>Ga0207828_100197_pt1 | contig 43536 bp, 38 predicted proteins | sample TtaePargueraPR_11_FD_187276 | JGI IMG/M metagenome (GOLD analysis project Ga0207828, IMG submission 187276) | Aerobic enrichment media microbial communities from Bioluminiscent Bay, La Parguera, Puerto Rico - Tt and P2 (3) (SPAdes) | ecosystem: Environmental > Aquatic > Marine > Unclassified ...
CGCGTCGAGCTTCACACGCATCTGATGGAAGACGGCGTGATGAAGATGCGGCAGGTCGAAGGCGTTGATGTGCCGGTGGACGGCGATGTCGTCTTCAAGCCGCACGGCCTGCATCTGATGCTCTTCGATCTCGAGGGTCCGCTCGAAGAGGGCGCCTCGGTTGAAGGCGCGCTCCTGCTTGAAAAGGCCGGGCGTCTTCCCGTCACCTTCACGGTTGGTCAGCCGGATATGCCCAAAGCGGATGATGAGAAAGAAGACGGGCATGACATGCATGGCGGCGAAAGCAGCCATCATGAAGGCCACCACTAAGACTCAATAATCTGAGGCGTCCATCTGCGCGATCCAATCGCGGATAAGGGATACGCCTTCCTCATGCACGAGACTGCGGCCGAGTTCAGGCATCATGATGCCGGGCTCGGCCGAGTTCATTCTGTAGAGCAGAATGGAGTCATCCGGCTTGCCGGGCGCAATCGCAAAGTCGAAGCCGCCGGAGCCGCGCCCTGCCGCGACGGGGCGTTTATGGATGCCCCAGCGGGCGGGGTCCTGCTCGTCCCAGGTCAGCATGAGACCGGAGGTTTTGGCCGGGCCGTCCTCGCGGTGGCAATGGGCGCAGTTCACATCGAGATAGGTGCGGGCGCGGTCTTCCAGCGTGCCGCTTTTGGGGTCCTCCCAGTCCGGCATGCGGGGCAGGGTATCAGGGTCTTTTGAAGGCAGCCCTTCAAGGATGCCGTGCGCGGTCCAGGCGAGAAGCTGGTTCTGCGGGCCCTCTTCATACGCGTAGTCATGATTGAGATTACGTGCCTTGGGGCCGATGGGTTCGATGTCGCGTCCGCGCACATGGCAGCCCTTGCACTGGTTGAGGTTCGGCACTGCATAGCGTGCCATCACTTCCGTGCCATCGCTTCTTTGCATGGGAATATCCATGCGCGCGCCGGCGACGCGCAGCTCGGCTTCCGTTTGTTCTGAGTTCCAGACATAAGGATAGGCGGTCCAGCCCTTTTTCTTGTGAATGAGCAGCCGCGTTTCGATGAGATGGAGGCCGTGGTTCGCCTTTGCGGTGTCCGAGGGATAGGCGAAGGTCTTGATGAGCACCGTGCCGACAGGAAAGCTGAAAACGTCCGAGCCGTCATGGGCGGCGCTTTTGCCGTCCGGCACAAAGACGAAGCGGCGCTTTTCCGCATAGTCGGTAAAAAGCGGGGTGATGAGGTCGTAAGGCAGAATGCCTGCGGCTGGAATTTGCGCGGGCGCATCCGAAAACAATCCGTATTCGGAGAGAGTCGCCGCGGGCCGGGCGGCGAGCACGGTTTCCATGTTGGCCGCGCTTGCCTCTGCCGTTCCCAGGCAGAGGAAGAGTGCGGCGGCTATGGCGGTGAGGCGGCGCATGTCAGTCCGAGGTCACGTTCTGCCAGGTGAGTGTGACGGGCTCCAGCTTTGCAGGCTCTCCCGCATGATCCGGATAGGTGCGGTCAACGCTGTGAAACCAGGAGGCGGCGAAATAAAGCGGCACATCGAGGTCCGCGAAAGTGACGCTTTCAGACGCTGTGCTCTCGTTGACGCCGATATAGAGGCCGTTGCCCTCTTCCGCGCCGAAGAAATATTCCATCCAGGGCATGCGTCCGTCCCAGACGATATCGGGCACGGGCGTGCCTGCGATCTCAGCAATCAGGGAACCGATTTCATTGTCGGGTGCATTGCCGCCTTCCCCGAAGCGGTTGGCGTGAATATGAATGCCCTGCGGATAAGGGAAATAGTCTTCGTCCTCATAGTCGTTTGGATAGGCGACGATGAGCACATTCACCGTGCCGTTATTGCCGATGTCATTGTCAAAAATTTCAACATCGCGGTTCGCCATTACCATGATGCCGGTGCCGGTCGGCACTTCGCCGACAATGTTGCCTTCGGGGGCGAAATTCTGCGTGTCGTTGGTGTGGACCTTGTTGCCGAAGACGCGCACGGCATGGCCGCCTTGCTGGGGCAGGCCCGGCAGGTCGAAAACCAGAATGCCGCCGGTGTTGCGGGTGGCCTCATTGCCATAGACATCCGCGCGGTAGGAGTTTTCGATTTCGATGCCCGCCACGTTGAAGAGCGCGCGGCTGTTTCTCACGATGATGCCATCCGACTGGCCGACATAGATGCCCGCGTCAGACGCGCCGATGGCGGTGCAGTTTTCGATGAGCACGTTTTTGGAAGAGACGGGGTAAAGGCCATAGGCGCCGTTTTCCGGTGAGGGGCCGTTCGTCCATTCCACGCGCAGGTTGCGGAAGGTGATGCCGTTGGAGCCCATTGCCTTGATGGCGTCGCCCTTCGCGTCCTCGATGGCGAAGTCTTCCAGCGTGATGCGGCTTGAGGTGACAAGCAGGCCTTCGCTGCCCGCTTCCTGGGTCTTGAAGGAGAGGACCGTCTTTTCCGGCCCTTCGCCGCGCAGGGTCACGTCATCGATGTCGAGGGAAAGACCTGCGGTCATGGGGTATGTGCCGGCGGGCAGCAGCAGCGTGTCGCCGGGCTCCGCGAAAATGAGCGCGGTTTGCAGCGCTTCCTGCGGGCTTGCTCCCCCGCGTAAATCCACCTCCACCCGCGCAGCTTCTGCCTCTGCCATAAGTCCCGCCCAGAGCAGGACGGCCAGTGCCGCCTTGCCGATGAGTGCCCGGTGCCCCTGCATCGCTCTCTCCCCAATATGAAACCTCTTCATATTTTATTTTCGCCGCCCTTGCCGTTACGTCAAGCTCAATGTGAGAGGGTTTCATGTTATTGTCGGGCAAAGAGGAGCCGGACCCGGAACGATGCGCCAGCCAACCCAGAAAAGAGCCCAGGAACGTGTGATGCGGATGCTGGAAGCCGCGGCAGGGCTGCTGGCGGCGGAGGGCGTGGAGGCCGTGACGACAACGCGGGTGGCTGAAGAAGCAGGCGTACCGGTGGGCTCGGTCTATCAGTATTTCGACGATGCCGAGGACATGCTCGCCGCGCTGCATGAGGCGGCGGTGGCGCGGATCACGGCGGCCTGTTTCGCCTGGCTGGAGGGGCTGCCTTCCGGGCTTTCCTGGCGGGAGGTGATGCGCGGGGTGGTGAGCGCTTACTGGGAAGCGCTGGAGGCGGAGCCGGGGCAGCGGGAACTGCTTTCCCACTTCGTGCGCCGCCAGCCCTTGAGCGACAGCGTGGCGGGGCCGGACAGCGAGCTTGGCGCACTTTTCGATGCCGCGCTTGAGCGGGCCGGGTTTTCCCTGCCGCCTGAGCGGGCCCGGAGCATCAAAATCACCGTGCTTGCCGTGCTCTCCACTTTGACCGATGTGGCCATGCTGGCAGACGGGGCGGCGCAGCGCCGGGGTCTGCAGGATGAGGCGCTGAGATTGGTGGAGCTCTATCTCGCCCCTGTGGCCGAGGCGCAGCAGGCAGCGACTCTCTCCTCTTAACCTCTTGTTATTGACCTTGCGTTATCTGCCATTCTGCGCTTAGTGGGGGCGGTGCCATTTCCCGCGCCGGAAATGTGTCATTTATGCAATAGGTACAAAATAACTATCATAAAATCATCTATTTATACATTGCATATTGTTGACTTCACATAGGTTTGGCGGTCGTCTAGCGCCTGAGGGATGCTGACCGTTCGGGGGAACCGCCAGCCGCATTCAGGACGTCCACAAAGAAGGGACGCGCGCGCCGACAACGCCTCCTCCACCCACGGCTCAGTCATCAACAGACACGTAAAAAGTAAAAGTACTGAGGATCGAGGAGGATCGCTCCATGACGACTCTATCTATGCGCGCGCTGCTGACAGGCAGCGTTGCGGCTGCCGCGCTTTTGCTCGGCGGCGCGGCCCAAGCGGCCAACTACGAATTCGGCGAAGTCAGCCTTTCGCTCGACAGCACCGTCTCTCTGGGCACCGGCCTGCGCGCCGGCGGGCAGGATTGCACCCATATCAGCCGGAACAATGGCGGCTGCTCCGCAGAAGCCGGTTTCGACTGGGGCGGCAACGAGGATGACGGCAATGTGAACTACGAGCAGTGGGACTTCTATTCCGCTGCGGCGAAAATCACGTCGGACTTCCAGGTGAAGTGGCGGAATTACGGGGCCTTCGTCCGTGCCACGGCCTTCTATGACTACATCGGCAATGAAGAAGCGGGCACGAACACGACGCGTTTCGGCCGCCGTCCGCTTGAGGACCAGTATCGCGGTGATGACGCGCGCAATGCGGCAGGCCGGGATCTGGAACTGCTTGATGCGTTTGTATACGGCAACTTCGAAATGGCCGGTCAGTATGTGTCGCTGCGTGCCGGTCAGCAGGTGGTGAACTGGGGTGAAAGCCTCTTCATCCGCGGCGGGATCAACTCCTATCTGCCGGTCAATGTGGCGGCCACCCGTACGCCGGGTTCGGAAGTGCGTGAAGCGCTTCTGCCGGTGCCGGCGCTTTATGCCAATATGAGCCTTCCGGCGAATTTCAGCCTTGAAGCGGTCTGGTTCCTCGACTGGAAAGACACGAAGTTCGATCCGGTCGGCACGCTCTTTGCCACGAACGACTTCTTTGGCCCGGGCGGTGTTTATCAGATCAGCGGCGGCGTTGCAGACGATCCGGATCAATTCATCTTTGATCCGGTCAATGGTGCATTGGGCGGCGCGAATGCCATGGGCCGGACGGCCGATTGGGAGCCGGACAACAAGCAGGGCCAGTATGGCGCAAAGCTTGGCTATTATGCCGACTGGCTCAATAACGGCACGGATCTCGGCCTTTACTTCGTGAACTATCACTCGAACCTGCCGATCCTGTCGTTCACGGCGCCGATCCTGTCGAACTATCTCGCGCAGTATCCGGAAGACATCAAGATGTATGGTGCAAGCTTCAACACCAACATTCCGGTCTTCGGCGGCACGGCGCTTGCCGGTGAGGTTGCTTATTCGCCGAACACGCCGTTCCAGATCAACACGGATGAACTGAATGCGCTGACGCATCCAGCTCTCTCTGGCTTCGCGACAATTGCCACGTTCGAAGAAGATGGCCGGACTGTGCGCGGCTATGTGCGTGAAGATGTGGTCACCGGTCAGCTTCAGACGACGTCGCAGTTCTCCACGTCGGAGCCGATTACCCAGATGCTGGCTGCAGACAACTTTACGTTCCTCGCCAATGTTGGCTTCCAGTATCTGCCGAGCGTGAGCGATGACGTGCTTCAGTTCCTGAACTCGTCCAAGGCTTCTTCGAGTCACCCGAATCCGTTCGTTCATGGCGGTCTTAACAATGCTGATCGTCAGGCGAACATCCATGCGGACACGTTCTCCTGGGGCTACCGCCTGGTTGCCATGACGGACTACAACAACGCCTTTGACACGGCCTGGACGATCACGCCGTCGGTTCAGTTCGGTCATGACGTGCAGGGTCATTCCGCAGGTCCGATCGGGCCGGGCTTCATCGAAGACACCAAGTCCGTGACTCTGGGTGTTGCAGGCTCGTTCCAGAGCGCGTGGCGGGCCCAGGTCCAGTACACGAACTTCTTCGGGAACTCGACCTACAACCCGATGTCCGACAAGGACTTCATTGCAGCGAGCGTGAGCTACGCGTTCTAAGCGCGCAGCTCAGACAGCTTTTAAAGGCCCGGCGGGAAAACTGCCGGGCTTTTTCTTTTGTTCCTTCCGCTCTGCACGCCGATTTCTAGGGGGGATGGCCTAAAGCCGTGACCTCTTTGCAATAGTAAGGGCGCGCAAGCGGCCTCTTCCCCGTTTTCGCAGCGGTTCCCTCGCCTGCGCAGTTGACAAGGGCTTCGAATAATTGTGCTCTTTGCCCCGGGGAAGAACTAGTTGACGCGGGGACGTCAACGAGTCGGAAGGAGAGGATCCGTCCGCAGCCGGATATGCTGCGTGCGTATCTCCGTCTCGTGATCCTTTGCACTGTAGCAATGTGAATCTCGAGGAGGAGGAGGATCTACTCGATGAGAAGGGGTGTATTGCGCTCATGGTTCCTTGGCGGGGCCATGGCAACGGGTTTTGCTGTGCTTTCGGCAAACCCGGTACTGGCTTTGAATTATGAATTCGGCGAAGTCAGTGTTTCCGTTGACAGCACGGTTTCTCTAGGGACCGGCGTCCGGGCCAGCGGCCAGGATTGCCGCCATATCGGCGCGTCCAATGGCGGGTGTCCTGCTGAGCAGGGCTGGGATTTCGGCCCGGCCAATGATGATGGCAACATCAATTTCGAACAGTGGGACTTCTATTCCGCTGCCGCGAAGATCACGACAGACTTTGAAACGCGCTGGCGGAATTACGGCGCGTTCGTGCGGGCGACCGCGTTCTACGACTATATCGGCTATGAAGAGGCGGGCGAGCATGAGACCCGTTTCGGACGCCGTCCGCTTGTCGACCAATACCGGGGTGATGATGCGCGTAATGCGGCGGGCCGCGATATCGAACTGCTGGATGCTTTCGTTTTCGGCAATTTCGATGTAGCTGGGCAGCCGCTCACCGTGCGGCTTGGCCAGCAGGTGGTGAACTGGGGTGAGAGCCTTTTCATCCGCGGGGGGATCAACTCCTATCTGCCGCTCGACGTGGCGGCCACGCGCACGCCGGGTTCGGAAGTCAGAGAGGCGCTGAAGCCGTTGCCAGGGGCTTATTTCAATCTTGGCCTGCCGGCGTCCATCAATCTTGAAGCCTTCGCCTTTGCCGACTGGAAGAAGACGGAACTCGATCCCGTCAGCACGTTCTTTTCTGCGAATGACTTTTTCGGGCCGGGCGGTGTTTACACGGCGCTTGCTCAGGACGACCCCGACCAGTTCATTTTCGCTCCCGGTGCCGGCAATGTCATTTTCCGGACGCGCGATCAGGAGCCTGATAATGAATGGCAGTACGGCGTCAAGCTCGGGCATTATGCGGACTGGCTTAACAAGGGCACGGATCTCGGCTTCTATTTTGTGAACTACCACAGTTCGTTCCCGATCCTGACTTTTAAGCGGCCGGTGCGGTCCTACTATCTGGCGCAATATCCGGAGGATATCCGCCAGTTTGGGGCGAGCTTCAACACCACGATCAATCTGTTCGGGGGGACGGCGCTTGCCGGGGAGGTCAGCTACTCGCCGAACATGCCGCTTCAGCTCAACACGGATGACATCAACGTTCTGACGGTGGACGCGCTCATCCCCGGCTTTGGTGCCTTTGCGCGGGCGGCGACACTTGAGCCGGACGGGCAGACGGTGCGCGGCTATGTGCGGGAAGATGTGCTGACCGGTCAGTTGCAGACGACCTCAACTTTCAGTACGTCCAAGCCGATCACGAAGGCGCTTGGGGCAGACAATTTTATCCTGCTTGCCAATGCGGGTTTCCAGTATCTGCCCAGCATTGATGATCAGACGCTCAGCGTGCTCAACTCGCCGGGAGCTTCCTCGAGCCATCCCAATATCAATGCGCATGGTGTCCTGAACGTAGGCAACCGTCAGGCAAATGTTCATGCGGACAGTTTTTCCTGGGGTTACCGGCTGGTGGCGCTGACGGATTATAACAATGCCTTCGGCACGCCTTTCACCATCACGCCGAGCGTTCAGTTCGCGCATGATGTGAACGGCAAGTCCGCCGGGCCCATCGGGCCGGGTTTCGTGGAGAACGTCAAAACCATCTCGCTTGGTGTCTCCGCCAGCTATCAAAGCAGCTGGCGGGCGCAGGTGCAGTACACGAACTCTTTCGGCAACTCGGTTTACAATGTGATGTCGGATAAGGACTTCATCACGGCGAGCATCAGCTACGCCTTCTAAAGGGACCGCATTGCAGGCGGGCCTGGCCAGTTCCGGCCGGGTCCGCCTCTTTCGGCGCGACTTTATTGCACAGACTCTCCCTATGCGTGTCTATCCACTCCCGCACTATTTTTGCGGGAACTTTCTTTTGTGTTTTACGTTGCGGGCCGCTGCGTCAGCCTAATTTCTAGGGTGACCTGCCTAAAATAGTGTCAAATTTGCCATAGGATGGCTTTAACTAACCTTTCCAGCCATGCCGTAGCGTCCTGCCTGATTGACTCCCGCCCTTATTGATAGTGCTGTTGGTAGTGAGGGATGCTGACTGACCGGGGGAGGGTCGGTTGAGGAGGGGAAATCCGCCGAGACTATTTCAGATTCAGGGCAAATCCGGCCTGCGCCGGATGACGCTCGGAGTCTGCCTCCCGCGCCAGTCAGTGCATTTACTGCATTGCGGATCGAGGAGGATCACTCTCAATGACAATAAGAAATCTGCGACTTTGGCTGGCGGGCACATCGCTTGCGGCTGCGACGGCGTTGAGCGGCGGGGCCGCCCAGGCCGTTGATTTTGAGCTCGGCGAAGCCAATCTGGCCATCGACACGGTCGGGTCTGTCGGCTTCGGCATGCGTGTGCATGATCAGGACTGTACTTTCATCAGTGAGCCGAATGGCGGCTGTGCGTCGGGCAATGGCGCTTTCTTTGGCGTGAATGATGATGACGGAAACGTCAATTTCGAGCGTGGCGATTTCACCAACGCCACCGCAAAAGTGACCACGGATGTCGATTTGCGCTGGCGCAATTACGGCGCTTTCGTCCGTGCCACCGCCTTTTATGATTATATCGGTGCGGAAGAAGCGGGCAGCAATTCCACCCGCTTCGGCAGCCGTCCGCTCAATGACGACCTGCGCGGCGACAGCCCCGAAAACCGGGCGGGACGCGGCGCACGCCTGCTCGATGCCTTTGTTTACGGCAATTTCGATGTCGGTAATCTGCCGCTCAATGTGCGTGTCGGTAACCAGGTCATCAACTGGGGGGAAAGCCTCTTCATTCAGGGCGGCATCAACTCCAACCTCTCCTTCGACGTGACGGCGCTTCGCACGCCGGGATCGGAACTGAAAGAAGCCGTGCTGCCGCAGCCGGCGCTTTATGCCAGCCTTGGCTTGCCGGCGAATTTCAATGTATCTGCCTATTACGTCTGGGACTACAAGCGCACGAAGCTCGACACGGTAGGGACTTACTTTTCCAGTTCCGATGCAGCCGGTGAAGAAGGCGCCTATGTGATGAACGGCGTAGAATATGGCCAGCCGTCCGTTTACGACGCAAATGGTCCTCTAGGCGTTTCTCCGCAACTGGCGAATAATCTTGGACTTCTTGTTCCCCGGACTGCTGGTGAGGAAGTAGATGACCAAGGCCAATGGGGGGTCAAGCTCGGCTATTATGCTGATTGGCTTAATCAGGGCACGGACCTTGGATTTTATTTCCAGAACTTCCACAACAAGCTGCCTGTCGGCACGTTTACTGCGAGCCAAGTTCCGGGTAATCCGAACTTCGGACAAAGCTGTGCCGCCATCGCGGGTGTGGCTGGGGCTGCTCCAGCGGGATCCTGCTTCTTGGAGGCAAACATTACCCCTATTCTTCTCGCGGGGGCCTCTACAAAAGAAATGCGGGTTCAATACGTTGAAGACATCGAGATGTGGGGTGCAAGCTTCAATACATCGATCGACCTTCTCGGCGGGACCGCGCTTGCCGGTGAAATCGCCTACTCGCCGAACATGCCATTCCAGGTCAGTGATGTGGAAATCAACGCAAACGATATGGACCGGTCGCTTATTGGACAAGCGGCTGGATTTCTCGCGGTTAACCCGGCGGCGACCTTAGACCAGCTCAATGCCTTCCTCCTTACCCAGAATGCGGCACCCATTCTGACTCAATGGGATTCGCTGGCGAATTCTGGCGAAATTCCAGGTTTCAAGCGAGCGGACGTGATCACGGGGCAGATTCACACGCTCAGCACGCTGTCGGCGTCTGAGCCGATCGTGGATTTCGCTGGCGCGGATCTGATGCTGCTGCTTGCCAATGTTGGCTTCCAGTATCTGCCGGATCAGTCCAGCGACAATGAGCGGTTCTCCGTTCCGCGGTCCGGTGCTGGCCATGCCAATGAGCTTGTTTCCAGCATTCTAGGACAGGGTCTCGAAGGCCACTATGCCACTTCCACCTCCTGGGGTTACCGGCTTGTGGGCGCGCTTGATTACAACAATGCCTTCGGCACGCCCTGGACGCTGACGCCGTCGGTTCAGTTCGCGCATGATGTGAGCGGCTTCTCTGCCGGTCCGGTCGGTCCGGGCTTCATTGAAGGCAAGAAGACCGTTTCGGTCGGCCTGAGCGCGAGCCTGCAGAGCTCCTGGCGTGCGGAAGCGCGCTATACGAGCAGCTTCGGCAACAAGTTCTACAACTACTCCTATGACAAGGACTTCGCGACGTTCAACGTCTCTTACGCGTTCTGATCCTTCGTCTTTAAATCAGTCCGTCTGAACGGCGGGCGACAACAAAACAAAGCCCGGCGGGAAACCGCCGGGCTTTTTGTCTTAGCCGGGTTTGGTTTATCTCAATAGATCTGCGGTTATTTGTTATATATTCAATAGTCCCTCAAATAAGTAAATTATATAGTGTTTTTCTTGCAGCTAATATCAAGTAAATTTTCTATTTTACTTATTCTATTCTTCCCTTTCCATTGACTTCCCGCGCTGTTCGCTGCCTGCTGTTGACGCAGGGGAACCGGCTGCTTTGGGGGGCGGATTGTCTTTAAGAGGGGGCAATCCGGACAACACATCAAGATCTCTCTGACAGAGCTGGCCCGCGTACTCAACTCGCGAGGATCGAGGAGGATCACTCATATGAAGCGAACAAGACTCAAGACGCCGGGCGCATTAAGTGTTCTGGCGGCGGGCGCGCTGACAGCGGCCGTGTTTTTACCGGGCGGAACGGCGAGTGCCGCAAGCTTTGAGTTTGGTGATGTCAGTATTGCGCTGGACAATACGGTTTCACTTGGCGCGGGCCTGCGCGCCAGCCCGCAGGACTGCGCCCATATTGCGGACATCAATGGCGGCTGCGGTTTAGCTGAAGTCGGTTTTGACTGGGGTGTCACGGAAGATGACGGCAACATCAATTTCGAACAGTGGGATCTTTATTCCACGGCCGCGAAGCTTTCGACCGACCTTGAACTGCGCTGGCAGAATTACGGTGCCTTCGTGCGCACCCGCGCCTTTTACGATTATTGGGGTTATGAGGAAGTCGGGACGGAAACAACACGCTTCGGCAGCCGTCCGATGACGGACCAATACCGGGGTGACGATGCGCGCAATGCGGCAGGCCGGGGCTTCGATCTGCTTGACGCTTTCGTCTTCGGCAATTTCGAAGTGGCGGACAGGCCCGTCACGCTGCGCGTCGGCCAACAGGTGGTGAACTGGGGTGAAAGCCTGTTCATCCGCGGCGGCATCAACTCCTATCTGCCGATTGACGTGGCCGCGATCCGTACGCCGGGCGCGGAAGTCAAGGAAGCACTCATGCCGGTCGGCGCGGTTTATGGCAGCGTCGGACTTCCCGCCTCCATCAATCTCGAGGCGGTCTATTTCTGGGACTGGAAGCAGACCGAGCTCGATCCGGTGAGCACCTTTTTCTCGACCAACGACTTCTTCGGGCCGGGCGGTGTTTATCAGACAGGGCTTTCGCCGGACGACCCGGATTTGCTTGTGTTCAACCCGGTTTTGGGGGTTGGCGGCGGGGCCAATGCGAACGGCATTCTGCCGGGTGACCGGCCGGATGATCAGGGTCAGTTCGGCGTGAAGCTTGGTCACTATGCGGGCTGGCTGAACAATGGAACGGATCTTGGCCTATACTTCGTAAATTATCACAGCAACCTGCCGATCCTCTCTTTCACAGCGCCATTGCTTTCCGGCTACCTTGAGCAGTACCCGGAAGACATCAAACTTTATGGTGCGAGCTTCAACACCACGATCGATATCTTCGGCGGTACGGCGCTTGCCGGTGAAGTGGCTTACTCGCCGAACACGCCCTTCCAGATCAACACGGACGATCTGAATGCCTTCGGCATCGGGCTCGGCGCGAATGCGCGGGCCGGTTCGCTGGAAGCGGATGGGCGTACCATTCGTGGTTATGTGCGTGAAGACGTGGTGACGGGCCAATTGCAAACCACGTCGATCTTCACGACCTCCGAGCCCGTGGTTCAGGCGCTGGGCTCTGACAATATGATCATGCTCGCCAATGTGGGTTTCCAGTATCTGCCGAGCGTATCGGATGACGTGCTGAGTGTGCTCAACTCGCCCAAGGCATCCACGAGCCATCCGGACCCATTCATCCATGGGGCACTGAATGCCGCCTCGAGCACAGAGCAGCGCAACTTCCACGCTGATACGGTGTCCTGGGGCTATCAGATTGTGTTCCTGGCGGACTACAACAACGCCTTCAATACGGCATGGACGTTGACGCCGCGGGTGAACTTCGCCCATGGGGTCAAGGGCATGTCGGCAGGCCCGATCGGGCCGGGCTTCATCGAGAATTCGAAGTCCCTCTCACTCGGGCTGACGGCGGCTTATCAAAGCACCTGGCGCGCCGATGTTGCCTATACCAACAATTTCGGCAATTCCGACCTCAATCAGGCGACGGACAGGGATTTCCTGACCTTCAATGTGAGCTACGCGTTCTAACCTCCCGAGCGGCATGTTTCCTCGCATGCCGTTTCCGCATCTCTCCGCGTACTTCACAATGCAGCAAGGCCCGGCGGGAAACCGCCGGGCTTTTTTACGCAGGGGAATGCTTTTGTTTCCGGTTTTATGAAGGCCGCAACTAGGGGCTGCTGATTTTTTAGGCAACGCGGAACGGCTATTGTAAAATACAATATTATCTATGCACATGAGTCAGTTTGACATAGCATGCGCGCCGGGGAGATCTACCAAGCTATTTGCCGGAATCCCCCGAAATGAAACGGCCCGGCTTATATCAGGGTTCGAAGTGGAGGGAATAATAAAGTGACGCGTAAAAACAGTGTATCGGTGCCGGTGCTTTTCGCCGGTGCTTTTTTTGTGTCTGCATTGTCCGCTGGCGGCGCACTCGCCAAAGTGCCGGACGCGCAGATCAACCGTCTCGGCGCAGATCTGACGCCGCTCGGGGCGGAAAAAGCGGGCAATGGCGGCGCCATCCCGGAATGGACGGGCGGGCTTTCCAGCGTGCCGGCCAATGTGACGGATCAATATGCGCCCGATAAGCAGGCGCCCAATCCGTTCTCGGCCGACAAGGTGCAGTTCGAGATCACCGGCGCCAATATGGATCAGTATGCGGATCAGCTGACCGAGGGCTACAAGGCGCTTCTGTCGACCTATTCTAGCTACAAAATGCCGGTCTATCAGACCCGCCGCACCTGCGCCTATCCGGAATTCGTTTATGAAGCCACCAAGAACAACGCAAAGGTGGCCGATCTGACGGGCGGCGGCAATGGCGTGGTTGAAGGGATTATGGGTTTCCCGTTCCCGATTCCGAACAATGCGCTCGAAATCATCTGGAACCATTCGCTGCGCTACCGTGCCTTCAAACTCACGCGCGAGTTCACGGCGGCCCCGGTTACGCGTTCGGGTGATTATGAGCTTCAGACGGTGCAGGACGAGGCCATCATTCAGTGGTCCGACCCCACCAAGACGAACGCTAGCGAGCTCAACAACGTGTCGACGCTTTACATTGCGAACACCGTTGCCCCGGCCCGGTCCGCGGGTAACGTGATCCTGGTGCATGAGACGCTGAACCGTGCGCTCGAAGACCGCCGCGCCTGGCAGTATTCGCCGGGCACGCGCCGCGTGCGCCGCGCTCCGAATATCGCCTATGACAATCCGGGCACGAACTCGGACGGTCTTTCCACGTCGGATGCGTTTGACGGCTTCAACGGTGCCCCGGACCGCTATGACTGGACGGTTCAGGGCAAGACTGAAAAGTTCGTCGCAGCAAATACTTATGATGCGGTGCAGGCAAAAATTGATGACCTTATCAAGCCGCTGCACATCAATCAGGATGTGGTGCGCTATGAACTTCACCGTGTGTGGACGATCGAAGCCAATATCCGCTCCGGCACGCGCCATGTCTATGCCAAGCGCGTGAAGCATCTGGACGAGGATAGCTGGACCATTACGGGTACGGAACTATATGATGGCCGCGGTGAGCTGTGGCGTGTTCAGGAGCTGCATGGCCGCCAGGACTATGCCGTTCCGCTCTGCAACAAAGGCGCGGAAATCGTCTATGACCTGCAGGCGGGCCGCTATCTGGCGCTGGCGCTCCAGAATGAGGGACAGCCCACGAACTTCAACGCGGATGAGCTGGATCCGGGCCGTTATACCCCGGCTGCAATCCGCCAGCTTGGCGTTCGCTGATAAACCTACTATGATGGCGCGGGCCGGCTGCCGGGAACCCCGGTGGCCGGCCCAAGCTTTTTAAAAGCTGCTCGATAAGCTATAGAAGCGGTAAGCTATAGGAGCGGTGCCTTGCCGCTCCATTGGGGAGAGGATCGAGATGGACCTGGCCGTGTCGGCCGAGCGGGAAAACCCGCGGGCTGGCGGTAAAGGCGAAAGAAGCCGGGCTGTCTCCGCAAACTGAGTGAATTCAATGCTGACTGGAACGATCCACCGTTATTCTGGCCGCGCGCTCGGCCTTGTCGTCGCTGGTGCTGCCGCGCTCAGCCTCGGTGTCTTTTTCGCGTCCACGCCGGCCACGGCCCAGAAGGACTATGTGGTCCTGAGCGATGTGGAAGGCTTCGACGCAGAAGCGATCCGTTATGCAACGCCGTCCGATCTTGCGGACGAAAACCTGCTGATCGATGTGGCCCGCTCCAATGGCCGTATCTTTGCGGTGGGTGAGTTCGGTCACATCATCTATTCCGAAGACAAGGGCGAGACCTGGACGCAGGCCGAAGAGGTCCAGACGCAGGTCACGCTGACCACTGTTGCTTTCCCGAGCAAGGATGTCGGGTTTGCCGCCGGGCATGATGCAACGATCCTGCGCACGACCGATGGCGGCCATACGTGGGAACGCGTCTATCACGATTTCGAAGCGGAGACGCCGATCTTCGGGCTGCATTTCATCACGCCGGAACACGGTTTTGCCGCAGGCGCGTTTTCCTTTCTGCTTGAAACCAAGGATGGCGGGAACACCTGGACGCAGCGCGATATCAGCGATGAAGGCGCGGAAACGGGCGGATATGATTATCACCTGAATGAGATCTTCGCGACCAAGAGCGGCACGATTTATCTTCCGGCCGAGTTCGGCAATGTCTACCGTTCCCGCGATGAGGGCGCGACCTTCGAGATCGTGAAGACGCCTTATGAAGGGTCTTTCTGGAACGGGCTCGGTCTTGATAATGGTTCGGTTCTCGTCTTCGGCATGCGCGGCAATGTTTACCGCAGCGACAATGATGGTGAGAGCTGGGTGAAAGTGCCGACCGGTGTGCAGCGGTCCTTCAGCGGCGGTGTGCAGCTTGCGAACGGCAATGTCGTGCTCGTCGGCCTCAATGGCGCGGTGTCCTATTCCGAGGATGGCGGTCGGTCCTTCACCACCGTCTCCCGTAAGGACCGCGAAAACTACGCGGATGTGGCCGATGGTCCGGAGGGCAGCATCATTCTCTTTGGTGTGCCCGGCGTGAAGCACATGCCCGACAATGCCAAGGACGCCATTTCGGAAGATGACGTAACAAGCTAAGACGACCGTTCCTCGCGGTTAAGAAAACCCCGGCCCTTGCGCCGGGGTTTTTCTTTGGGCGGATGCCCGGGCGGCTTGATAGGTTCTGAGTGAGGCCGCAAATGCGGCTTTACAAGGCCTGGTTAGTTCGGGACACTAACTAAAAGCCGCCATGAAGCGGCTGCCCCGCGTTTTTGAGGAGGAACGCGGGCTGACACGGGGAGGAGACGTCATGGCCCATGAGGCGCCAGATTTTAGCCGGTATACGCGCATCAAAGCCCGTCATGAGGGGCGGGTTCTGATCTTGAGCCTTTCAAACCCTAAGCTGATGAATGCGGTGGATGCGCAGCTTCACCGGGAGCTGTCGAGCATCTTTCTGGATGCCTCCGACGACCCCGGTTCCGATGTGGTGATCCTGACGGGGGAGGGGCCTGCCTTTTCGGCGGGGGGTGATCTCAACTGGATGAAGGAAGCGTTCGAGACGGGCGGCAAGGGGCCGGATGCGATGGAAGCCAAGCGCATCATCTTCTCGCTTCTTGATCTGGAAAAGCCGCTCATTGCCGCAGTGCGCGGACCGGCGGTCGGGCTCGGCGCGACGATTGCGCTTTTCTGCGATGTGATCTTTGCCAGCGAGACGGCGAAATTTGCAGACCCCCATGTGCGCGCCGGCATTGTGGCGGGGGATGGCGGCGCGATCATCTGGCCGCAGCTTTGCGGTTACGCCAAGGCGAAAGAGTTTCTCATGACCGGCGATCCGGTTCCGGCAAAGGAAGCGGAACGCATCGGTCTCGTCAATCATGTGGTGGCGGATGGCGAGCTTGACGGTGCCGCGCTTGCCTTTGCGCAGCGGCTCGAAAAGGGGGCCATCCTGGCGATCAAATATACCAAGGTGTCGGTGAATATCGGGCTCAAGCAGCTTGCTCATTCCATTCTCGACACGTCTGTCGCTTATGAGATGAATACCTTCATGACCGAGGATCACCGGGAGGCGGTGACTTCCTTCCTCGAAAAACGTGCGCCTGCGTTCAAGGGAAGGTAAGCGATGAGCGATGCGCTGAATTTCGACGAGCCGGAACATGTGCGGATGCTGCGCGATCAGGTGCGCCGCTTCGTGAATGAACACATGCCGCGGGCCAGGGCGCGGGAATGGGACAAGGGAAACATCTTTCCGCGCGACGTGTTCGACAAGTTTGCCGCGCTCGGCATGATGGGTCTGACCACGGAAGAGGCCTATGGCGGCGCAGGCGTCGATATTTATGCGACCATGGCCGTGATCGAAGAGATTGCCAAACGCTCCGTGGCGCTGGCCTGTCCTTACATCATGGCAGTCTGTTATGCGGGAATGAATCTGGGCGAGTCCGCCAGCCTCGCGCAGAAGGAAGAGTTGCTGCCGAAGGTGGCAGCAGGAAAACTGCTTTTCGCTTACGGTCTTTCCGAACCCAATGTGGGCGGCGATCTTGCCACGGTCGAAACGACAGGCGTGATCGAGGGCGATGAGATTGTCATCAATGGCGCGAAGCGCTGGTGCACGGGCGCGCATATTGCCGATTACATTTTCTGTCTTTTACGCTCGGGCTCTAAAGAAGGGAAATACAAGAACCTCTCCATTGTTCTCGTGCCGACAAGCGCGGCGGGCATGACGATCACCCCGCTCGGCCATCTCGGCATTCGCGGGGTCGAGACGAAGGATGTGATCTTCGAGAATGTACGCGTGCCAGCGGAGAATATTCTCGGCGGGGCCGAGATGTTGAACAAGGGGTGGGGCCAGCTTGCAGGCCGCGCGCTTGAAGTGGAAAAGCTTGAGCTTTCAGCCTGTGCGCTTGGGCTCGCGGAAGCGGCCCTTGCCGATGCCTGGACTTACGCGGAAGAGCGGGTGCAATTCGGCAAACCCATCGCGCATCATCAGGCGATCCGTCACACCCTTGCTGAGGCGCGCACCAGGACGCAGGCCATGCGGCACATGCTTTATCATGCCGCCTGGCTAGCCAATGAAAACCGGCCCTGTTCGGTCGAAACGTCCATGGCCAAGCTGTTCTGCTGCGAAGGCGCGGCGGAGGTGACGGAGCAGGCGATCCGCGTTGTGGGGGCTTACGGGCTTTCGGATGACATGGATCTTGAGCGTTATTTCCGGGACGCAAAGAGCCTGCCCATCGTCGGCGGCTCGTCCAACATGCAGAAGAACAATATCGCAAACCGTTTGAAGCTCGGCGCCTGAGAATGTGAGAGACGGAGGAGGTTTCATGAGCATGGCAAAAAGCGCAGGTCCGAAGGACACACTCTCTCTTGCAGCAGGGTTTGCGGATGAAATTGCGGCGCGGGCCGATGAGTTCGAGGCGGCGCGGCAATTGCCCCAGGACATGGCGGACAAGATGGCCGGTGCCGGGCTTTATGGCATGTTCGTGCCGGAGGCCTATGGGGGGCTTGAGACAGATCCCTGGACCTTTATCGAAGTGATCGAGCGGCTGGCGCGGGCGGATGCGTCTGCGGCCTGGTGTCTTTTCATCGGCGCGACGTCAGGTGTCGTTTCCGCTTTCCTGCCGGATGCGGAAGCACGCGCCATTTTCGGCACTCCTGAAACCATTGCGGCGGGTGTTTTTGCGCCCAAAGGCAAAGCGGTGCGGGAGGGCGATGCTTTCCGCGTGAGCGGGCAATGGCAATGGGGGTCCGGCTCGCGCAACGCAGACTGGATCATGGGCGGTGCGCTCGTCATGGATGACAAGGGGCGGCCCGAGATGATGGCGGACGGCAAACCCAACAACCGCATGATGCTGCTTCCGGCCCGGGATGTAGAGCTGCTCGACACCTGGTATGTGAGCGGGTTGCAGGGCACGGGCTCGACGGACTTCAAGGTGAGCGATGTGCTGGTGCCTGCGGCCCGCTCCATCGATCTGGTGCGGGACAAGCCCGTGATCGCCCGTCCTCTTTACGCCTTTCCGACATTCGGCTTGCTTGGCATGGGTATTGCCGCGGTCACACTCGGCCTTGCGCGGGCGGCCATTGACGAACTTGTGGGAATTGCCTCGGAGAAAACCCCGCAAGGCAGTTTCAAGCCGTTGGCCACCAAGCCTGCCGCACATGCGAATGTTTCCGAAGCCGAAGCACTGACGCGGTCGGCCCGCGCGTTTCTGCAAGACGTGATCGGGACGGCCTGGGAGGCAGCGCAGACGCGCGGGGAAATCACGGTGGAAGAACGGCGCGATCTGCGGCTAGCAACCACTCATGCCGTCAAATCTTCGGCAAAGGCGGTGGACCTCATGTACACACTCGGCGGCGGCACATCCGTTTACCGGGCTTCGCCTTTGCAGCGCATGTTCCGCGATGTGCATGTGGCAACCCAGCACATGATGGTTGCCGACGCCACCTTCGAGCTGACGGGGCGGCTTTTCCTCGGCCTTGATACGGATACTGCCATGCTCTGAGCGCATTGGCCCCGGCCTCACCTATACATGTGTGCTAATTTACGCGGGGGCCTTTCCGGCCCAGCCTGTCTTCCGGGTTGAAACTCAAGGCACCCTGAAGAGAGGAGATGCTCCATGAAAACCGTTCTTTCCGCCCTTGCCGCCTTCATGCTTTTTGCCGCGGCCTCAGCCGCCTCCGCAGACGCTGTCAAGGACCAAGGCATTGCGCCCGTGGTCGTTGCTGCGCTGACACCGGTTTTGCAGGATGACACGCCCATGACGCCGGTGCCGGGCACGTCGAAAAACATCCAGCTTTCCGAATGGATCGGCGCACCCTGCATGTCGGATGATGATTGCGGCAAGTACAAGTGTGACGACAACAGCCAGCTGTGTGTCGAAAAGTAAGTCCCGCGTTGGCCATGAAGCCAGCCGTGCGGTTCGCCCGTCCGGCTGGCTTTTGTTTTGTGGTGCCTTACCGCTGGCCGTGTCCGGCCTGCTCGGCTAGGGTCTCCTCCGGAGAAGGCGGCATACCCGTCATGAAGGGAGGAGTTTATGGCAGAGCCCGAACGGTTCGGGGAATTCACGACCATTGCCCGTGAAGGCCGGGTCGTCACGGTGACGTTCGACCGGGGCGACAAGCTCAATGCGCTGTCGGTTGCTGCCATGCGCGAGCTGACAGAGGTGGCGCGGCACCTTTCCGCTGACACGCAAAGCTCCGCTATTGTGCTGACAGGCGGCGGCGGTGTCTTTACGGCGGGCGCCGACCTTAAAGACCCGGAAACGGCGATGCGCAAAACGCTGCCTCTGCTGGAACAGCGTCAGGCGCTGAAGGTGGGCCCCGACATGTGCGCGGCGTGGGAGGGGCTGGAGCAGGTCACAATTGCAGCCGTGGAACGCTTTTGTATCGGCGGCGGGGTGGCCTTGGCTGTTGCGTGCGATCACCGGATTGCCGGGCGCGGGGCGCATTTCCGCCTGCCGGAAATTCCGCTTGGCATGAATATGAGCTGGCACTCCAATCCGCGGCTCGTCAATCTTGTCGGCCCTTCCAAGGCAAAACTCATCACCATTCTAGGCGAGCAGGTGCCTGCCGAAACGGCGATGGCCTGGGGCCTGGCAGACGAGGTGACGGAGGATGGCGAGGCCCTGAGCGCCGCGCTCGATCTCGCCGGGCGTATTGCGGCGTTGCCGCCAGTGCCGGTGCGCATGTCCAAGCAATCCATCGATATGGCGGCGAAGGCGCTCAATCTCGCCACCACCTATATGGACCGGGATCAGTTTGCGCTTGCGGCCATGAGCGAAGATCAGCGCGAGGCGGTGTCGGCTTTCCTTGAAAAACGCACACCGGATTTCAAAGGCAATTAAAACGAAGAAGCAGGGAGAAGAGTATGGGACGCGTGGATGGAAAGATGGCGTTCGTCACGGGCGCGGCGCAGGGGCTTGGCCGGGCGACGTCGATGAAGCTTGCAGAAGAAGGCGCCAAGGTGACGCTCGCGGATATCAATGAGGCAGGCGCGAAGGCCGCCGCGGAAGAGATTAATGCCAAGTATCCGGGCAGCGCCTTTTCGGTGAAGCTGGATGTGACGCAGGAAGAAGAATGGAAAGCGGCGCTTGATCAGGCGGTTTCGCAGATGGGCGGGCTCAATGTGCTCGTCAATAATGCGGGCATTGGCGGCGGCACAACGGTGGAGGACACGGATTTCGCCACCTGGAAAAAGGTGATGGATGTCGATGCCGATTCCGTTTTCCTGGGTTGCAAATATGCGATTGCGCACATGGTGCCGCATGCGCCGGGCTCCATCGTCAACATCTCTTCGATTGCGGGGCTTATTGCGGGCCATAATATGGCAGCTTATAACGCGGCGAAGGCGGCGGTCTGGCTGCTTTCGAAATCGGTGGCGCTGCACTGCGCGAAGCGGGGTTATCGAATCCGCTCCAATTCCGTGCATCCTACCTTTGTCGATACGCCTATACTCGACGGCATGGCGGGGGCGATGTCGCGGGACGAACTGAAACAGAAACTCGCGCGGCAGGTGCCGCTCGGGGTGGTGGGCGAACCGGACGATGTGGCTTATGCGGTGCTGTTCCTTGCAAGCGACGAGTCGAAATTCATTACGGGATCGGAAATCAAGATCGATGGCGGCATCAGCGCCATGTAAGAACCGGGCGCGGGCGCGGGCGCATGGCTTGCTGAGCGGTGCGCTCGCCCTTTGCGTTGCCACTTCTTTTGCGTGGGCGGACGAGGCGCCGCCGCTCACCTACGGGCCGGGCGAGGCGGTGGGCACGCGCCACGAAATCCGCCTTTCCGATCTGCCGGAACCTTATGCCACGCCGTCCGCGTCCAACCGGCCGAGCGTGATCGACCGGCCGGAAGGCGCGGGCCTGCGTGTGCCGCCGGGCTTCAGCGCCGCCCTCTTTGCCGAAGGGCTCGACCATCCGCGGTTCATGGCGGTGGCGCCGGATGGCTCTGTCTTCGTGACGGAACCCAATCTGGGAGAAGTGCACCGTCTGGAAGACAAGGACGGCGACGGGCGGGCAGAGACGCGCAGCGTTTATGCAGATGCGTTTCAGCGTCCCTCGGGCATTGCCTTTCATGAGGGACAGCTTTTCATAGCGGATCTGCGCGCGGTCTGGCAGCTCGGTTATGAGGCGGGCGCCGCCTCCAATCCGGCGCGGCGCCCGGCGACACGGGCGGGCGCCCTGGGAGAAGGCGGCGGGCACTGGACGCGGGATATCCGTTTCGGCCCGGACGGCGCGCTTTATGTGGCGGTGGGCAGCCGCGACAATCTGGCGGAAGAGGAAGAGCCGCGCGCGACCATCCAGCGATTTTCAGGGGCGGGTTATAGCACGCAGACAACCTTTGCGGCGGGCCTCCGCAATCCTTCCGCCATTGCTTTTTATCCTGGGACGGACCGTCTTTTTGCCGCGGTCAATGAGCGGGACGGGTATGGCGAGGATTTGGTGCCCGATTATCTGACGCATGTGCGCGAGGGCGGGTTTTATGGCTGGCCCTATGCGTGGGCCGGCGTGGAAGCGGGGCCCGTGGCTGATCTGGAATTCGGCGAACTCCGGCCCGATCTCGTGCGGGCGACGCGCAGTCCGGGGCTTCTGATCCAGGCACATTCCGCGCCCACGGGGCTGCTTTTCTATCGCGGCACACAGTTTCCGGCGGCCTACCGCAATGGTGCCTTCCTTTCGCTGCGCGGTTCCTGGAACCGGGCGCGGCCGACAGGCTACAAGGTTGTTTTTGCGCCTTTTGAAGACGGCAAGCCGGAAGGCCATTATGTGAGCTTTGCGCTGGGCTTCTGGCGGCAGGGCGAGCAGCAGGCGGAAGTGACCGGGCGGCCTGTGGGGCTGGCGCAATTGCCGGATGGCTCGCTGCTCATTGCCGATGATGCGGGCGGCGCGATCTGGCGAGTTTCTTACGAAGGCGGCTAGAGATCAGCGGCTGCGGGCTGCTTCTTCGGCAATGTTTTCCAGCGTGCAGCGGCGCATATTGCGCGGATAGTCCTGCATGGCCCCCAAGCATTTGCCGGTAATGAACCAGACGCCGGCTTCCTGAAGTGCTTGGGCGAGGGCGCGGGTCGGCACATATTCCGCCGAAACGAGAATGTGTGCGGCTTTGCCCTCATTCACCAGCACCTTGAGGCGCTTGACGGTTTTCACCGGGTCGGCATTTTCCGGCAGACGGTAGGTGACAGATGAAATACCGAGATCACGGAAGTAACCGGTCTCCGTTTTCAAAGACGGCGCGCGCACGGTGAGCATGCCGAAGAAGGGCTTCAAGGGGGCAACACGCTGCATGAAGGTCGTGACCGGTGTGTGTTCGGGCAGGCCGGTGATCTGCACCATTAGGAACTTGCGCAGGTGTTCCGGAATTTCCCGGCAAATACGCAGCACGGCTTCGCGCGAGGCGGCGGAGTCCAGGCTTTCGTAATGTATCTGGCTGACCAGCTGCACCGTGAACTTGTTCTTGTAAAGATCCGCCATGGTTTCGGCGATATGTGTCAGATGCTTGAGGTCCAGCTCCAGGCTGTCAGCGGATGCGTGGCCGGCGGGCAGCACATCGTGCTCATAGCGCTCTGTGCCGTCGGCGCGGATGATGCAGGGCACATAGGCATAGCTGCTCATTACTTCGTGGCGCGCATTCCAGATCGGCGCATAGACGCTTTCATAAGCCTCGCGTTTCTGTGTTGCATCGATGCTGAAGGGCGTGTCGTCCTTCCCTTCCGCGAACACGACGTCGCCATCCGCGCTTTTCCGGACGCGGCCGATGGCAGACCTGACGCGGATCAGTTCGGCGCCGTTCTCCCCCAGAAGGGTGGTGCGCAGATGATCGGTCACCTGCGTCATGATTTCGGCGGCGTGGTCGTCGTCGGTTTTCTCGAAAATCACCATGTAGCGGTCATCGCCGAGGCGGGCGAAGACGTCTTTGGGACCGATGCTTTGCGAGAGAATGTTCTCGATGGCCAGATGAATGGTGTCGGCGAATTTCTCCCAGACCGGTCCCAGTTCGCGGTGCAGGTCATCCAGGCCGAGAAGCTGAATGCTCCCCGCAGTCCAGGCCGCCGGGCCGCGCGTGTGCGGCGCGAACCGCGTGACCATGCGGGCAAGCTGGCTGTCCGCGTCGAGCGCGGCTGCGCGCGGTGCCGTGTCCGGCGCATTGCGCGCCGCCTCCGCCAGGCGCTCACCTATCATGTCCGGCAAGGTCGGTTTCGTCACGTGCCGCCGCCTCTTCATGCCGCGCGCGGAAAGGTGCGCCGGCCAGAAAGCCGGGCATCGCGCGGGCGCATTAACCCAGCCTTTACTTTGCCCGGCGCTGGTAAATTTTCTCTGAAGAGCCCGCTCATAGACGCAGCGGTTTCAAGGTGAGAGAAATTGTTCACGATGCGCTGCGTTCCGTGCTATAGTGCTAGCGCAAACGAGCGGAAAACTTGACGCGTAGAAACGGCGGAGACGTCTTGATCTCGGGGGAGGCAAGGCGTGCGAAGGAGCCATGCGTCTTGGTCAAACCGCTTGTGACGCTTCCATCTTTCTATTGTTCCTGGACCGGTTCGCGTTCTGAACACCGCATCTGCAAAGCTGCGGTGCCGGCTGATTATGTGATCCCGCGTTCTTTCGCTCCTTCCGCCCAAAGCCAACCTTTTCTCAGAGGAGGATACATGATGCCTATCAATAGGAGCCGCCCGCATTTTTTGATGAGCGTGTTTGCTGCTGCTGCGGTTATCGCCTTTGGCTTTTCATCTGCAGCCGAAGCGCAGAGCAAGAAGCCGAATATTCTTATCATTTGGGGTGATGATGTGGGCATGTGGAACATCAGCGCCTATCACCGGGGCATGATGGCGGGCGCGACACCCAATATCGACCGTATTGCCGATGATGGCATGTTGTTCATGGATCATTATGCGCAGGCTTCCTGCACCGCAGGGCGTGCCGCTTTCATTACGGGGCAATATCCGTTGCGGGTGGGCCTGAGCACGGTCGGTCTGCCGGGCTCGCCGATCGGGCTTCAGAAAGAAGATCCCACGCTGGCCGAAATGCTGAAGCCGCTTGGGTATGCAACGGGTCAATTCGGCAAGAACCATCTTGGCGACCGCAACGAGCATTTGCCGACGGCGCATGGCTTCGATGAATTTTTCGGCATTCTTTATCACTTGAATGCAGGCGAATATACCGAGCAGGTGGACTATCCGGAAAAAGCGATGGAACAGGCCGGCTTTGCGCAGCGGGGCATCATTCATTCCTGGGCGCTGCCGGATGGGGGCCAGAAAGTAGAAGACAAGGGAAATTTTGGCCAGGAGCGCCAGCGCACGCTGGATCAAGAGGTGCTGGAAAACTCCAAGCGGTTCATCCGTGATGCTGTGGAAGAGGATAAACCGTTCTTTGTGTGGCACAACACGACGCGGATGCATTACCGCACCAACCTTACGGATGAATATGACGGCAAGAGCGGCACCGGCAACGTCTATCATGACGGCATGATGGAACTCGATGATGATGTGGGTGAGCTACTGAACCTTCTGGAAGAGCTGGGCGTGGACGACAACACGCTGGTGATGTTCTCCACCGATAATGGCGCGGCTTCAAATAGCTGGCCCGATGGCGGCAATCAGCCCTTCCGCGGTGAAAAGGGTGTCGGCGGCTATGAAGGCGGCTTCAAGGTGCCCATGGCCGTGAAATGGCCGGGCGTCATTCCTCCCGGCACGACGACGGGCGAGTTGATGAGCATGGAGGACTGGGTGCCGACGATCATGGCGCAGCTCGGTCAGGAGGACCTGAAGGAAGAGCTTCTCGAGGGTCATGAAATCGGCGGGCAGACCTACAAAGTCCATCTTGATGGTTATAACCAGGAGCCGATGCTGACGCAGGAGGGACCGAGCAACCGTAAAGAGTTCTTCTTCTTCACCGAAACGACGTTCCATGGTGTGCGTTATGGCGAGTGGAAGTTCCTCTTCACGGAGCAGGACCAGTGGTTCAACGGTGTTCAGAACGAGCTGACCACACCGCTGATCACGCGGCTCGACCTTGACCCGTTCGAGCGTTTCCACGAGGCGCGCGGGTTCGACGAGTGGCAGGAGAACCGCTCCTGGGCCATCACGCCAGCCATGGGCGTGGTGCAGAAGTTCGTCGCCTCATTCGAGGACTATCCGGCCCGCCAGGCAAGTTTCTCGCCCAGCGCGGCTGGCATGGTCGACAAGATGATGTCGCAGCCCGCGCGGTAAAGCATAGAGTCCGCCCGGGTTTTATGCCCGGGCGGCATTCGATGGTTTGTCTTGGCACCAATAAGAGGATTTGAAAGATGTCCCCCAAACCTTTTCTTGTACTGACTCTCGCCGCCGTACTTTTTACCCCCGCTTTCGCTCAGGAAAAGGGGCAGGTTCCGGCGCCGTCCACAGCCAGCGATGTTCCCATGCCGGTCGCCGGCGCGCCTTTGTCTCCGGACTATGCGGCTGCAATCGGAAAAGCGGCCTATATCTGGGGCTGGCCTCTGGTGAACATGCATAACCGCCAGACGCTGTTCGCAACAGCGCCCAAGCCAGGTCTTTTGGGCGGTGTGCTGCCCGTGGCGCCGCTCAATCAAATCAGCATGCTGTCCGATTACCTCCGGCCGGAACAGCGCTTCGTTACGTCGCCAAACCAGGATGTTGTTTATGGCGCAGGTTTCCTCGCTCTCGATCAGGATGCAGTCGTTATTCAGGTTCCGGATTTCGGGGACAGGTTCTGGGTTTATCAGGTTGTTGATCAGCGTTCGGACTCTTTTGCTGCGATGGGCATCCAGTATGGAACGGAACCGGGCCATTATCTTCTCGCCGGGCCGGACTGGGAGGGTGAGACGCCCAAGGGGATCAAGGCTGTTTACCGCTCACAGACAAATCTGGGTGCCGTTTTTCCCCGCATCTTCATGGATGACACCGCTGAGGACCGTGAAGCAATCCAGCCGCTTATCGACCAAGTGATGGCTTATCCGCTGGCTGAATATACAGGCGAGATGAAGACCACGGACTGGTCGGAATCCCCGACTATCCCAAACCCAAACAAGGGGGGAGACGGTGAAACCCAGTGGGTGGTGCCGGAAGAGTTTTTCAAAACCCTGCCAGCCGTCCTGGCTGAAACGCCGCCCCTGCCTGGCGAAGAAGCTATCTATGCCATCATTGGGCAGGTGCTCAATGCGGCAGAAGACGATCCAGCACTTATGGAAGCCTTGACGCAAGCTGCGGTGGAAACAGAAGCCGAAGTCATTTCAGGCATGTTCGAATTCCGAAATAATGGTGTCGACGCAGGAAATGGCTGGCGGACGCAGAAGAATTCGGCGCGTTTTGGCTATGACATCTTCCAGCGCACAGCCACAGCCAAGGGCAATATGTTTTCGAATGTGCCGGAAGAGACGGTGTATTTCGGCGCCGATTTCGATAGCGCCGGTGACCGGTTGAATGGTGGCAAGAGATATACGGTTACATTCCCCGCAGCGCAGCTGCCGCCTGTCGACGGCTTCTGGTCTCTGACCCTCTACAATGAGCAGCACTTCTTCTATCCGAACGAGCTGAACCGTTTCTCGCTGGGCACCAAGAACAAGTCGCTGGTCCCCAATGAGGATGGAAGTCTGACGATATATGTCCAGAACGAGAATCCCGGCGCTGAGAAAGAGGCCAACTGGCTGCCTGCTCCCGAAGAGAATTTCTCGCTCTACATCCGCGCATACTGGCCGAAGGAGGCGATCGTCAAGGGTGACTGGACCCCGCCGGCCATTGAGACTGTCAACTAAACCGGACTGCAGGAGATGATGCGATGAAAACCAATACTGCCATATTAAGCATTGTGCTGGCCGCTGCGCTGGGCTCTTCCGCGCTGGCCCGGAACGCGGCAGCGCAGGACCTCTTTGTTCCTGCGGATCTCGGCGTGGCTGATTATGAATACAAGGTTTCTGAGGGTGACTTCAATTTCAAGCGCAGCCTTGCCAAGGCGCCGGTCAATGAGTGGGCCTATCAGACGGACTTCAGCCGGGTCGACACGCAGCAGGTCATCCGCGAGAACCAGGATGTGGTCTATGCAAGCGCTGTGGTTGATGTAAGCGAGGGAGCCACCTTCACCGTACCTGAGGGGCCCGTATATCATGTCATTCAGATCATCGATCTGCAGAACTACATCATCGACGTGATTTATCCAGGCGAAAGCCGCACTGTCACGCCGGACGATCTTACCTACGGCAATCATGTCTTTCTCAATCAACGCATTGCCGCCTTCCCGGAAGATGAGGGCGGGATCGATGCGGCTTTGAAGCACCGTGAGGGGGCAACGATCGAAGCGGCTTCGGCCAAGCCATACGAGACGCCAGATATCGTGGTTTCCCCCGAACTGCTCGAGAAAGTCCGTCTCTCTATCATCGCGGATATCGAAGCCGGAAAGGTGCCGGACAACAGTGTGGTAAACGGCACACCCTACAACACAACACCGGAAGGGCATCTGTTCGGGACGGCTTATGGCTGGGGCGGGCTCGGGCTGGAAGATGCAGCCTATATGCCGATTGCGATGAAGGCCCGCAGCGAGAATGGGAACCCCGTTCCCTCCAGCGTCACTTTCGAGGCGCCCGAGCTTGATGCGGCGCGAAACGGCTTCTGGTCGGTCACAACATATAATGACGAAGGCTGGCTGGCCGAGGACAAGGCGGCCATCTCGAACACGGAAGCGGTTCCCAACGATGATGGCACCTACACCATCAATTTCAATTCTCCCGGCAGCCCAAACAACCTCACGACCCCGTCGCCCTTCACGGCGCTTTTGCGGGTCTATGCCCCGGCATCAGAGGAAAGCATCAAGAGCTATATGGCGGGCCCGGGGGCGAAGCTGGTCATTAAATAGCCGGTCGCTGCTCTGGGCAGAGGCTATCCGGCAGAGGTTCGATTTTCCCGGTGAAGAATGGTGGAGCCGACACTACCCTGATTAGAAAGAGTCGGACCGCGCGCTGACAACTAAACAGAGCATTATCAATCTGTTGGAGTTGTCAAGCGTGTCTATGGGTTGGGGTCAGGCCAAGGTCGAAGCCAATGCGCTTCGTGAGGAAATCGGGAAACGTCTCGATTCCGGCCAAACCGTTAAGCGAATTTATGAAGAGCTGAGGGCAGATGGTCGAGTGTCGATGACACTCCGCGCCTTCTACGTGAGCGTAAACCGCCTCCGCTCCGAAGCCACACGCGAGCGCGATCCGGCCCGGCCGCACTCCGCGAACACAACGCGCCGTGTCAGAACGCCGGAGCCGCAAGCTCCACGGTCCTCACAACCTTCATCCTCTCCTGCAGTTGAAACCGACGGCCCGCGCATCGTGGATGCTGCGTTCAACCGCATGCCGGTCTCGCGCGACCCGTCGTACTCCTCCAGCTCTACGGTCGATGTTGATCCAGACGTCTGGGACGGCAACTTGCCGAAAATCCCGGAGGCCTCGTCATGAGCAACGTGATCGAGCTCCGTTCCTTCGCGCATCTCGGCGTCGCGCCCTGCGACGGCTGGCACTGGCTGCAGCGACGGAGCGATGGCGTCTTCCGGCTCGGCTTCTACAACCGCCTTGGCGGCTGGCGCATCTCGGACGCCATCGGCCGCACCTGGCTGATGGGCCGCGCGGCGATCTCGCGCGACTACCGCTATGTCGCTGCCCTTCCTCTTCCTTTCTCATCCGCTGACCAAAAAGGAGAAGGCGCATGACCTGCCCCTTGCCCCAGGAAAAGTTCGCTATCGAACTCATCCCCGTCGCTGACGGGGTGCGCATCTGCGTCTCGGAAGACGGTGTCGTCTTTAGCGACGAGCTTGCCGAAGACTGGGCCCATGCCTTCCGCGAATGCATCCACGCCTTCGTGGGCGGCCTCAAGCACGCCGAACACTCCATGTTCACCCGCCACGAGAGCGAGGCCGCTGACCTCGTCTCTTCCGACCGGCACGCCGTTGCCGTCCCCCGCTAACTCACAAGGAGACTTATCCCATGGCGCTGATCAATATGGCTCTGCAAGGCAAGGGGGGCGTCGGCAAGAGCTTCGTCTCGTCGCTGCTCGCCCAATACTACCTCGACAAGAAAGTCCCGCTTGCCTGCTACGACACGGACCCGGTGAACCGCACCTTTGCCGGTTACAAGGCCTTTGAGGCGGAGATCGTCCGGCTCGGGGAACGGGCCGATGAGCTGAACCCCCGCTACTTCGATGCCCTGGTCGAGAAGATCATGACGGCAGAGGAAGATGCGGTTGTCGTGATCGACAATGGTGCCTCCACCTTCCTGCCCCTTCTGGGCTACATGGTGGAAAGCCAGGCCCTGGAGATGATCACGGACTCGGGCCATGAGGTGCGGCTCCATACGGTGCTGACCGGCGGCCAGGCCCTCAACGACACGCTGCAGGGCTTCTCCCAACTTCTCACCTACGTCCCTGACGTTCCTGTCGTGGTCTGGCTCAACGAATACTTCGGCCGTATCGAGAGCCGCAATGCCGACGGCGAAGTCCAGGGCTTTGAGCAGTCGGGGCTCTACAAGCGCAGCAAGTCCCGCATCCATGCCCTGGTCCGGCTCCCGGAGGTCCGCAAAGAGACCTTCGGCCATGACATCGAGCAGATGATGCGGGCGCGGCTCACCTTCGAGGAGGCAACGCAGCATCTCGACTTCCCGCTCATGGCCCGCCAGCGGCTCAAGATGAGCTGGAAAGCCATTCACGGCGCCATGGACCAGGCGGTGCTGTGATCCCATGAGCGCGCTCGACACCCCTCCGCCTCCGCCACTCACCATGGACTCCCTCGAGGAGCTCCGGACCTATTTGTGGAAGGTGCATCAGGTGACGGTCGACAAGAACGACCCGATCCTGATGCTGCACACCATCCACAAGGTGGCGCTCGATGACTATGCCCGTCTTCTCGACGGGCACAAGCGCCAGCTCTCGGAGAATGTGGAGAAGATCACAAAGGATCTTGAGGACGAGGTCCGGCTGATCATTGGCGACCTTGAGAGCGAAGCCCTCAATGATGCGGTCAGGGAGCGGCTCGCCACGATCCATGAGGCGGAACGGCTCTCGGGCAAGACCCTCGATCACCTCAAACAGACCCTGAAGGCCCAGCGCCTTCTCACCCTCATCAACATCGCTGCCATTGGCTGCACGCTCGGCGTGCTGTCCGTGCTTGTCATTTAAAGGAGACTCTTATGACCCGCAAAGATCTGCGCGATCACATTATCGCTCTTGCCCTCTCATCCCTTGTCGTCCTTGCCATCGCCGCCGTCCCGGCGCTTGCCCAGGAAGCGGGCGCTGGCTGGGAGGAACCGGCCACGGGCCTGATGGAGGTTCTGGAAAGCGGCCTTGTGAAGATCGGCGTGGTGCTGATCGGCATCGGCGTCATTGCCTATGGCATGTGGGGCGCCATCACCGCCCGGATCGACTGGACGAAGTTCGGCATGATCCTGATTGGCGGGCTTCTCGTCATGACCGGCCCCACCATGATCCGCGCGCTGCTGGAGAGCGCGCAATGAAGGCTGCGAGCGCCGTTCTCGTCCAGTCCCAGCGCCAGCCGCGTGTGCTGGGGATTGCGCTGCCGCTTGTGGTGATTGCCGCAGGCAGCGCAGGCGTTGCGGCGGCCGTCACCGTGGTGCTCGATGTGATTGCGCTCACCTTGCCGCTTGCCGGTGCCGTCTTTGTCGGGCTCTGGTTCCTCTGCCTGCGGGCGACCCGCGCCAATCCCTTCTTTGACCGGGACCTTCTCCTTGCGACCCGCTTTTGGGCAGGCAAGGGCGAGGGCCGCGTTCTCATTGCCGGAGGCCGCGCATGACGATCTGGCCGCAGGTGATCGCAACGGGTCTGGCCGCAGGCGGGGCGGCGGCGCTCGCCGTTCCCGCAACACGCAAGCTGATGCTCGGCTCCGTCAAGCAAGACTGGCTACAGGACGAGCTGGGGCTTGAGTGCATCGAGCCGGACGGCCTGACGATCCGCCTGAAAGACGGCGCCTTTGCCCGTGTCTGGATGCTCAAGGGAACGAGCTACGACGCGAAGGTTGAACAGGAACAGCGCACGCTGCTGATGGGCCGTTCCTCGCTCCTTCATGAACTGGGGCGGAAGGGGGCAAGTCTCCGGCTCTTTGCCGTGAAGCGGAAGCGCCCGATTGAATATGAAGCGCAATGGCCCGCCCGTGCTCTCCAGGAGATCGGGGAAGCCGAGGCTGCGCTCTTCAAATCCAGCTATTATGTGGACTGGTATCTGATGGCCTCCAGCGCGGCGATGCAGCCGCTGATTGAGGCAGACGAGATCATTGCGGCGCGCGCGGGCGATTATGCGCCCGAGGCAGTTGCCAAGGGCCGGGAGGGTGAGCCGTGCCCGCTCACCGGCTTCCTCAACGGTCTGATCTCGGGGGACTACCGCCGCGATCTGCCTGCCGTCTCAAGCCAACTCTCGGGCTCTCTGCCAGGCAGCGACCTCCACTTTGAGAAAGGGAGAGGCCGGATTACGGCCCATGTGCCTGAGCCGCAGCATCACCAGATCATCGGCATCACCGCCTGGCCAGAGGCGCTCTCAGGGTCTCTTGTTGCCAATATCCTCGCCTTGCCCGGTGACATCGAGATCACGCAGATCTGCGAGCCCTGGGACGCAGACAAGGCGCTCCTCATCTACAAGCGCAAGCAGCAGGCCCTCAGCGGCTCCTTCTTCGGCAATCCCACTGCCGCAGGCGAGACGGAGGTGATCCTCTCGCTCCTCTCCGAAGGCAACACCACGCTCTTTGCAAGCGAGTTCCAGATCATTGCGCGGGCCTCATCCGAAGAGGCCCTGACGCGCCTCGTCAAAAGTATCTGCGAAGAGCTCGGCCATGCCCGCGTGCTCTACCGGCTCCAGACCAAGGGCGCGCCGGTCTGCTGGTTCAACCGGCTTCCCTCGGTGCCGAAGGGTAAGCTGATGCCGGGCGCCCGGCTGATGCTGCCGCTCGATCTCCGGGACGAGAACATTGCCGCGCTCTGGGCGCTGCCGCATTCAGCGCAGGGCCTCACGAAAAGCCAGTTCGGCCCGGCGCCGGTGCGCTACTTCAGGACGCCGACGGGGCAGGCCTATGCCTTCCAGTTCCATGTGGAGAACAAGCCCCAGGCACGGGGCAACTATCTCGTTTTCGCGCCCACGGGCGGCGGCAAGTCCACGCTGATGATGCATCTCCTCGGAGGGCTCGCGAAGTTCGAGGGCGTGCGCTCCTACATCTTCGATTCCAAGGAAGGCGCGCGCTTCATGGTGGAAGCCATGGGCGGGCTCTATCAGAGCTATGACAAGCTGGCGCTCAATCCGCTGGATGTGGGGGAAGATAGTCCGGCGAACCGGCAGCGGGTCTATCATATCCTCAGATCGCTTGCCGGGGATCACAAGCTGACGCCGGAAGAGGACGCCGCCTTCTCCCATGCCGTCAATCTGACCTTCGAGGTCGATCCGCCCGAGCGGACCTTGTCTGCGATCTACAACTTTGCCTTCGCCAAGCGCTCGGCGCTGCGGCAGGTCTTTGCCAAATGGGTGACAGACGACAAGGGCAATAAAGGCCTGCACTCCCACGTCTTCAATGCGCCCCATGACAGTCTCGGCGGTCTCCTCGACCATTACATGGTCGCCATCAACATGAACGAGGCCCTGAGCGATCCGGAACTTGGTCCGCCTGTCGTCTCTCACATGGCCGCTGCCATCGGTCAATCGGCGGCGAAGTCTGCGAAGGGCTTTACGATCTTCATCGATGAGGCGGCCAAACTCCTGCAGAACGAAGGCTTTAGATCTCTCGCCGCCGAGATGTTCCGTGAATACCGGAAACTTAACGGTGCCGTGGGCCTTGCCTTCCAGGATCCGGCCGCGCTTCTGCGCTCCGGCATGGCGGAAGCCTTCATCGAGAACACCGCGACCTTCATCTTCCTGCCGAATGCCCAGGCGACGGCCGAGAGCTTCGAGCCGTTCAATCTCAATGACGAGCAGATGAAGTTCGTGCTGGGGCGGGCCTCCACGCGCCGCGAGCGCCGGGCGCTCATCGTCAAGCGCGATGCGGCCTCGGGCTTTGATGAGAGCGCCATCATCGATGTGGATCTCTCGCCGCTCGGCGAGGCCCTTCGCTTCTACCGGGCGGGCACCGACGCCAACAAAGACCTTCAGGATCTTCAAGCGACATGGGGAGAGGCATGGGCCGACCACCTCTGAAACAACGCCTGCGCACCGCCGCATTGACGCTCTCGCTGGTCGTTGGCGTGCCGTCCATCGGCTATGCTGCCATGGCGGTCGTCGATACCGGCGCTATTGCGCAGCTCGCCCAGCAGATGAACAAGCTGCAGGAGCAGGTTGACCAGCTGCGCCAGCAAACCGAATGGCTCGATACGCTGAGCGATCAGGTCCAGGACCAGATCAACGCCATTGGCGAGATGGGCCAGCTCACGCTGCCGACGCTGAACCTGCAGAAGCTCACCGGCCAGGTGATGCGCGATGCGCAGTGCCTGAAACCCGACTTCGAAAAGTTGATGCCGGGCCTCAGCGCAGATGAACTGAACTTCGATTCCATCTGTGGCGGCTCCCACGCTTACGAAAAAGCGCTCTGGTTCGATCCGAATGATCCGGAGAGCTGGCCGGAAGGCATCGCCTGGGAGGAAGACGGGACTTCGGAAGAGAAATGGGCAAACCGCGCAGCGGCCCGCGCCGTGATCGAGGCCCGCCGCCGCGCCGTCACAAAAGACGCCGCCTCCAAAGGCATGGCCCAGGCGGACAAGGCTGCAACGGATACGGCGGAGCTCAATCAGAAGGCAAGTGAGGAACTCGAAGCTGCCACCCGCGCGGCCAAAACACAGCAGGACCGGCTTGCGGTCGTGGCGCAGGGCCAGGTGCTCACCAATCGGCAGCTCGTCCAGCAGAACCAGCTGCTGGCGCAGCTGCTCAAAGTCCAGAGCACGATGCTGATGGAAATGAGCCTCTCCTCAACGGAACGCGGCGCGCTTCAAGAGGAGGGCGGGGAATGAGACACGCTCACTTTGAAGGTTTTAGCCGTGCGTTTTTGGGCAATGCTTGCGTCCGCCCATCCCGTCTCACTTGCGCCGTGCGCAGTTTTGCCTGCCACTCCGGCGTGGAGAGATCAGGGGCATCGCCGGGATCATCCGCATCTTCAGGTTCGGGATGTTCTTTAGTCACGGACCGTCTCCACCGGAAATCAAAAGAACTTGTCGCGCACCTTGCGTGCCGCCCAGCGGTTCACCGGATCTTCGCCAAGCATCATGATCTCGGCCGTGTGCGAGCCGCCAATGGGACCGCGCTTCTTCTTGCGCCCCTTTGCAGCATCACTCGCTGCGGCCCTCTTCATTCTTTTAGCTTCTTTGCGCGCCAAAGCCCGACGCTTCGACTCTTCTGGAGAAAGACGCAGCGAAGGGAACAGTCGCAACAAAAGGTCTGCCAAAAGCGGCAGAGCGATCAGCGCGCCCAAAAGATACAGAACGTATTCCATCTCACTTCCTTCCCTCTAGCTGACGAGGTGCGCTGCCATGGCTGACGCCTGCTTCACCTGTGACGTCGTGCATGAGTACGTCACGCTCGCCAACGCCTTTACGCAGGATCTGAGCGAAGTGCTGGTCGATCCCATGTGGGTGATCTTCCTCTCCCTTGCGGGTCTCTGGATCACGGTCCACGGGATCAAGATGATCCTGGGCAAAGCCGATCTTTTGAGTTTAGCGCATGAGTTCGTCTTTGTCGTCATTGCCGCCACGCTCATGGCCGGACAAGGTCCAACACTGGTTAATCAAGTCTATTCAACTTCGCTCTCGGTGATGGGCGGCGCTGCCGGGGCAGTGCTCTCCACGGCCTCGATCTCGGAGGAGACCGGCGTCTCCAGTGCGGACGCAGAAGTTACGCCCGGCGCCTCCGGTATCTCCAACATCAATGGCATGCAAAAACTCGTCTGGGTTGCAGAGACGGGCGTTGTGAAGGTGTTCGGTCTGGCCACCGAGATCATGGCGCAGGCCTCGCTGACCAATCCGACGCCTCTCATCTATGCCGGGCTGATCGCACTTCCCTACGTTCTTCTTCTCGTCGTCTATTTTGCGCAGGTCGTCGTCTCGATCTTCCGCGTCATGATGTTCGCGGCGCTCTCACCCATTCTCATGATGCTGCTCGCCTTTGGCTGGGGCCGGGGCATGGCGATGACCGGCATCAAGACGCTCTTTGCCTCCTTCATGGTGCTCTTCGGGGCGACGGTCGCGCTCGCGGTCTGCCTCTACGGCGTCAAGGCGCTTGCCGTTGCCGAGTATGGCGCCAATACGCCCACAGAAGTTCTCTCGCTCACCAGCTCGACACTCTGGGTCGCCATGATCCTTGGCTGGCTCGGCACCGCCTTCATGGCCGAGGCCACCGGCATGGCGAACTCCATTGCAGGCTCGCAGCTCACCAACCAGGCCGCTGCGGTCATCACCGCCGGTGTCACAGCATCAGGTCTCGCGGCCCTCAATCCCAATACCTACAAGAACGCCGCTCAAGGGGCCGCAGCCTGGGGCGCAGGCGGCGCTGCTGTCGGCATGGGGGCTGTTGACGGTCTCCGCTATGGGGTTGGCGCTGGCCTCAATCCCTCAGGAGCCGCAGGTGTAGCCGGTAGCAAGTTGTCCGCAGCGGGCCAAGCGATCCTAGAACGCATCAAGACTCCCACCTTCGATCGAGGTTAACCCAAAGGAGAAATTCATGACCAACAAACCCACCCACCATGCCTTGCAGGCCATCGAGACCAAAGAGCGCGTGATCTGGAATCGCATCGGCGCGGCCTGGGTCCATGGGGACGGCAAGGGCTTCAATGTGAAGCTCGACAGTATCCCGCTCGATGGCGAAGTGATTCTGCGCGAGATCGGCGCAAAGGAAGACGAAGACGAAACGGCCATGGAAGGAGCTTCCTCATGAAGTGGCTTGTTCCAACCTTCCTCGCCGTCCTTCTCACCGGCTGCGCCGGGGACTTCGAACTGCCGCAGAACGCAGGCGAGGGCACGGACAAGATGAAGCCGAGCCCCTGCGCCTGCGCAAAAGTGCCCTTCAATGCCGGGGGCTTCACATGGACTGGTTGAAGAAGGTTCGGCTAGGCCGTGAGGCGGAAGGGGACGCGCCGCTCCCCGGCTCCCCGCATGGGGCGGCCGCGGCGGCGGATCCTTACGCCTTCCAGGCGGCGCACCGGCGTCTTGCCTGGATGCTGCGGCTCTCGGCGGGCACGAACATCGTGCTCGGCGCGGCGGTAACGGCGCTCGTCTCCATGTTCTCGGTGATGCTCCCTCTCAAGGAAACCGAAATCGCCCTGGTGCGCACGGACCCGGCCGATGACCGCATCTACCGCGTCGAGCCCATCACAGAGCGCACCGAAGGCTTCCAGCTTCTGATGGAGTCCATGGCGCGGCGCTATGTGCAGCTGGTGCTTGCCATCGATCCCGTGACCTCCAATGAGCGCTACCGGGAGGCCTCGCGCATGACGGCGCGGGCCTTGAGCGAGCGTCTCCGCGAAGAGCGCATCGAAACCAACGAGGTGCGCGACGCGATTGCCTCGGGCCTGACCCGTGAGATCCGTGTCGAGTCCGTCGATGGCATCACGAGCTTCGGCCGGGATTACAAGTTCGCCGTCGACTTCACGCAAGTGGATGCGCGCGGCGGAAAGACCGTCCAGCGCAAGAAGCTGCGCGCCTACCTCTCCATGACCACCCGTCCTCACGAGACCCGCGAAGAGGACAAATACATGAACCCGCTCGGGGTCGTGGTGACGGCCATGACCCTGAAAGAACGAGGCTGACACATGCTACTCACCCGCTTTACGAAACCTTCTCTCCTGGGCGGCGCTGCCCTTGGCGCACTGCTCATCACGATGGGCGCCGCGCAGGCGGCCACACCCGCAAGCCCGCTGCGCCCGCCTGTGCCTTCAAACGCGCAAGAAACGGCACCCGCGCAACGCGCCGCGCTCCCGATGCCTGACTCCGTCGCGCGCCAGGCTGAAGAGCAGGCCGATGGCTTCTTCGGCACGCTGGTGCGGCCCCGCACGCCCGGCCAGATCCAGGAGGTCTGGGACCGGGCCAAACCGGAAGAGGCCGTCTACACGGCCGAGATGTGCGAGGCCTGCACCTACAAGATCCGCACGCGCGAGTTCATGGTGACGGTGATCGAACTGCCCAGGGGTGAGGAGATTGCCTCCGTCGATCTTGGCGATACGGGCGGCTTCTCCGTGAAGCCCCGCGGCAAGCGCCGCCTGGCCGTGCGCCCGGTGGGGCACGGCTATGACAGCTCCCTCGTCGTCTATGGCAAGTCGGGCGCGCTTTATCCCTTTTATCTCAGGGCAGAAGGCTTCAACGCCATGACGGTCCCGGACCTGGTGGTGCGGATCGCGGGCGCGGTGACCACGACAAAAGACCTGGCGGTGCCGGGTTTTAGAGAGACAGCTTCCGGGGAGATGACCCCCAACCCGGAAGGTTTGGCCGGGGGCAAAGCGGGTGACTCCGGCCAGACCGGCGCTCGCGGCATTGTGGCCGGGCTGACCGAGACAGCGCCCGGTACGCCGGACGGCGACTTTGTCGCGAGCGCACCTTTTGACCCGAGCAAACTCAGAGGCTGGGGCGATTACACACTCTGGGGTGACAACACGCTCAAACCCGAGACCGTCTTCCGGGACGATCACTTCACCTATATCCGGTTCGGCGAGCGCTGGAAGGAGATCGAGCTGCCCACGGCCTATGTGGTGGTCGACGGGATCGACGAGCTCGTCAACACGCGGGTGCAGGGCTCGACCTATATCATCGAGAGCACACGGCCTCTCATTACGCTGAAGAGCGGCGAGAGCTTCCTCTGCATCGAGTATGAGGGCGAGGCATGAGCGCCTTCTGCGACATTGCCCTCGCGCTCGGCCTGACCTTTGGCGGTACCTGTGCGGTTGATGCACCGCCGCAGAACAGTCTGCCGGAGGACGATCCGGCCGCCTGGGAACTGCCTGCGCCGCCGCCGCCACCTGAACCGGCCCCGCCGCCCAAAATGCCGCCCATCATCATCCGGCAAGAGGTGGAGCGGCCCGCATCGCCGCCTGTCGTTGAGCAACTTGCTCCCGAACCCGAAGCCGATCCCTTCAAGGAAGCTCTTGCCGCTGCCTGGGCGCGGCCGGGCGCCTTGCCCACACGGTGGGACGCGCTGGCCGTGAGTGAAGAAGCCGCGGCCAAGGCCGCTGGCTTCCGGCCCAAGACGCCTGCGCCGATGAAGCCCTCCGGCCCGCTCGATCTCGCCGCGGTGAAGCCGTCGGATTATGCAGGCCCGCGCCGCACGTCGAGCCGCCCGGTCGACAATGCCCGCATCGTGACGGCCGACCGCTATATCACCGGCATCCTTGAGACGGGCATCAACAGCCAGGTCGGCGGGGATGAGAGCGGCACCATCGTGGTGCAAACCGCGCGCGATGTGTTCGGCTATCACGGCCGCAATGTGCTGATCCCGAAGGGTTCCAGGCTGCTCTGCAGCTTCAAGCCGCCTGCGGATATTGGCTCCTCGCGTTTGCCCCTCAGCTGCTCGCGCATCCTGATGGCCGGGCACCGCGCGGAAATCCGCGAGCTCGACGCATTGGTCGGGAATGTCCAGGGCCAGCCCGGTGTCTCGGGCGAGGTAGACCGGCGCTTCTGGGAGCGCTACGGCACCGCGTTCCTTCTTACCGGCATCTCGACCGCCGTGCGCTTTGGCAGCGCCACGACGAGTTCCAATGAGGATGAAGACGGCGGCTCGTCGGAATCGGCTTCGGAGAAAGCCGCCGAAGAACTCTCGCAGCGCTTCGGGGAGATCTCCGCCTCCGTCCTCGAACAGACGCTCTCTCTCACCCCCATCATCACCATCCCCCAGGGCACGCGGGTCCAGATCCGGCCTGCCGTGGACTGGTACATCGCCAAAGCCGAGTAACCCCAAGGAGCCCCCCATGCTCAAATCCACACTCTTCCTCTCTCTTCTCTCCCTGTCGTCCCTCGCACTCGGGGTTATCGCCGGGCCGGGTCCTGCCGGCGCGGCCGAGACGCCTGCGGCAGAGACCGCCTCTGCATCTTCCTCTGAGGAAACCTCAAGCTCCGATGTGCAGGACCTCGCGCGCAAGGTGGAGATCGTCACGCAAACGAAGGTCATGACGGCCGTGCCGGAGAACGAGCCGCAGCCCATCGACCTCTCGCTCGTGAAAGTCCCCGGCGCCACGCCGGAGCTGACCCAGGGCGTCACGGCCAACGCTTACTCGCGCTATGTGAAGGTGGAAGGCGAGATGGTGGGCCAGCTTGTGCTCTCCGGTGTCCAGAAGGACGGCAAAGCGGAGCCGCTCAACACGGAGAACTTCGTGGCGCAGTTCGAGCTCGACCGGCCGGAGCTCGACGCGGCCTCCGTCATCACCGTGGAAGGCAATCAGGAAGAGCTGATTGCCGCTTTGAAGCGCCTTGCCGAGCAAGACCCGGAAGAGGAGAAGCGCGAGACGGCGGAAGCGGCCACAGGTGCCAGCGGGGCGCCGTCGAATGCCGCGCAGAACAAGGAGGCGGCCGGGTACCAGAACCCGGAAGGGCTGGAATTTGAAGAGCCGGAGATCCCGGTGGTCAATGTGACCACCGATGGCTGCGGCATCCGCGTTGACCTTAAACAGATGGTCGCCATCCAGCAGAGCCGGGTTGAGACGACAGAGGGAAGCAAGGTCACACGCTCGCCTTGTGAGGACGGCAATGAGCGCTTTGCGCTTCAGCGGTCCTGGTCGGTCTGCGGCGACAAGGTGGAGATCGAGGCCAGGCAGGCCCAGGCCCAGTACCTGCTTTACTACACAGATGCAGGCGGCAACCGGCAGGAAGTCAATGAATGCACGCCGGACGCAGAGCAGATCTTCCCCATCGTGGAGAAACGTTCCGCCTGCACGGTCTATCTCGATTATGCCAAGGAAGAGGCCGTGCCCCAGGCCGCGCTTGTCTATCAGAACGCCAGCAACAGTGAGGTGCAGGTCAGAGGCTGCGAGGCCTCAGAGGAAGTCGCCGCCGTGCCGCTCGTCAAAACCCAGGATGGCTGCACGCTCCGGCATGATTTTGCCGCGAACCGTTCCTACCGGCAAAGCCGCCACACCTATGAGCTGGAAGGCGTGCTCTGGCAGGCAGGCGCCTGCTCGGATGACGGCGAAGAATACGCCCATGAGAAAGTCTATGAGACTGCCGCCGGTGAGCCGCTCTGCGAGCCCGTCGTCAATCAGGGCAGCGGGACTGTCACGCTGCAATCGCGGGTGCAGATCGAGATCGATGGCGCCGAGCAGTTCATCTCCGAGTGCAAGCCCGATACGTCAGGCTCGGCGCTGATTGCAACGACCGAAGGCTGCACAAGCCCGGCGACCTGGACGCATGATGTCTCGGCCGGGGTCTCCTACGCGCGCGAGCGCTTCTATTATCTCTGGAAGGGCACACGTTCTTATGTGAGCCAGTGCCAGGAGAGCGCGGAGACCTATCCGCATAAAGTCGAGACGGCAGGCTGGCAGAACAATGATGCCCAGCTTGCCGCCTACCGGCTCTCCACGGTCTATATCGAGGGGACAGCTGAGGGGCGCTACACGATCCGTACGGCCGAGATCCTGCCGGGGGCCGAGGAAGAGCCTTACATCTATGAAGGCGAGACCACGGCCGTGAATGGTGAGGTCTGGTATGAGGGCTGCACCGAGTTCGAAGGCCAGGACCGGGTCAAGCTCTACATGCGCCCTGATGGTACCGAGCACCGCGTGAAGGTGGGCGCAGCCACGCCGCTCAATCGCGGCAACAAATGCACCGTCTCAAACGAGAGCCGGACGCTCTACTCGCATTCACAGTGGGTGATCGAGCGGGGCTATGCGGGCATGTGGCTCCGCTCGGGGCCGGGCCTCAGCAACACCACGTCTGCCTGCAACATGTATGGCGGCTGCGCCTTTGAGACCTTTGTGAGCCCGGCAGGAGACGGGTCCCAGCACACGACCTATGGCAGTGAGGGCCATCAGTCCTGCTGGCTCGCACCCAATACGGGCGGCCGGATCACGATCCGGGGAAGCATGTATCAGTATGACAAGCGCCAGGCCCGCACGCTGACGCGCTTCCCCGATGGCACCCAGCAATATAGTAGCTGGCGCAATGAAGGCGCTCCCTATCTCAACCGCATGATGACGTGTCTGGGGAGGGACTATTGAGCCTCGTCTCCCTCCATCCCAACCCGCTCTTCGAGAAGCTGCTGGCGCCGCTCTCGGCCCATTATGCGGATCCGGCGACCGTCGAGATCCGCATGAGCCAGCCGGGCCAAGTCGTGACGGAACGGCGGGGCGAGGGCAAGCGCATCATCAAGGATCAACGCCTCACGCTGGCGGTGATCGAATCGATCTCGCGCTCGCTCGGCAATCATCACGGCCTTGCCTTTGACGGGGACACCAGCCCGAAACTCTCCTGCATCCTCCCCGAAAGTCACCGCTATGAGTGCCTGGTCGGGCCGTCCGTGAGGACGGGCCTCTCGCTCGCCATCCGCTGCAAACATCCCTTCACCCCAAGCTGGGAGCAGGCAGGGGTCTCGCCCGCGATCCGGGACTACCTCACGGCGATGATCCAGGCCGAGGCCAACATGATCATTGCCGGGGCGACCAATACCGGCAAGACGACGCTGCTCAACATGTTGCTGGGTGTGATCGACGAAGCGCGCCGGGTGGTGGCCGTGGAAGACACGCCGGAACTTCATATCGAGCGCTTCTGGGACGGGGTCGGGCTTATTGCCGCAAGAGAAGCAGGCACCGGCGCCGGCCTCCTCGACTGGCGCCAGCTTTACGATCACCTCATGCGCATCACGCCGGATCACATCCTCTTCGGCGAGATCTCGACGCAGAACGCCTTTGCCGCCCTTGCCGCGCTCAACTCGGGCGTCACCGGCTTCATGTGCACCATCCATGCGGAAAGCCCCTGGCAGGCCATTCACCGGAAGTTCGACCAGAACATTGCCTGGTCGGGCGCCGCCATGCCGCGCGTGCCGGAGTTCCTGACCGAGCTTGTCGATGTGGTGGTGCAGATCAAGCGGAGCGCCGATGGCTTCCGCCGCATCACAGACATCTGGGAGCCGCGCCGCGATCGCTGGGTGATGAAAGACGGGGAGGAGCTGACATGCTGATGGCCCGCCTCGCTCTTGTCGCCGTCTTCTCTGCCGCCCTCGCGGCCGTCCTTCTCCAATGGCACTGGTCCGTTGGCTTCGATCCGCTTGATGCGCGCTGGTGGGAATGGGCGTTCAAGAGCGCGGTGCATCCGGCGGGCCTGCCTGCCACCATGACCTCGGCCGCGATCTGGACCGGCGCGGCCGGGTTCGCGGCGATGCTGGGCGTGGCCGCCATAGCTGCCCGTGCGTCGAACCGCACCGTGGCCGGTGCCCGCGAGGCCGAAGAACTCCACGGCACGGCGCGCTGGGCGGAGCGGAAAGACGTCAAAGCCGCAGGCCTCTTCTCAGAGAAAGGCGTCACGGTCGGCGGCTGGAAAGGGGGTTTAAGGACAGAGACGCTCCGCCATGACGGGCCGGAGCATGTCATGGTCTTTGCGCCGACCAGAAGCGGCAAGGGCGTGAGCCTCATTCTGCCGACGCTCCTCACCTGGCCCGAAAGCGTCTTCGTCCTCGATATCAAGGGCGAGAACTATGCTCTGACGGCAGGCTGGCGGGCCTCCCAGGGGCACCGCGTCCTGAAGTTCGAGCCCACAAACCCCGATGCGACCGTCCGCTTCAACCCGCTGGCAGAGGTCCGGCTCTCTGACGGGCAGGACATCAAGGACTGCCAGAACATTGCCGCCATGATTATTGACCCGGACGGCAAGGGCCTCCGGGACTACTGGCGGCAGGAGGGCTGGACCTGGCTCTCCGTCGTCATCCTGCATGTGATCTACCGCACCTTGAAGGATGAGGGCCGGGATGCCTGCCTCGATGATGTGAACACCTTCGTCTCCGGCGTTATCGAGGAGGGGACGGGCGAGGACAACTTCGAGGCGCTGCTCGATGACATGATCGCCTTCGAGCATGGCGTTGCCCATGTCGACAAGGAAGTAAGACGCGGTGCGGCGCGCATGAAGATCAAGGCGCCCCAGGAACGCTCGGGCGTCCATTCCTCCGCCATCACGCAGCTCGCCCTTTATGCAGACCCGGTCATTGCGAAGAACACGGCGGAGAGCGACTTTGCGCTTGCCGATCTTGTGAACGGGGACAGTCCGGCCGCCTTCTATCTGATCATCAGCCCGTCGGACATT
>Ga0207828_100199_pt1 | contig 43089 bp, 40 predicted proteins | sample TtaePargueraPR_11_FD_187276 | JGI IMG/M metagenome (GOLD analysis project Ga0207828, IMG submission 187276) | Aerobic enrichment media microbial communities from Bioluminiscent Bay, La Parguera, Puerto Rico - Tt and P2 (3) (SPAdes) | ecosystem: Environmental > Aquatic > Marine > Unclassified ...
GAGCCATATTGCCCTGCAGACGGAGCAAAAGGGCACTGGCGATGCCGCGAAAGCAGCTGGAGAGGCGCTGAATGGGTTTGAAGGAGCTGCCCTCATCGTTTTCGGCGATACGCCGCTGGTGACCGCAGGCACTCTGGCGCGGATGCGGGATGCGTGTGCGGGTGGCACGGATGTCGTGGTGCTTGGCTTTCATGCGGTTGATCCGGCTTCTTATGGCCGGCTTGTTCTGGGTGCGGAGGGGCTTGAGAAAATTGTCGAGGCGAAGGATGCCTCACAGGATGAACTTGCCATTGATCTTTGCAATGGCGGGGCGATGGCTGTCCGTACGCCGCTGCTTTTCGAGTTGCTGGACGCGCTCAGCCCGGAAAATGCGCAAGGGGAATATTACCTCACTGATGTTGTGGGGCTGGCCCGTGCGCGCAGCCTCAAAGCAGATGTGATCGAATGTCCGGAAGACGAAATTCTCGGTATCAACTCGCGCGCCGATCTGGCGGTTGCTGAAGCCATTTTTCAGGACCGGATGCGGGAAGCCGCCATGACGGACGGCGCGACGCTGCTCGACCCTATGACGGTTTATTTCAGTCACGATACCCGGCTTGGTCAGGATGTAGTCGTGGGGCAGAACGTGGTGTTCGGCCCCGGTGTTACGGTCGCGAATGGCGTGGAGATCAAAGCCTTTTCGCATCTTGAAGGTGTGCGGGTGGGGGAGGGTGCGCAGATCGGCCCCTTTGCACGGCTGCGCCCCGGCACCGAAGTTGGCCGCAAGGCGAAGATTGGAAATTTCGTCGAAACCAAAAAAGCCGCCATCGAAGACGGGGCGAAGGTCAGCCATCTTTCCTACATCGGCGACGCGCGCGTGGGGACGGAGGCCAATATCGGGGCCGGTACAATCACCTGCAACTATGATGGCTATGACAAGTTCTTCACCGATATCGGCGCCGGGGCTTTCGTTGGTTCGAACAGTTCGCTCGTGGCGCCGGTCAAGATTGGTGATGGAGCTTATGTGGGGTCCGGCAGCGTCGTGACGAAAGATGTCGAGGGCAATGCGCTGGCTGTTGCCCGCGGGCGCCAGTTTGAAAAGAAGGGATGGGCGGTCAGCTTCCGCGCATCTAAAGACAAAACCAAGAAACCCTGAACTTTCGGAGAAGCTTTCCATGTGCGGAATCGTCGGTGTGCTTGGCAAAGAGTCTGCCGCGCCAATTATTCTCGAGGCGCTGAAGCGGCTGGAGTACCGCGGTTATGATTCTGCCGGCATTGCGACTCTCGTGAATGGCGAGATCGGCCGTCGCCGTGCTGTAGGCAAGCTGAATGCACTGGATGAAACGTTGCGCGCCCGCCCGTTGGATGGCCATATCGGTATCGGCCATACGCGCTGGGCAACGCATGGGCCGGCCTCAGAAAAGAATGCGCATCCGCATGTCACGGAGAAGGTTGCGCTGGTTCATAACGGCATTATTGAAAACTTCCGTGAACTGCGGGAAGAGCTGCTTGCGGATGGCGTGACCTTTTCCAGCGATACGGATACGGAAGTGGTTGCTCATCTCATCACGCGGGAAATGAACAAGGGCCTCGACCGGGTGGATGCGACGTCGCAAACGCTGGCCCGACTCGAAGGGGCTTTTGCGCTCTGCATCATTTTTCAGGGTGATGATGACCTGATGATCGGCGCGCGGCGCGGCAGCCCCCTTGCCATTGGGTACGGTGACGGTGAAATGTATCTCGGCTCAGATGCCTTTGCACTTGCGCCCATGACGAACCGGGTCTGCTTTCTGGAAGAGGGCGACTGGGCGGTTGTGACGCGCGGCGGCGCAACGATCTACGGTGCGGAAGGGAAGACGGTCGAGCGCACGGTCAAAATTACGGATGCGAGCGCGGCGCTTGTCGGCAAAGGCAATCACCGACACTTCATGGCCAAAGAAATTTTCGAACAGCCGGAAGTCGTGGGTCATACGTTAGTCGATTATATCGACCCTATGGAGAACACGCTCTCCCTTCCCGACCTCAAGACTGACTTCACGAAAGTCCCGAAGGTTACCATTGTGGCATGCGGCACGGCTTCTTATGCAGGGCTGATTGCCAAATACTGGTTTGAAGAGTTTGCCCGGCTTCCGGTGGAAGTCGATATCGCGTCCGAGTTCCGCTACCGGGAAGCGCCCATGCCGGAAGGCGGACTGGCAATTTTCGTTTCCCAGTCCGGCGAAACGGCGGATACGCTGGCGGCGCTTCAATACTGCAAAAGCCAGAAGCAGACGATCCTTTCCGTCGTCAATGTGACGGAGTCGTCCATCGCGCGGGAGTCGGACGTCATCGTGCCGACCTTTGCGGGACCGGAGATCGGTGTTGCCTCAACCAAGGCCTTCACCTGCCAGCTTACGGTGCTGGCGCTTCTGGCTCTCGCCGCCGCAAAGGCCCGAGGGCATCTCGATCTTGAGGAAGAGCGCAATGCGGTGCGCCGCCTGATGGAAGTGCCGCGCCTCATGTCCGATGTTCTCGGGCATGAGGAATATCTGGAGAAGATCTCGCATGATCTCTCCAAGGCGCGGGACGTGCTCTATATCGGCCGGGGGCCGATGTATCCGATGGCGCTTGAGGGCGCGCTCAAGCTCAAGGAAATTTCCTACATCCATGCCGAGGGCTATGCGGCGGGTGAGTTGAAGCATGGGCCGGTCGCGCTGGTGGATGAGAATGTTCCGGTTATTGCTGTGGCGCCGAGCAGTATCCTCTTCGATAAAACCGTGTCCAACATGCAGGTCGTGATGGCGCGCGGGGGCAAGGTGATCCTGATTTCGGACAAGCAGGGGATTGCCGAGGCGGGCAAAGAGGCAATGGCGGCAATCGAAGTGCCGTCTTGTGACAAGCTCACGGCGCCGCTCATCTATTCGCTGCCTGTGCAGCTTCTCGCCTATCACACGGCGCTGGCGAAGGGCACGGATGTGGACCAGCCGCGCAACCTCGCCAAGTCCGTGACGGTGGAATAGACCGAATCAATACTTGCCGCTTTGGCGGGAAACCTTTCCAGGTCCTTTCCGCGGGCTATAAAACTTGAATTAATTGGCGGAAATCTGCGAAATCCGGCAGCAACCAGCGCGCGTTATTCTCACCCATGTTATTTATTGGGTATCTGGGGCGAGAGGGCACATGCGCCGCGTGTTCAAACAATTCTTTCAACTGACCCTTTTCGGGACGGCTCTCTGGGCCGGGACCGGCATGAGTCCGCCCGGCCTTTACGCGTCCGCGTCGGAAGGGGTCAATATCGTCATGCCTTCCAGCGGGGATGCCAGAGAGGCTAGCGTTGCTTTCGATGCTGGAACCGCAGCGCTTCAGACTGGCGACGCACAGGCGGCTGCAGAACAGTTCAGCCGGGCCCTTGAAAGCCGCGTTCTGTCGGCTAAGGACGAAGCGCTTGCCTATCATCATCGGGGAACGGCCAATCTGCAGCTCGGCATGCCGGGGCATGCCGTAGCCGATCTTACCAATGCCATCTGGCACGGTGCGCTGCCGGCTTCCATGCTGCCGCGGGCTTATTACAACCGCGGTGTCGCCTATGCCCGCACTGGTGATCTGGACCGGGCGGAGCGGGACTACAGCAAAGCCATCGAACTGAACAGCGCCTATGCGCTCGCCTATCATAACCGCGGCAATATCCGCCGCCAGAAAGGCGCCTATGCGCTTGCAGTCGCCGATTATGATGCGGCGCTTGACGCGGGCATGAAGTCACGGGCCGCGCTTTCGCTCTTCGGGCGCGGCATGTCGAAAGATGCTTTGGGTGATAAATTGGCGGCGGCGGAAGACCTGGAGCGGGCTCTTTCCCTCGATCCCAGCTTCGAGCTTGCCCGCTCGGCGCTTGCCTCTCTCGCTCCGCAATTGAGAGAGGAGCGGGCTATTGCCGAAAAGGCAGATAAGGTTGAGGTGGTTCCAGGCGAACTGGAACAGCAAAGGCCGGTGCCGCTGGAAGTTGCAGCCCTGCCACCCATCGGCGGTTCCAAGGCGCTGACGGAACCGGCACCTGCCTCCAAGTCCGAACCGGCGGCAACGGCGTCCATCGGCACGGCGGCTGCGGCCACGCGCCGGGCAATCGCCACACTCGATGTGGAAGAAACCCGCCCGCCGCAAGTGCAGGTTGCGCGGCTTGATGATGTGTTGCCGCTTATCCGGCCCGGTGAGGCCAAAGCGGCCCCGGTCTCGGCGCCCGTTCCATTGATGAAGGCGCGGGCCGATGCGGGCTTGCCGCTCCGGCAGAACATCAAGCTTGCGAGCCTCTCTGGCTGGGAAGCAACGGTTATCCGCTTTGGCGGAACCATGCCGCGCCCGTCCTTCGAGCCGCAGCATCAGATCTCCCTGCGCGCGCCCACGGCCCAAGTGGAGGAGGCCGCACCGCACATGACCCCGAAAACCCCTGTCAAAACAGAGCCTCCAGCGCTTGAGGCACCGGCTGCGAAGGTCGGAATCGCGCCTTTCCGCGTTCAGATCGGCTCGTTCCGTTCGACGGAAGATGCAGACCGGGCCTGGACCATGGCCTCGAAAAAGCATGGCTCGCTGCTGGAGGGGCTGACGCCGCATGTAGTGAAGGCGGATCTCGGCGAGCGCGGCATCTATTACAGGCTTCAGGTTGGCGCGGGTGACAAGGGCGCGGCTTCTTCTCTCTGCGGATCATTGAAAGAGGCGGGAACGGACTGTTTGCCCGTGCGGACGGCAAATGCGGCGGGTTGACGCTTAAAGGCCTGCTGTTTCTTTCGCCCGTTTGCTGCGGGGAACGGCGTCAGAGGGCCGCGTCAGGATAAAAACCACAACACAGGCGAGTGTGGCAAGCGCCGCAGTCAGGACCCAGAGTTCCAGTTCCATGCCGAATGTCAGCCAGGCGGCGGAAATCCCGATCATGACAATAGCGAGCGCCTTTGCCCGGCGCGGAATGCGGCCATAATCCTGCCAATCGCGGATATAGGGGCCAAGGGCAGGATGGCCCATGAGCCAGCCATGGAGCCGCGGAGAGCCTTTGGCGAAGGCCCAGGCGGCAATAAGCAGGAAAACCGTGGTCGGCAAAAGCGGCAGCACGGCGCCCACTGCGCCTAAAGCGACACAGAGCCACCCGAATGCGATATAGGCGCCGTTGCGGTAGGGCTGCATTTTTTCCGTTCCTTGCGCGCCGCGACTTTCAGACTGCGAGCTGCAGTTTGGCAGACTATCCCAAGATTCTTAGCAAAATGTCGGCGTTTTGCATGACATATCAAGCTTTGACGCAGCGGAACGCGCAGAATTTTGCCGTATGGCCGCTTCTGTTGTCCGCCGACGGTAAATACCGGTAAACTTCCCGCAAAATGGCCCTCTGGGCCGGAGAACCGTCTAACAGGGAAGAAACAGTATGAGCGGAGAATTCGGGCTGACCGCCTATGGCGGCTATATTCCGCGCCTGCGGCTGCAGCGCAAATCCATCACCACGGCCAATGCCTGGGTTGCCCCTAACCTGATGGGCAAAGGCAAGGGCGAGCGGTCCATGTGTAACTGGGACGAGGACGCGCTGACCATGGCCGTGGAAGCGGCGCGCGATCTTCTGGGCCCGGATGATGACCGCTCTCACATCGATACGCTTTATTTCGGCTCCACCACCCTGCCGTTTGCCGACCGCTTGAATGCCGGGGTGATTTCAGGCGCGCTGACGCTCGACCGGCATGTGCAGGCCGCCGATATTTCTTCCAGTCAGCGGGCAGGCACGAGCGCACTGCTGCAGGCGCTGCATGCAGTGAAGGCTGGGGCTTCCAAGAACGCTCTCGTTGTCGCTTCCGACAAGCGCAAGGCTCGGGCGGTGAGCACGCAGGAACTGGATTTCGGGGATGGCGCAGCGGCACTTTCCGTCGGCACGGAAAATGTGATTGCAACCTATCTCGGCGGCGGCGCGCTGACCGTCGATTTCGTGGATCACTTTCGCGGGGCAGGGGAAGAGTTCGACTATAATTGGGAAGAACGCTGGATCCGCGATGAAGGCTATATGAAGCTGGTACCGCAGGCGGTGTCCGAAGCGCTGTCGAATGCGGGCCTCAAGGCCGAAGAGATCGACCACTTCATTCTGCCGTGCACGCTGGCCAAAGCCCCTCAGGCGGTTGCCAAGAAGCTCGGCATTGCGCCGGAGAAAGTGCGCGACACGTTGGCTGCCCAGTGCGGGGAAACGGGCGCGGCGCATAGCCTCGTCATGCTGGTGCATGCGCTTCAGGAAGCAAAACCGGGCGAGAAGATTCTCGTGGCGCAGTTCGGCGCGGGCGCGGATGCGCTGATCTTCCAGGCGACGGACAAGATTTCCTCCGTCAAGGCCAAGGGCATTCTCGGCGCTTTGTCTGACCGGCAGGAAGAAACCAATTACATGAAGTTCCTCACCTTCAACGGTCTTGTTGAATGGGAAAAGGGCATGCGTGCCGAGCAGGACAAGAAGACGGCGCTGACCACGCTTTACCGGAACGAGGATATGCTGCTCGGTCTCGTCGGCGGACGCTGCACGGAGACGGGTGTGGTTCAGTTTCCGCGCGCGCGCATTTCGGTCAGCCCGAACAATCCGGCTGTGGATAGCCAAGAGCCTTACAAGTTTGCCGAGCGCAAGGCGAAGATCCTCTCCTGGTCGGCGGATTATCTGACCTTCTCCATGGCACCGCCCAACCATTACGGCATGATGGATTTTGAAGGCGGCGGGCGCATCTATATGGACATTACGGATGTGGCGCCGGGTGAAGTGGATTCCGGCATGGAAATGCGCATGGTCTTCCGCATCAAGGATGTGGACGAGAAGCGCGGCTTCAAACGCTATTTCTGGAAGGCGGTTCCGGTCCGTTCTTCCGCAAGCAACCAAGCAACCGGCCAGGCCGCCGAATAAGCGACCGGTCAAGAGAACCTGGCACTCAAGGGAGTTGAAAAATGGCTAGAGGCATTAAAGACAAGGTCGCGATTTTGGGCATGGGTTGTTCGAAATTCGGCGAACGCTGGGACGCAGGTCCTGAAGAACTGATGGTGGAAGCCTATCTTGAAGCGATGCAGGATGCGGGCATCGAACCGACGCAGCTCGATGCGGCGTGGTTCTCCACGCATATCGACGAGATCGGCACGGGCAAGGGCGGCACGCCGCTTTCCGTGGCGCTGCGCCTGCCGAACATTGCGGTGACGCGCGTTGAAAACTTCTGCGCCTCGGGTTCGGAAGCGCTGCGCGGTGCGGTTTATGCCGTTGCCTCGGGCGCTGCAGATATTGCGCTGGCGCTTGGCTGCGAGAAGCTGAAAGACACCGGCTATGGCGGGCTTCCCGTCGGCAATCCGGGTACGCTGTCCCCGCAATGGGCGCCCAATGGTTCCGCTCCCGGAAACTTTGCCCAGCTTGCCTCCGCCTACCGGGCAAAGCACGGCATCTCCAAGGAAGACCTCAAGCGCGCCATCGCGCATGTCTCCGTGAAGAGCCATGCAAACGGGTCGAAGAACGAGAAGGCCCATCTGCGCAATCAGATTACAGAAGATCAGGCGCTCAACGCGCCGATGATTGCCGAGCCGCTCGGCCTCTTCGATTGCTGCGGCGTGTCGGACGGCGCGGCGGCAGCGGTTGTCACCACGCCTGAAATCGCCAAGGCAATGGGCAAGAAAGACCTCGTGACGATCAAGGCCATGCAACTTTCCGTTTCGAACGGCATGGAAGCGCAGCACAATTCGTGGGACGGCTCTTACTTCCATACGGCGCGGATTGCCGCGAAGAAGGCCTATAACGAGGCTGGCATCGAAAAGCCGCGCGAGGAAGTTTCGATGATGGAGGTGCATGACTGCTTCTCCGTCACCGAACTTGTGACCATGGAAGACCTTTTCATTTCGCCCGAAGGCGGTGCGGTGAAGGACGTGATGGACGGCTTCTATGACTCGGACGGCAAGGTGCCATGCCAGATTGATGGCGGGCTTAAATGCTTTGGCCACCCGATCGGTGCGAGCGGCTTGCGCATGGCCTATGAAATGTATCTGCAGCTCCAGGGCCGGGCAGGCGAGCGCCAGCTTCCCAATCCGAAGATCGGTCTGACACATAATCTGGGCGGTTCGCCGTCGCAGAATGTGTGTTCGGTCACGATTGTGGGGGCGGAAGGCGTCTAAGCGTCTTGCTGATCGCGATGAATTGAAGGCCGGGGATTGCCCCCGGCCTTTTCATTTGGCCAGCCGGATCTTTTCAGGTGCGATGATGATGTGAACACAATCGGGCCCGCTTTTCCGCGAAACCGGGAACACACCGCGCAATATGGTGATGAACTCACGGCCTTCTATGGGAATTTGCGTGCGGGTGTAGCGGGGCTGCTTTTCATCCAGCACTTCAATGATTTCCCGGCGTCTTTCCGCTGCCGCATCCGGCGGCAGATCTTCGCCCAGAATCTTGCCCGTGTAATCAATCCCGAAAATCTCCCGGCAGCCGGTGCCGGCAAGTCTGTAGAGAAATTCGATACGCCCGTCGTCACCGGTTTGCTCGAGAATGAGCATCCAGGGGATGATTCGCGGAAGGTCGATGGGGTCGAAATCCTGACGCCGCAACACGCCGTCTTCCTGCGCGCACGCTCGGTGGTAGTCAGCATAACGCCGCACGGGATGACCGTCCGGTATCTGCTCTGGCATCATGGGAGCAAGGATCATTTCATACGCCCTTCGCGCCGCTTTTCATCTTTTCCAAAAGGCGCCAATGCGTCGATCCACGTCTTGACGGATATTAGCATAGAAGAGGTTGTAATCGTAGATGTGGTAATCCCCGTTAAAGACTCCGAAGGAAAAGTCTTTTGTGTCACCTTGCGGATCAACCAGCAGCAAGCCGCTCTCGTCGCATTCGGCCTTTGTAAGCTGCGGTCTCAGTTCCGGCATTGCGCCGGTCTCGCGGGCGAAGGGAAGGCCGCCGAGATTGTCTTCTGCCGGTGCGGTCCCGTTCAACGTACCTGTGATCGGGTTGACGCATGTGAGGGCGTGCCCGGCCATGGCGGTTTGCTGTCCGCCCAGCCATAGCTTGCTGCGCTCCAGCCATTGGCTGCGGTCTGCCTCTTCGTTCACCGAGTTCCAGTTCAGATAGCAGCCCGTGCTATGCGGGTCCCTGCAGGGGTGCAAGCCGTCGCGGCCCATATCGAGAGGCACACTGTAGCCGATGAGGTAGGCGGCAACCATGCGGTTGGCCAGAGTGGTGCCGGCGATCTTTTCCTGCAGGAGGCGCATGCCATGAAGCGCCCCCTGGCTGTGACCTGCGAGAATGAAGGGGCGGTGATTGTTCCGCTCGGCAATGAAATTCTCGAAAGCGCGGGTGACGTCCTCATAGGCAAGTTCAAGCGCCTCGACACCGTCCTGTTCTTCGCCGAGAAAGGAGTAAAGCGTCGCCTGCCGGTAGCGCGGGGCATAGATTTTTGCAGCGCCGTTGAAAACGCTGGCCTGAAAGCGCATTACACCGCGCTCAAGAAACATGCGCGTCTGCCCGCCTTCATCGAAACCTGCGTTCCAGCCCTCCGTTCCGAAATATGTGGTGGGGTGAATGAAGAAGACATCGACCTGAGCCTCGGCCTGCCGGTCTTCAAAGCCGGAGCCCGGTATGGTGACATCAGCCATATCCTCCCGGTCCGGCAGGGCGGCCCAGGCGGCGGGCAGGGCATAGTCAGGCGCGGGTGGAAGGCTTGCCGCATCGAAGTTATCACCCGGTTTCAGCAGCATGCGCTGGGCGACATCCGGGTTCATGGCAAAATAAAGCACAATGATGGCGCCCAGAACGACCAGGAACGCCAGGCCATACAGTATCTTTTTCAGCATAAGCGGTGACTATACCTTGTTGATGTCTTCCCCCGTGGTGAGGAAGTCTCTCATAAGCTGCTCCGCTTCGCCATCCTCAGCAATGATCCGTGAGAAGAGACCGCGTTCACGGGCCGTGCCGTCTTCCAGAGGCGTGGTGAGAGCATTTTTTACAAGGCTTTTTGCGTCCGCCACGGCACGGGGAGACTTTCTGGCAAATTCCTGCCCGATCTCCCTGGCGCGGGCGAGCGCCTTGCCCGCGGGCATCACCTCATGAACGAGGCCGAGAGTGCGTGCTTCCTCCGGTGGAAGGGTCCGGCCACGCAGAATGAGTTCTACGGCCCGGGCTTCACCGATAATGCGGGGCAGGCGCTGGGTGCCGCCTGCACCCGGAAAGATACCGATATTGGTTTCGGGCAGGCCGATGCGGTAGTCACCCGCTTCGGCGATACGCAGATCGCAGCAAAGGGCAAACTCGAAACCGCCGCCCTGACAAAAGCCATTGATCGCGGCGATGGTCGGTTTGGCCATTCGGTCTACCTGATCGAAAAGGCGGGAAATGGGATTGCCGCGTTTTGCGGTCTCCATCAGTTCATCCCCGCCAAGACCTGATTTCTTGACAGCGTCCGCGGCCTCCAGAATGTCGCTCACATCGTAATGCCGGACGAAGACGCCCGGTACGCCGCCGGTAAAGATGACGGCACGGATGCTATCGTCTTTTTCGGTCTGGTCGATGAGCGGCGCAAGTTCTGCAACTTGCGCCGCATTCATGTACCCCCGCGGCGGGTTGTCGAATGTGATGATGGCCAGGGGACCATCTCTATCCAGCGTCACGAGGGGCATTTCTTTTCTCCGTGGTCAGATTTTTCCTTCCGCGCGGCGGTAGCCTGAGTACTTCGGTTGATCAATCGCAAGCTTGGTCAGCGTGCTCTGCCAGAGATGGTCCGCAAAACCCGGCGTTTCGAGCGTTATATCGCCGCTCTGGATTCTGTCGCAAAGCTCCCGGTTCAGCTGTTCCAGTGTCCCGTTCTTGTCGAGCAAGGTCTGAAGGCGGCTCAGTTCTTCCTCATTCGCTTGCGGAGCAATTTCCAGCTCCCGCTTCACGATGTCGAGCGCGTTCGCGGCCACGAGAGCGTGAAAGGCGGTGTGCCCTTCCAGGTTCGGAATGACGTGCTGGCGCAGGAACTCGCCAACCACTTCCACGATCTCTTTGGATTGAGGCATATCTTGCATGACAATTCTCCTTAAGAGCGCGGCGCGAGAAGCGCGAGCAGATCGATTTCCGTTTCCGAGGAGCGGCGGCCAATGGCCGCGCGTTCCACGGAGCGGTCCATGCCGCTTTTAAACGCTTCATACATGGTGGTGCACATAATGCCCCATTTCAGGGTGCCGAGAATTTCCCAGAACTTCACCCGTTCGGGGTCCACCTTCGGGCCGCCCGCGGCTTCATAGCCTGCGAACATGTCTTCGCGCTTGCCGAAGCCGCCGACCGGATTGTCGATATTACCGAAGCGCCAGGAGTTGACGCAGATCCAGCCCATGTCTTCCATTGGATCGCCCGTATGTGCGATTTCCCAATCGAGCACCGCGCGCACGCCGTCCGAACCGATGATCAGGTTACCGTGCCGGAAATCGCCATGCACCAGCGTGGTGCGGCCTTCACCTGGCAGGTTGGAGCGCAGCCATTTGAAAGCCAGCTCGAAGACGGGATGCGGATGACCGTGTGTCTTGTATGTCTGCCAGTATTGTTCGATTTCCGCTTCGGCAGGCGAGTGGCGGAGCTTTGGCAGGCTGTCCATGGGAACCGAATGAAGCTTGGCGAGAATTTCGCCGCATTGGCGGGCAAGCTTGGGACGGGCCTCGGCATATTCCTCATCGCGCAGGATCTTGCGGGCAATGGTTTCGCCTTCCATGCGGTCCATCACAAAGCCTGGGCCAATGCCGTCCGCTTCCTCCAGCACATAGCGCACGGGCGGGACGGGGACACCGGCCTTGTCCGCCAGGCGGATGAGCGCGGCTTCCGTGGCAAGTGTGACGGCGGTTTCCCGGCCCTCGGGAGCGATGCCGCCCGGAGCGCGGCGCAGAATGAGGGGCAGGGTGCCTCTGTCCGTCACGCCTTCAAAGGCCCAGGTCTCCTGACTGGCGCCGCCAGAGAGGCGTTTCAGCGCCTCGATTCGGCTTATATCGCCCAGTTTTCTCTGCAGGACACTGCCGAGCTGCGTTGAAAGTTCTTCCGCCGGGGTGCTCATGACCGCTGCCTCCCGCGGATGGCTGTATTTCCGCTCATTTTTCCTCCCATTGAGCGGCTGCCGCTCTGGCGGTGCCGCTTCTCATGCTTTGCATCGTGAATCCGGGTGTTATTTCTGGCATGTTTCGAAGGCGTTGAAAAACCCCGGCTTTCCCGCCTTTTGCCCCCTACGTCAAATGGACCTCAGATGAGCGACAAACAGGACGACCCTAGTAAAAATCCCGAAACCCCGATCCTGCTGCCGCCTGCCAAATCAGGGTTCCTGACGCGGATACGGAATTACTTTCTGACCGGCCTTGTGGTCGCCGCGCCGATCGGGATCACCATTTACATCACGCGCTGGTTCATCGAACTGGTGGATTACTGGTTTCTGCCGCTGTTGCCGGAGCAGTACCGGCCGGAAAGCTACATTCCGTTTTCCATTCCGGGCACGGGGCTCATCATTGCCTTCATCGTGCTCACGCTGCTTGGTGCGTTCACCGCGAATTTCTTCGGCCGCGCGATCTTGAACTCAGGCGAGCGGCTGGTGAACCGGATGCCGGTTGTGCGGAGCATCTATGGCGCGTTGAAGCAGATTTTCGAAACCGTCGTTTCCCAGAGCAAAACCTCTTTTCGGGAAGCCGCTTTGATCGAATATCCGCGGCGCGGGCTCTATGCGCTTGTGTTCATCACCACTTCGACAAAAGGAGAGGTGAGTGACAAGGCACCAACGGATGATGGGCTTGTAAGCGTTTTTCTTCCAACAACACCAAACCCGACTTCGGGCTTTCTGCTTTTCGTGCCGAAGAACGACATCATTCCGCTCGATATGACGATTGAGGAAGCGGCGAAGTTGATTATCTCTGCGGGGCTTGTGGAGCCTGATTATGAGACAAGCGGGCGGAAGGATTTGTCTGCGCTTGCGGCCGAGAAGAAGAAGGTCAGCCCGAGCGAAGATACTTGATCGCATCATCCCGCTCGAACAGGTAGAGGAGTACGCGCAAGGCCGAAGAGCGCGGGCCTTCAAGCTCGGGGTCTGTTTCGACGATGAGGCGCGCATCGTCATAGGCGGCGGCTAGAAGCTCCGCATGGGCTGAGAGATCGGCGAGGCGGAATTCGGGCATGCCGCTTTGGCGTGTGCCCAGAAGCTCCCCCGCGCCGCGCAGGCGCAAATCTTCTTCGGCGATCACGAACCCGTCTTCGGTTTCCCGCATGATCTTGAGCCGGGCCTTAGCGGTTTCGCCCACCGGCCCGTGATAAAGAAGGAGACAGGTCGATTTACCGGAGCCGCGTCCGACACGGCCGCGGAGCTGGTGAAGCTGGGCAAGGCCGAAACGCTCGGCATGTTCAATCACCATGACGGTGGCTTCGGGCACATCGACGCCGACTTCAATGACGGTGGTGGCCACCAGCAGCGAAATTTCGCCGGACTGGAAGCGCGCCATCACGGCGTCTTTCTCCGCCGCCTTCATGCGGCCATGCACCAGGCCGACTTTGTCCCCGAATGTGTGGGAGAGCGCGCCGAAACGTTCTTCCGCCGCGGCCACATCCAGCACATCGGATTCCTCCACCAGCGGGCAGACCCAATAAACCCGTGCGCCCGTGGCCATGGCCCGGCGCACAGCCTCCACCACTTCATGCAGCCTGTCAGCGGAGACAAGGCGCGTGTCGATGGGCTTGCGGGCCGGCGGCTTTTCGGTGAGGCGGGAGACATCCATGTCCCCGTAAGCCGTCAGCGTCAGCGTGCGGGGAATAGGCGTTGCCGTCATGACCAGCACGTTGGTTCCCGCGCCGCCCTTGCCCTGAAGCTGCAGGCGCTGGTGCACGCCGAAACGGTGCTGCTCGTCCACCACGGCCATGGCCAGGTCCTTGAAGGCGACGTCCTCCTGAAAGAGAGCATGGGTGCCGACGAGAATATCGATCTCACCGGCAGCGAGGCGGGAGAGGGTTTCCTCCCGCGCCTTGCCTTTTTCCCGGCCTGTCAGGAGCGCGAGGGTGACGCCAGCCGCCTCGCAGAGAGGGGCGAGACCGGCGGCGTGCTGGCGGGCCAGAATTTCGGTCGGCGCCATGAGGGCGGCCTGGGCGCCCGTTTCAACGGCGCTCAGCATGGCCATGAGGCCGACCACGGTCTTGCCCGAACCGACGTCCCCTTGCAGCAGGCGCAGCATGCGCCGGTCCGAGGCCATGTCGGCGTCGATTTCCGCGAGAGCCTGGCTTTGGGCGCCGGTGAGGGCGAAGGGCAGGGCTTTTTCGACAAGCCTGCGCAGGCGGCCATCCCCCTTGATAGGGCGGCCCGCGCGGGCGCGCAGGCGGCGGCGGACAAGCGCAAGGGCAAGCTGATTTGACAGTAGTTCGTCATAGGCAAGGCGTGCGCGGGCCGGATTGTCCGGCTCAAGGTCTGCCAGGCTCTCCGGGGCATGAGCGGCCTTGAGGCCAGCCAGCCAGCCAGGCCAAGCGTTCTTCTGCTGCCAGGCAGGGTCGTTCCATTCCGGCAGCTCGGGCACGCGCTCCACGGCGGCGTGAATGGCCTTCTGGAGCTGCTTCTGGGGCAGGCCTTGCGTGAGCGGATAAGTCGCCTCGATGAGGGGCAGCTCGGCTTCCTTTTCCGGCTCCACAATATGGTCCGGATGGGTCATTTGCGGGCTGCCCTGATAGAAGTCGATCCGGCCCGAAATGAGGCGCTTTTCCCCTTCGGGCAGCACCCGCTGCAGATAATCCGTGCGGGCATGGAAGAAAATGAGGGGCATTTCGCCTGTCTCATCCGACACCCAGACCCGGTAGGGCACCCGTTTGTTGCGGCCGGGCGGCGGCACGTGCAGGCCCACGGTCACATTCACGGTTGCGATTTCACCGTCCTTCACCTCGGCAATGGGGGGGCGGAAGCGGCGGTCGATAAGGCCGGAGGGCAGATGCCAGAGGAGATCCGCCACATGCGGCCCGGCCAGGCGCTCGACGAGCTTTTCCAGCCTCGGGCCGATGCCCGGCAGGCTGGAGGCCCGCGCAAAGAGGGGAAAGAGGATTTCTGGCCGCATGCCGGTTTCGTGCCGTTCCTGCTCGAGTCAGAGTTGGGGCCATCTTATAGAGAGCGCCTTCCGGGGCAAACGCCGGGCTGACAGAGGCCCCGTGAAGGGCTATATCCTTGGCCGGAAACGAAAGGATCTTATTGTGAGCGACCCACTCGACGTGCGCCGCAAGCGTATTCGATTCCGCGGCTGGCACCGCGGCATGAAGGAAATGGACATTATCCTCGGGCATTTCATCGATGCCGAGCTTGAGAATCTGTCCGAAGAAGAGCTGGACCAGTTTGAAGCGCTGCTCGATGTGGCGGATGACACGCTTTATGGCTGGATAGCCGGGCGGGGGCCGGTGGAACCGCCCCATGACACGGCGCTCTTCGCGCGCATCCGCACGCTGGCGCATCTCGACGGCACGCCTTTCCGAAAAGCCTGACCTGTGAAAGACATTCGCTCGATACTCGAGGCCCCCGGCCATCTCAATCTCGGTGAAACGCCCGAGGGTTTTGACGCGCTTGTGCTCGCCGACCTTGCGCGGGGGCTTGAAGGCGCGCCGCTTTTGCATCTTGCGCGGGACGACCAGCGCATGGCGTTGCTGGCCGAAGCCTTGAGCTTCTTCGCGCCGGATATCGAGGTAGCGACTTTCCCGGCCTGGGACTGCCTGCCTTATGACCGGGTTTCGCCGCATACCGACATCGTGGCGCGGCGCATGGCAACGCTCTCCCGCCTTGCGCGGCATGAGGCGGACGGGAAGGCGCCGCTTATCGTTCTTGCAACGGTCAATGCGGCGTTGCAGCGCGTGCCATCGCGCGACGAGGTAAAAGGGAGCGCCTGGGGTGCTCATGTTGGTAACCGCCTCGATCTCGATGAACTGCTTACCTATCTCGCGGAAAACGGTTTTGCCCGGACGGGCACCGTGCGCGAGCCGGGTGAATATGCGGTGCGCGGCGGGATCGTCGATATCTTTCCGCCGAGCCTTGATGCGCCGATCCGGCTCGATCTCTTCGGAGATACGCTCGACTCCATCCGGCGCTTCGATCCAGAAAGCCAGCGCACGACGGGTCAGCTCTCCGAGGTCTCGCTTGTGCCCGTGAGCGAGATCAATCTTGATCCGCCCTCCATCAAACGTTTCCGCGCAGGCTATGTCGCCACCTTCGGTCCGGCGCATGACAATGACCCGCTTTACGAGGCGGTGAGCGAGGGGCGCAAGCACCAGGGCATGGAACACTGGATGCCGCTCTTCCATGAGCACCTGGAAACGCTGTTCGATTATGCGGGCCGCGCGATGATCAGCCTTGATCATCAGGCAGATGAAGCGCGGCAATCGCGGCTCGACCTCATCCGCGATTATTATGAGGCGCGCGTCTCGGCCAAGGCGATGAAGGCGATGGATGTGCCTGCCTATAAGCCGCTGAAACCTGAGGCGCTCTATCTGACCGAAGACGATTGGCAGGACGTGCTTGCCGCGCGGCGCGTGCGCAGCTTCTCGCCCTTCGCGTTACCGGACGAGCAAAGGGACGCGGTCAATCTGGGCGCGCGGGAAGGGCGGAGTTTCGCGCCCGAACGCCAACAAGGCGACGTCAATGTATTCGACGCTCTAGGCGGGCATATTCTCGGCCTCCGCCGGGCGAAGAAGCGCGTGGTGCTGGCAAGCTGGAGCCAGGGCGCGCGCGAACGCCTGCAGGGCGTGCTCGAAGATCACAAGATCGAGAATGTGGCGCTGGCCGAGGATTGGGCCGATGCGCAATCCGGCAATGCGGCGACGCTCAAACTCATCGTGCTTGGCCTTGAACATGGCTTCGAGACGAATGAGCTTGCGCTGATCTCCGAACAGGACGTTCTGGGCGACCGGCTGGTGCGGCGGCACCGGAAGAAGCGGGCCGAGAATTTCCTTACCGAAGCCTCAAGCCTAACGCCGGGCGATGTGGTGGTTCATGTGGACCACGGCATTGGACGGTTTGAAGGTTTACAGACCGTGGATGTTTCAGGCGCGCCGCATGACTGTCTGCTGATCATCTATCATGGCGGCGACAAGCTCTATCTGCCCGTCGAGAATATCGAACTCCTATCGCGCTTCGGGTCAGACGATGCGGTGGTGCAGCTTGACCGGCTGGGCGGCACGGGCTGGCAGGCGCGCAAGGCGAAGCTGAAGGAACGGCTGCGGGACATGGCGGCGCAGCTCATCAAGATCGCCGCCGCGCGCCAACTCAAGAATGCGCCCGTGATTGAGGTGCAGCCCGGCGTTTATGACGAGTTCTGCGCGCGTTTTCCTTATGAGGAAACGGAAGATCAGGAGCAATCGATCGAGTCCGTGCTGGACGACCTTGGAAAGGGCCGCCCCATGGACCGGCTGATCTGCGGCGATGTGGGCTTCGGCAAGACGGAAGTGGCGCTGCGCGCCGCCTTTACCGCTGCCATGGCAGGACATCAGGTGGCCGTTGTGGTGCCGACGACGCTCTTGGCACGCCAGCACTATAAATCCTTCATGGAGCGCTTTGCCGGACTGCCGCTGAAGATCCGCCAGCTTTCCCGCCTGGTGCCAAACAAGGAAGCGCAGGAAACAAAGTCGGGGCTAACCACGGGTGATGTAGATATCGTGATCGGCACCCATGCGCTTCTTTCCAAGACCATCAAGTTCCGCGAATTGGGCCTGATGATTGTGGACGAGGAGCAGCATTTCGGGGTGAAGCACAAGGAGCGCCTGAAAGAGCTGCGCGCGGATGTGCATGTGCTGACCCTGACGGCAACGCCCATTCCGCGCACGCTGCAGCTGGCGCTTTCCGGTGTTCGCGAACTGTCGCTGATCGCCACACCGCCGGTGGACCGGCTGGCCGTGCGCACCTATGTTACGCCGTTCGATCCGGTGGTGATCCGCGAGGCCTTTTTGCGCGAGCATTACAGAGGCGGGCAGAGCTTCTATGTCTGCCCGCGCATTTCGGACCTGGGCGAGGCTGAGCAGTTCCTGCGCGAACATGTGCCGGAGGTGAAGTTCATCACCGCGCATGGGCAGATGGCGCCCACGGAAATAGAAGACAAGATGACGGCCTTTTATGACGGGCAGTATGACGTGTTGATTTCAACAACGATTGTTGAATCCGGGATCGACATTCCGACAGCGAACACGATGGTCATTCACCGGGCGGATATGTTCGGCCTTTCTCAGCTTTATCAGCTTCGCGGCCGGGTGGGCCGCTCCAAGTCGCGCGCCTATGCCTATATGACCGTGCCCCCCAACCGGAAGTTGACGCCGACGGCGGAAAAGCGCTTGCGGGTGCTTCAGTCGCTTGACTCGCTGGGCGCGGGTTTCACGCTTGCCTCCCATGACCTTGATATTCGCGGCGCGGGCAATCTTTTGGGCGAAGAGCAGTCCGGCCATATCCGCGAAGTCGGCTACGAGCTTTATCAGGAAATGCTGGAAGAGGCGGTTGCCAGCTTGCGCGGGGAAGCGGATGGCGAGGCGGACGGACAATGGTCGCCACAGATCAATATCGGCACGCCTGTGCTCATTCCCGAAAATTATGTGCCTGACCTCAATGCGCGCATGGCGCTTTACCGTCGTCTTTCCGCGGTTGAAGGCGCGCAGGAGATCGACGGTTTTGCGGCGGAACTTATCGACCGTTTCGGTCCGCTGCCGGAAGAGGTGGAACACCTTCTCAAGATCGTCGAGATCAAGGGCTTCTGCCGCAAGGCGCTTGTGGAGAAGGTGGATGCCGGACCGAAGGGCGCGGTTCTTACCTTCCGCAATAACGAGTTTCCCAATCCGGGCGGGCTTGTGGAGTTCATCAATGACGAACGGGACAAGGCAAAGCTGCGGCCCGATCACAAGCTTGTCTTCATGCGCAACTGGCCGCTGCCGGAAGACAGGCTAAACGGCACACGGCTGATGATGCGCAAGCTTGCTCAGATTGCGGATGAGGCTGTGGCAGCGGCTTAACCGTCCGCCTCTTCCCTGATCTTCATTTCCACCCGGTCGAAGACGCGGATCAGCGTTTCCACATCCTGCGCGCCGGTGATGGCGAATTTTCCTTCAAAGAGGAAGCAGGGCACGCCCGTGATGCCCATCTGCCGGGCCTGGTAATCTTCATATTCCACACGCTTCACGTCTGCGTCGGAGGCCAGAAGATCGCGCACCAAGGCTGTGTCCATGCCAGCTTCTTCGGCGACGCCCAGCAGCACGTCATGATTGCCGATATCGGCACCTTCCTCGAAATAACGCTTGAAGAGCAGGCTCACCACTTCGTCCTGCACGCCGGCGGTGCCTGCCCATTGGATGAGGCGGTGCGAGTCGATCGTGTTGGGCGAGCGTTCGATTTCATCGAAGGCGAAATCGATGCCGTCTGCGGCGCCGGTTTCACGGATCGTTTCGCCCGCTGCCTTGGCGCGGTCAGGCCCGAATTTCTTTTCGATATAGGCTTTGCGGTCCACGCCTTCGGGCGGAATCGTCGGATCGAGACGGAAGGGACGCCAGGTGATCTCCACATCCGTGCGCCCGCTTTCGGCCAGCGCCCGCTCCAGCCGCTTCTTGCCGATATAGCACCAGGGGCAAACGGTGTCCGAAATGACGTCGAGTTTCATGAGGGTTCTCCCATTCCTTTGGGCCATTCTGGCAGAGGTGCGGCCCCCATGCAAAACACCGCTGCTTGACACTGTTGCTTGACCGGGCAGGGCGCGCGGCTAGGATGCGCGCCAAATGAAACCGCACTTTCCGGGAGACCGCCATGAGCACCATCGAGATCGCAGGCCATAACCTCAAAGGCAAAGTGGCGCTTGTCACGGGCGCAACGAGCGGGCTTGGCGTGCGGTTTGCCCGCGTGCTGGCCGCGGCGGGTGCTTCGGTCGCCATTGCCGGGCGCCGCGTGGAACGGCTTGAGGAGCTTGCCGGGGAAATCAAGCAGGCAGGCGGACGCGCGCTGCCCGTCAAACTTGATGTGACGGATGCCGCAGCCATTGAAAAGGCGATGGACGAGATTGAAACGGAGCTCGGGCCGCTCGACATCCTCGTCAACAATGCGGGCATGAATGTGCAGTCCATGGCTGTGGACATGACACCGGAAGCCTATGACCAGGTCATGAATACCAATACGCGCGGCATGTTCTTCATGGCGACATCTGCCGGGCGGCGCATGATTGCGCGTGGGGACGGCGGGCGTATCATCAATATCGCCTCAATCGGCGCGCATACGGTGCTGCCGGGTCTTGCGGTTTACTGCATGTCCAAGGCGGCGACGGCCATGATGACGCGCTCGTTGGCGCGCGAATGGGCGAAGCACGAGATCAACGTCAACGCCATCTGCCCCGGTTATATCCGCACGGAACTCAATTCCGAATGGTTCGACAGCGCAGGCGGGCAGAAACAGATTGCCAACTTCCCGCGCAAACGGCTTGGCGATGAGGATGATCTTGATGGCACGCTTCTGCTTCTGGCGGGCGATCAGGGCCGGATCATCACGGGTTCCCTTTTCACCGTGGATGACGGACAATCCCTCAAGCCCGCCTGATGCGGGCATATTGAGGGGGAACCATGGCGAAATTTCTTCTGGGCTTCGTGCTTGGCTTTCTGGCCTGTGTGTGGGGCTATGAGCTGGATCTCGATGATGCGGTAACGGCTTTCGTGGAAGAAAGCTGGGAGACGATCACGGATTGAGGCTCCTTACGTCCGAGCATATTGCAAAGCGAGTGTGCGGCGCTGCACCTTGCCATTGGCCGTGCGGGGCAGGCTATCCACAAAGATGATCTCGCGGGGGCATTTATAAGCGGCGAGATTGCCGGCGGCGAAATCGAGGATGCCATTGGCATCCTTTTTCGTTTTATCCGAGGGTACAATGAAGGCGGCGATGACTTTCACGTCCGCGCGCACCTGCAGTTCCGTTACCGCGACTTCCGCTACACCTTCGTGCTGCGAGAGGGCGGCTTCAACTTCCATAGGCGAGACGCGGTAGCCCATGGCATTCATCACGTCATCGGCGCGGCCGTGATACCAGAGATAACCATCTTCATCCATAGCAGCGAGGTCGCCGCCGATGAACCAGTCTCCGCGGAAGACCTCTGCTTCCTCCTCCGGCCGGTTCCAGTACCCGAGCATCAGGCCGGGGTCGCTGCGGTGAACCGCAAGGAGCCCCGTTTCGCCGCGCGGTACCGGTTCTGTGCCGCCGTCTGGCGGGAGAATGGCAACGGCGCGGCCTTGCTGTGGTTTGCCGGGCGAGCCTGGACGTATCTCCATGGCCGGACCGGTCGAGATGTAGGTGGAGCATTCGCTCATGCCGAGCGCTTCACAAAGTTCCTTGCCGGTGCGCGCGCGCCATTCCTCCAGCAGCGGCACGGGCAGGGCTTCGCCAGCGGTAAGGCCGTGGCGAAGGCTCGCGAACGTCTCGGGCGTCACATCGCAATATTTCAGGATCTGACGGTAGAGCGAGGGCACGGCGGCGAAGAGCGTTGCGCCATAGCGGGCCATGAGCTTCGGCCAGACGTCGATGTTCTTCTCGCCCGTGTAGAGGACGGCGGTTGCGCCGTTCGCCCAGGGGTCGGTGAGGCCGACGCCGAGCGTATAGGTCCAGTTGAAGGCCCCGGCATGAAGCACGATGTCAGCGGCACTGATGCCGTACCAGCCCTGATACATGGGCCTGCGTCCCCAGGCGGCGCGGTGCGCATGGAGCACGCCTTTGGGGCTGCCGCTTGTGCCGGAAGTATAGACGAGATAGGCGGGATCATCCGCGCCCGTTGCCGCATAAGTCTCCAGCGGCGCGTGGGCCTTGAGGCGGGCGACATCGCCCGCGCGCAGCACTTTCGCGCTGCCGGCCTCAACTGGCATACCGTCATCAATGGCAATGGCACTTGCGCCGGAATCAGCCAGCAGAAAGGCTGCCTCACGGGGCGTGAGCTGGGCAGAGGCGGGAAGGGGCACGACGCCTGCCGCCAGCGCGCCAAAAAAGAGCAGAGCATAGTCGCTGGTATTTGGCAGGCGGATCATCAGCCGCTCGCCTGGTTTCAGCCCCTCGGCCAGAAGGCCCGCGGCAACAGCCCGGACGGCGGACTCCAGTTCTCTATAGGTCCAGCTTTCGGCGGCCTCAGCGGACGCTTCCAGATCATGAACCACAACCAGGGCGGTCTTGCCCGGATAGGCGCGGGCCGCTTCTTCCAGGCAATATTGAGCCATGTTGAAGCGGGCGGGCGGCGGCGCGGCCTCGAAGGCGGGAGCGGTGCGGGAGAGGTTTTTTGTCATGGGAACGGCATCTAGCGCGCCGTTTTGCACCACGCAAGGGCTCAGAGTTCGGGCGCAGGGACGCTACGTAAGCCGTTTCGAGGGGCGATCCCCGGTTTACCGGGTCCCGGCCAGCCGGTAAAACGGTGTCAAACCAAAGCACAACCATAAGATCAGGGAGATTCTTCATGGGCAAGGGACCGCTTTCCGGCGTCAAGGTCATCGAATTTGCAGGCATTGGGCCAGGGCCTTTCTGCGCCATGCTGCTGTCCGACATGGGCGCGGATGTGATCCGCATCGACCGCAAGGGCGGCCAGGGCGGCTCGAAATATGACATCACCTCGCGCGGGCGCCGCTCGGTGGCGATGAACCTGAAGTCGCCTGACGCGGTCGAGGCCTGCCTCAAGCTCATCGAAAGCGCGGATATTCTTCAGGAAGGGTTCCGCCCTGGCGTGATGGAGCGCCTCGGCCTTGGCCCGGATGTCTGCCTGAAGCGCAATCCGAAGCTCGTCTATGGCCGCATGACAGGCTGGGGTCAGGAAGGCCCGCTCGCCTCTGCCGCCGGTCATGACATCAACTACATTTCGCTCACGGGCGCGCTGCATGCAATCGGCCGTCCGGGTGAGCGTCCCGTTCCGCCGCTCAATCTGGTTGGCGATTTCGGCGGCGGCGCGCTTTACCTCGCCATGGGCATGCTGGCCGCGCTTCACGAGGCGCAGCGCTCCGGCAAAGGCCAGGTTGTGGATGCCGCGATGACGGATGGCGCCACCTCGCTCATGGCCATGTTCTACGGCTTCACGGCGTCGGGCATGTGGGCGGACGAACACGGCACAAACATGCTGGATGGCGGCGCGCATTTCTACGACACCTATGAGACCAAAGACGGCAAGTGGATTTCGCTCGGCTCCATCGAGCCGCAATTCTATGCCATCCTGCGCGAGAAGGCGGGCCTTTCCGACGCGATCTGGGATGCGCAGATGGACCGTGCCAAGTGGCCGGAGATGAAAGAGAAGCTTATCGAGGTCTTCAAGACGAAGACGCGCGATGAATGGTGCAAGATCATGGAAGGCACCGATATCTGCTTTGCCCCGGTTCTTTCCATCAAGGAAGCGAAGGACCACACGCATAACAAGGCGCGTCAGACCATCGTCGAGCGCGACGGTGTGGCCCAGCCCAATATCGCGCCGCGCTTCTTCGGCACGCCGTCTGAAATTCAGGGCCCTGCGCCTGCCGTTGGCGAGCACACGGAAAGCGCGCTGGAAGACTGGGGTTTTTCGGGCAGCGATATCGATGCGCTGAAAAAAGCCGACGCGATCTAAGCGTTTTCATTCTGCGGAATGCGATGAAGGCCGGTTCCTCAGGAGCCGGCCTTTTCGTGTGAATTTTTTATGGCGGACGCCGGTTTCCGCAGCGGCATGCACCGCTGTGCAAGCCTGCGGCTTATTGCGGCTTGATCCGGCAGGGAGGGGCAGGATACATAGCTGCCATGACAGCATTACCCGGAACCACTGGCCGCAGACGGCTTTATCTGATGCGGCACGGACATGTCGATTATTTCGGCAAGGAAATTCAGGCCGCGGGCGGCGACTCCCGCGTCGTGCCATTGACCCCTCGCGGGCGCAAGCAGGCGATTGCCGCTGGGCAGGCGCTTTCACATGTGAAGCTCGACAGGGCGCTTTGCTCCGGCGTGCCGCGCACGCGCGGGACCGCTGAGCTGGTGCTCGAAATGCAGGATAATCCTGCGCCGCAGCTCGAGGTTGATGAAGATCTGATCGAAATTCATGGCGGGCGTTTCGGACAGGTGAAAAGCCGTGATGATGTGGCGCGCGTCATGACGCTGCATTTTGAGAGGGCTGCCGAACCCGGCGCGCGCATGATGGAAGGCGGCGAGCTTTTCGACGAAGCGCAGCGGCGCTCGGTGAACGTCATCAAGCGGCTTTTGGCCGAGCCTGACTGGCATACGGCGCTGATTGCCGCGCATGAAGGCATCAACCGGCTCATCCTGAGCTGGGCGGTGAGCGGCGGGCTTTCGGCCGCTTCGGCTTTCGAGCAAGATACGGCCTGCATCAACATGATCGATTTCGACATGGTGCCGCTCGAAAATGGCCAGGTAGGCACGGAGATCGCCCGAATTATCGTCAAGGCCGTGAATGTGACGCCTTATAATTACGTCAAGCACGGCATGAACATGACGAGCCTTGAGTCGATTTTCGCCAAGGAACCGGCCTGAAAAAAGCTGCCTGAAATCGCGGTCTTTGAAAGTTTCTCCCGAGGGCATAGTCTTGTCGCCGTGACCTTTTTGGGGACCTTTGGGAGGAGGACGCCATGAGCCGCGAAATTCTGGGCACGGTCGATCACATCGGCGAAACGAAAACACCTGCGCCGGTGATCAAGGGCTTTCACCACATCGCCTATCGCTGCCGCGATGCGGAAGAGACGCACAAGTTCTATGTGGATCTTCTGGGGCTGAAGCCTGCTGCCGCGCTTGCCTTCGATAAATCGCCGGACGGACAGGACCGGCCCTATATGCATCTCTTTTTCGAGATGGGCGACGGCAACTTCATCGCCTTTTTCGATGCGCCGGGGACGGCCTCTGACGACACCTTCACCATGAAGGACGGCATTGACGATTATCACTTCGCTTTTGAAGTGGGGACGATGGACGAAGTGATGACGTTCAAGACCCGGCTTGAGGAAGCGAAGGTGCCCGCCTTCGGCCCCATCGACCACACCTTCTGTCATTCGCTCTACTTCTTCGATCCGAACGGGCTGGCTTGCGAGATCACCACGAAGGATGCCTGCCACGATTCCTATATGGCGGAGGAGGGTGCCAAGGCCGCACAGGCGATTGCCGAATGGTCGGCAAAGACCCATGCGATCAAGCAGGCCCGGATGGAGCTGTTCAAAGCGGCGGACTAGTTTTTAGGCCGCCTTATCCATCACTTGATCCTTCAGTATGCGCCGCAGCACCTTGCCGATAGGGTTGCGCGGTAATGCCTCCACATAGACGAGTTTTTCCGGCAGTTTGTAAACGGCAATGCCTTGGGCTTTGAGATGCGCGCAGACGCTTTCAAGCGTCGGTGATTTTCCTTCCGCAGGCACAACAGCCGCGCAGATAAGTTCACCCAATCTTTCATCCGGCACGCCGACAACGGCAGCTTCTGAAATCTCCGGGTGGCCAGCAAGGAGGCCGTCGATTTCGCCGGGGGAGATATTCATGCCGCCGCGGATGATGATATCCTTGGCGCGCTCCACGAAAAGATAGAAACGGTCTTCCTCGCCTGCGATCTCGAAAACGTCGCCGGTATGGAAGAAGCCCTCTTCATCGATGGTGCTTTGCAAGGCCTCGTCTTCTTCCGCGCGCCAATAGCCGCCAAAAACCGTCGGTCCCTTCAACACCAGCTCGCCGGGCGCGCCCGGCTCTGTCACTTCCTTGCCGGTTTGCAGGTCGAGGAGCTTCGTTTCCGTGACTTTCGAAATGCCGGATGGCCAGGATAGCTCCTTGGCGCCGATACGCGGAAAGTAGCGCGCACGATTTTCCGGGTCCGGCACGTCGCCCGTGCCGGAGGAAAGACAGGTGCCCTCATTCGAGCCGAAGATGTTGACGATGGGCAGGCCGAAGCGGTCCTGAAAGCCTTTCACCATCCAAGGGGCGAGCGGCGCGGAGCCGGAGCCGATGCTGCGGAAGTTTGAGAGGTCCAGCATGCCCAGCAGCTTTTCGTCCTTCAAAAGCATGTTCAACACGGCAGGCGGGGCGACGGTGTAGTTCACCTTCTCCATGACGAGCTGTTTGAGGAAGATGGGCAGGTCGAGCGGATGATGCAGCACCAGCGTGCCGCCGGTGAGTAGCCAGGGCACGAGGCAGCCGCCCAATGCGGCCATATTCACAATGGGGAAGGGGCAGAGGATCACGTCGCCTTCCTGCAGTCCGCAGGCTTCCTGCATGGTGCGGCCCGCAGCGAGCCAATGGTCATGGCTGCGCGGCACACCTTTGGGGCGGGACTCGGTGCCCGATGTCCAGCAGATGGTTGCAATATCAGTTGGTTCTTGATCCACCTTGAAAGGCGTTGCCTTTGTTTCGTCCCAGCGCAGTTCCCTGGTGCCGGTTGGCGCTTTGCCCCAAACAAACACCTGCGCGGTTTTGACAACACTCAAGGCGAGAGCCGAATGGTCTGCGTCCCCAACCCGGGATTGGGTGATGAGTGCCTTTGCGCCGATAAAATCGAGAATGCCTTTCAGCTCATATTCACGCCATTGCACCGGAGCGGGGGAAATGATGAGCCCGGCCTGCCAACAAGCGAGGTATGTGGCGGCAAGTTCGGCGGTGTTCGCCATCTGCACGGCAACGCAGTCGCCTGGCTTTAGTCCTGCGTCCTCCAACTGCTTTGCGAGATTTGCCGTCACATGAGAAAATGTGCGGAAGGTCGGGCGGCGTTCGGGCAGGCCCGTCCATTCCTCCTTGCCAGGCATATCCGCGAGCGCCAGTCTCTCCGGTTCGCGGGAAACACAGTCCTCAAAGAACTCGAAAAGGGTTTTACCGCTCCAAAACCCGCTGGCGCGGTAGCGTTCGGCGTCTTCCTTACTCACGCGATAGACCATGACATCTCCTCCTCGTGTCCAGTCCGCGCTGCGCGGTCTTCTTATGTTTTCATCGCGATTCTGTATTCTGCTTCCAGCTTTCTAACGATGGCGGCAACGGGTTCGACTTCTTTGACGGCGCCAACGCCTTGCCCGGCGGACCACACATTCGCCCAGCGCTTGGCTTCGCTTTGCGGGTCGGTGAAGTCGATGTTCGGTTTTTCTTCCAGCATGGCCACATCATAGCCCGCACGCTCCAGCGTGGGGCGCAGCCAATTGGCAAGGACGCCTGTGACAGCGCGTGTGGGTACCAGATCGTCTGCCGTCACTTCCGTCAGCATGTGTTTGTAATCAGCCGAGGCGAGACTTTCTTCCGCCGCAATGAAGCGGGTGCCGAGATAGGCGAAATCTGCGCCCAACACTTCTGCCGCGCGGATGCCCGGCCCATCCATAATGCCGCCGCCCAGAACGATGGGGCCGTCAAAAAACTCCCGCACCGCCGGCACGAAGGAAAAGCCCGTCATTTGGCCTGTGTGCCCGCCGGCGCCTGCCGCAACCAGCACCAGCCCGTCCACGCCTGCTGCTGCAGCCTTGCGCGCGAAGGCGACGGAATTCACATCCGCAAAAACGAGGCCGCCATAGGCGTGGACCTCCTGGACGATCTCTTTCGGGCTGCCGAGCGCAGTGATGATGAGCGGTGCCTTGTATTTCTTCACCAATGCCAGGTCATCCGCCAGGCGCGTATTAGACCGGTGCACGACGAGATTGGCAGCCCAGGGGGCAGCGCTCTCATCGCTTGCAAGGCGTGTGGTGATGTCCTCCAGCCAGCTTTCGAGAACGTCCGCCGTGCGGGCATTGGGCGTCGGGAAGGTACCAACCACGCCAGCCTTGCAGGCGGCGACGACAAGGTCAGGCCCCGATACGAGGAACATGGGGGCGGCCATGGCGGGGAGACGCAGATTAGAAAAAATGTCCGGACGCATTTGAACTGCCTTCTATTCTTCGATCCACCAGGCATCGCTTCGATACCCATAAAGCGAAGATTTCTCCGGCATCTTCACCTTGTCCCAGAGTGCCACCCATTGCTTCGGCTGATAGTAAAGCGGAACGACGTAGTAGCCAGAGAGAAGGGCGCGGTCGAGCGCCCGGATGGCGGTGACAAAATCCTCGCGAGTGCGCGCTTCAAGCATAGCGGAAATCATGGCATCGATCGCCGGTTCCTTTGCGCCCATATAGTTCCGGCTGCCTTGCGCGTGCGCAGCCTCCGAGCCCCAATAGAAACTTTGTTCATTACCGGGGGAAAGAGAAGCAAACCAGAAGTTGAGGATCATGTCGAAATCGAATGTCTGGCGGCGCTGTTCATATTGGCTTGATTCCACATTCCGGACATTTGCCTGAATGCCGATGCTCTTGAGGGAATTCGCATAGTTTAGCGCCAGACGTTCGTCATCGGGGCTCACCACCAGAATTTCGAAGGTGAAGGGCTTCCCTTCCGCATTCTTCAAGGCACCATCAGCGACACGCCAACCGGCTTCTTGCAATAACGTCAGGGCTTTGCGCCGGTTTTCCCGGTTGCCGCCTGAGCCATCACTCACGGGCGCGCTGTATCCGTTTTTCATAATCTCCGGATCGATCACGTCTTCATAGGGCGCGAGCAAAGCGCGTTCTTCTGCGCTTGCGGGGCGGCCATGGGAGGAGAGCTCCGAGCCGTCATAATAGCTCTGCACGCGCTCATAGGCGCCGTAGAAAAGATTCTTGTTCGCCCATTCGAAATCGAAGGCATACGTCAGCGCCTTGCGCACGGTCTTGTCCGCAAAGATGGGGCGGCGCGTGTTGAAGACGAAGCCGCGCATGCCGGAAGGCGTTTCCGCCTTGATGGAAAGTTGACGGACTTCGCCATTTTGCGCCGCTGGAAAATCGAAGCCGCTCGTCCAGCGCGCCGGGTCGGCCTCCGGCCGTGCATCGTAAAGCCCTGCCTTGAAGGCTTCGAAGGACGCGTTGGTGTCACGGAAATAGTCGTAGATGATCCGATCCGCATTGTTGAGACCGCGATTCACGGCGAGGTCCTTTCCCCAATAATCCGGATTGCGCTTATAGGTGATGCGGGTGCCGGGTTTGACCTCTTTCACCAGATAAGGTCCGCTACCGGTCATCTTGTCGAAGCTGGTGCGGTCGAACTCCGTTTCTTCATAAACATGTTTCGGGAGAATGGGCATCAGGCCCATGATAAGCGGCATTTCCCGATCGATATTCTCTTTGTCGAAGATGAGTTTGACGGTGTGCGCATCCGGCTGCTCGATCTTCTCGACTTTGGAATAATAATAGCGGTGATTGGGGCGGCCCTTTTCCCGCAGCAGCTTGATGGTGAAAATCACATCCTCTGCGGTGACGGGTTCGCCGTCCGAGAATCTTGCTTCTTCACGCAGGCGGAAGGACACCCAGGATCTGTCTTCCGGCGTTTCAACGCTCTCAGCCAGAAGCCCGTAAAGAGAGAAGGGCTCATCATACGAACGGGCCATCAGGCTTTCGAGTACATGCTCGCGCACGCCAAGCCCGGCCGTTCCCCGGACGATGAGCGGGTTCAGACTGTCAAAGCTGCCTGTGGCGGCCAGGCGGAGTGTGCCTCCCTTGGGCGCGTCTGGGTTTGCATACGAAAAATGGGTGAAGCCCGGTTCGTAGAGAGGCTTCCCGTGCATGGCGATTCCATGGCTTGGATCAGCCTGCGCCGCCTCTACCCCGAGAATCGCAGCAAAAACGCTCAAAACCGTCCAGATGGCGGCTTTCCCCGGAAAAACGCGCATAACCCCTCCCAAAACTCGGTTAACGCAACCATGACGCAGGGCCACGCATATCGCAACTGGCCGCCCTCTTGCCAAAGACGCCCTCTGCCCCTTTTATGCCGCAGAGCATGTCTATATTGTGGCCGCACCCAAGAAGGCCCGCAGCGGGCCTTTTGCGGCTTGGTCAACTTATGAGGTTTATTATGACACTACGGCGGAGCCACGCGCCGATCGCTTTTTTCTCTCTGCTGCTGCTTGTGCTGGCATGGGGAATTCCGTCTGCATCGGCGCAGGAGCAGGGCGCAAGTGAACCGAAAATCGAACGCTTCGGCAATTGGGCCGGCCGGTGTCAGGATGTGCCGACCGACGAAAACGGCGGCACACAGAAAGTTTGTAATGTCTTCGTCGATATCCGTTCGGAAGAAAATAAAGAAGTGCGTATTCTTTCCGTCGCGATTGGGGAAGCTGCCAAGGAAGGCCAGCTTGGCGCCGTGGTGATGACGCCGCTTGGTTCGGTTCTGCCGCAGGGTGTGGCCGTCAAGGTCGACGAGAACGAACAGTTTGGTGGTCAGTACCTCTTCTGCCGCGCTTCCGGCTGTGAAGCACATATGGGCCTTTCCGCCGAGCACATCCGTCAGATGCGCGCGGGCAGCGAAATGAAAGTCGGCTTCATTCATGTGCAGGGCGGCAAGATTGAAGTGCCGGTGAGCCTGACGGGCATTTCCGCGGCGCTTGACTGGCTGGATCAGCAGTAAGCGGTAACGCCTAACGCTGTTCCGGCTCGTCCGGACGGGCACTCGCGGTTACGGAATAGTATCCGAGGGTCAGCGCAAAAAGCGTCACACCGGAAAGCACGAGAACAAGATAGAAGATATCGGCGGTTGTCATGGTTGAACTCCTTTTGGGAGCATTCAACCGGCGCCGCCGTTTTCTTGCATTGACTAAGATCAATCACCCCGGCGCGGCGCTATGAGTGTGCGCAGCCAGTTCAAGGCTGTGTTCTCCCGCAAAAGATAGCGCTGCAGTTGGTCCATCTCATGGGCAAGCTTGTCCGCGTTGGCAAAGAGATCTTCCCGTTTTCTGAATTCGCGGGCGGGGTCAAGCTCGCGGACGACTTTCGCCGGATTTCCAACAGCAATCGAATTCGGGGGAATATCTGTCATCACGACGGAGCCCGCGCCGATGATGCTGTTTTCGCCAATCGTCACGCCTTTGCCGACAATGCAGCGGAATCCGAGCCAGACATTGTCCTTGAGCACGACCGGCGCGTATTTGTCCGCCTCGATGGTGCGGTCATAGGTGTCGTGCCAGTCCGAGTCTGAGATGTAGCAGCCGCTCGCGATCATCGTATTGGACCCAATGGTGACGCTGACGGAAGAGAGAATCTGGCTGCCAGGCGAAATGAGCACATAATCGCCGATCTCGATACGGCCCTGGCGCGTGCCTGAGTCCCAGGTGGAGAGCCGCACCATGTGTCCGCGCGCGGAACGGATATGCACATGCGCGCCGATGGAAACGTTCGGGCCCCAAATCTCAATGGTCCATGGGTAAGACGTATCGAGGCCGGGGCCGGCCGCGTCGAAATGCGGTTCCAGGAAATGCCGCGTGTAGAAACGGTCGATCCCGTCCTTCAAGCGGCGGATCGGATAAGGTCGGCGGTCTTTGCGCAGTTTCTTGTTTCCTTGTCGCGCGGCGCGGAATGGCTCAGTGGCTCATATCCGTCTTGAGACGGTAGACCCCGTTTTCCATCGTGCCAAAAATATTACGCACTTCCGGGTGCCTGATCGGACGCCCCGATTCGTCTTCCAGCAGATTCTGCTCGGAGACATAGGCGATATATTCCGTTTCCTCGTTTTCCGCGAGCAGATGATAGAAGGGCTGATCCTTGCGGGGGCGCACTTCCGCAGGAATGGAATGCCACCACTCGTCTGTATTATTGAAGGTGGGATCGACATCGAAAATCACACCACGGAACGGGTAATACCGGTGGCGGACGACCTGGCCGATCTTGAACTTGCCTTCACGCTTTAACATCATCCGCTCAACCTGCGGTTAAAACACACTTTTTCCAGCCTATTGTTACCCTCGCCCCGGAATGGGGGCAAGCCCCGGAGAGGCGGGACGCCGCTACGGCAGGGGCAAATTTCCCTAAGGGAAGTTTTCCAGACTGCAAGGGTTGCCAATCGGGAATGGAGGGGCAATATCTAGCCCATCGCAATCACCATGAGGCCGGCCCCGGCCGCTATCTCCATTCAGGAAAAGTCTTATGAGCGCATCTTTGAATAAGCTGTTCAGCCCGTTCACGTTCAACGGTCTGACCGTTCCCAACCGTATCGCCATGGCGCCGATGACGCGGCAGTTCTCGCCGGGTGAAGTGCCTGGCGCAGATGTGGCGGCCTATTACCGCCGCCGCGCGGAAGGGGGCACCGGCCTCATCATCACCGAAGGCACCACCGTCAATGATCCGGTTGCCACCATGGCGGACAATGTTCCTGCCTTTCATGGCCCGGCGCTTGAGGGGTGGAAGCGCGTCGTGGAAGAGGTGCATGAGGCAGGCGGGCTGATTGCGCCGCAGCTCTGGCATGTGGGCACGATGCGCAAGGCCGCGCAGGCGCCCCGTTCCGAGCTGCCGAGTGCAGGACCTTCCGGCCTTCTGCTGCCGGGCAAGAAGGTTTCTGAGCCAATGAGCAAGGAGCATATCCAGCTTGTGATCGATGCCTTCGCGCGCGGCGCGGCAGATGCTCAGGAGCTTGGCTTTGACGCTGTGGAACTGCATGGCGCGCATGGCTATCTCATCGATCAGTTCTTCTGGGAAGGCACCAATCTGCGGGATGATGAATTCGGCGGCGGCGAGGCCGTGGCCCGCACGCGTTTTGCGACAGACATCATCAAGGCCGTGCGCCGGGAAGTAGGGAACGACTATCCGCTGATCCTCCGCTTTTCGCAGTGGAAGCAGCAGGACTTCACGCACAAGATCGCACCGACGCCGGACGAACTGGCGGCGTTCCTCAAGCCGCTCAGCGATGCCGGGGTGGATATGTTCCACTGCTCGACGCGCCGCTTCTGGGAGCCGGAATTCGAAGGCTCCGATCTCAACCTTGCAGGCTGGACGAAGAAGCTGACGGGCAAGCCCACCATGACGGTTGGCAGCGTTGGCCTGTCGGGCGAATTTATCGGGGCTTTTGCGGGCGAAAGCTCGGAACCCACCAGCATCGACAAGCTGCTCGACCGGCTGGATGCGGATGAGTTCGACATGGTGGCTGTTGGCCGTGCGCTGCTGGTCGATCCGGAATGGGCGAACAAGATCCGGGAAGGGCGTTCTACGGAACTCAAGCCTTACACGAAAGAAGCGATGGCCCAGCTCGCTTAAAGAGAGCCCCGCGTTCGAAAGTTTGCAAGCGTCCTGCCGTCAAAGCAGGGCGCTTGTTGTTTTTCAGAAACCGTAGGCCTTCGCCAAGTCCGGGTCTTTGCCGGCGACGAGTTTAGCCAGATCAACCATGACGGTTGCCTGTTTCCAGGTGGCATCATCCTGCATCTTGCCGTCGATCATCACGGCGCCGGTGCCATCCGGCATGGCTTCGAGAATTTTCTTGGCAAAGAGCACTTCGTTCACATCCGGGCTGAAGACGCGCTTGGCGATGTCGATCTGCGAGGGATGCAGCGACCAGGCGCCGGAGCAGCCCATCAGGAAGGCGTTCCGGAACTGGGCTTCACAGGCGTCCGGATCGCCAAAGTCGCCGAACGGGCCATAGAAAGCACGCAGCCCGTTGGAGATGCAGGCATCCACCATGCGGGCGACCGTGTAGTGCCAGAGGTCCTGCTGGAAGAAGGGGCGGGGCGCGTCGCCTTCACCTTCCGTATCCGCCAGCACACCGTAAGAAGGATGACCGCCGCCGACACGGGTGGTCTTCATACCGCGGGAGGCGGCGAGGTCTGCGGGCCCGAGGCTCATGCCATGCATGCGGGGAGAGGCGGCCGCAATCTCGTTCACATTCTTCACGCCTTGCGCCGTTTCCAGAATGGCGTGAATGAGGATCGGCTTCTTGATACCGTGCTTCGCTTCAAGATTTGCCAGAAGCTGATCGAGGAAATGAATGTCCCAGGCGCCTTCCACCTTGGGCAACATGATGACATCGAGCTTGTCGCCCACGGCGGAGACGATCTCGGTAATGTCATCCAGCACCCAGGGACTGTTCAGCGCGTTGATGCGCGTCCAGAGGCCTGTCTTGCCGAAGTCGTTCGCCTTTGCCACTTCGATGAAACCGGCACGGGCCGCGTCCTTCGCGTCCGCCGGGATCGCGTCTTCCAGATTGCCGAGAATGACATCGACCTGGTTGATGAGGTCTGGCACCTTGGCACGCATTTTCTCATTCTGTGGCGGGAAGAAGTGGATCATCCGCTCGAGGCGCACCGGGATTTCCCGGTAAGGATCGGGTGCGCCGATGGCGAGGGGCTTATAGAACTGGCTTGGAAGTTTCATCTGGCCTTCCGCTTGGTTGGGTGAATTTGGGCGCAGTCTACCCGCGCGGGGCCACGCGGGAAAGGGCTCAGGCGAGGCCGAGCGCCGCCATTTCCTCTTTCATGGCCTTCGAAAACGCCGGCTTTTCGGTGATGCGGTGTTCACCGCGCGCATAGGCCTTGGCGTTCTCGTAGTAGAAAGCGGCATTCATGATGTTGGCCGCGCCATTGTCGCGGGTCTTGATGACCTTTGCAGGCGCGCCCGCGACAATCGAATTATCCGGAATGACCGTTCCTTCTGTCACAATCGAATGACCTGCAATGATGCAGTTCTTGCCGATCTTCACCCCGTCCATGATGGTCGAATTTATCCCGATGAGGCAGTTGTCGCCAATCTCGGCGCCATGCACCGTGACGTGATGGGTGATGGAGCAGTTATCGCCAATGATGCTGGGCGAATTATTGCCGACATGGATCATCACGAAGTCCTGAATATTGGTGCGCTTTCCGATGCGCACTTCATAGGCTTCCGAACGGATCACCACATAGGGCCAGAGCGAGCTTTGCGGGCCGATATGAACCTTGCCATAGACAAGCGCCGTGTCGTGAATGAAGGCGGGATTGTCGAGCACGACACCTGGGCCGAAACGGGACATGGATCAAACTCCAACTTTGTCTTCTGATTTGAATTGATTGAGCGGGCCTGCAGCCAGGAAGCAGATAAGCCCGACCGCGGAGGCGCCTGTCATGAGCAGAAAGGCGGGCGTGTAGCCGCCGCCCAGTTCATAAATGTAGCCGATAAGAGCGGGGCCTGCGGCGACACCGGCCGTCATGGAAAACTGGCTCCAGGAGAACAGCCGCCCATAGGCTTTAAGGCCAAAGGCTTCTGCGATCATCAAAGGCTGCATCATGAGAAGGTTGCCGATGGTGACACCGAACAGCACGCTGGTTGCGATCAATGCCAGCGGGTTTGTCATATAGGCGTAAAGAGCAAGGGCGATTGCTTGCGCGATGGCGAGGCCGAACACGAAAGGTTTTGCCGGCATCCAGGTGAGCGCATGGCCGCCCACAAGCCGGCCGACAATGCTGGCACCGGCCATCGAGGCGATGGCAAGCGCAGCCGTTTCGTCGCTGCCCGTGCGAGAGAAAACAAGACGGAACTGGTGCGCCAAAGTGCCGACCTGCGCCATCATGACGAAGACGAAGCCTGAAACGATGAAAAGATAAAGGCGCGACCGCGCAGCCTCCGCAAAATCGACACCGTCCGGCACCGGCGTGTCGATCAATCCTTCCTCGTTCCGCACCGCTTCGCCGCCATCCGGCTTCAACCCCATCGAGGCAGGCGAGGGGCGGAAAACCAGAAGCGCGATGGGCACAATGCCGATAAAGAGGAAAAGCGCAATCCACCCGGCTGCCCAGCCAAGGCCGCCCCATTCGATAAATTTCACCGACACCGGCGTGAAAAGAATGCCGCCTACGGACAGCCCGGTCGAGGCATAGGACAGCGCAATGGAACGCTTCGCTTCGAACCAGCGCGCGACAAGCGTGGTGCAGGGTAGAAGGGCGCAAGCCGCATAGCCCGCGCCGAATACGACGTGAAAGGCGTAGAGTTGCCACAGTTCTTCCACCCAGCGAATGCCGAGCAGGGCAGAGGCGCAAAGCGCAGCGCCCGCCAGCACGGACCAGCGCGGATCATGCCGTTCGATGAAGAGACCGACGAGCAGTCCCGTCAGCCCGGATGAAATGAAAAAACTCGCCGTTGCGACAGATGTGACGGAAACGGCAAAGTCCCGCTCCTCCACAAAGGCTTTCAGATAGACGCCAAGATTGTAGAATCCGAAACCGGAGCCGACCGCCAGCACAACGAAAGCCGCCGCGACGATATACCAGCCATAGAAAATACCTTGCGCCCCGCCGCCGGGCGCCTGCTCCCTAAACCCTGTCATGGACGTGCCTGCCCGAAATTTCTTGTTGATCCTTTCATAGCAGACATGTCTCCTTTGCCCTATAGGCCGGGCCTTGCAAAAAACGGAACCAATTTGCACAGCCGCAAGCAACCGGCGAGAACCAAAGGAAGAACAGGGAGGCGATATGAAATTTTACAATTCGGTCGGGCCAAATCCGCGTGTGGTAAAAATGTTCATGGCCGAGCGGGGCATTTCCGTGCCCTTCGAGGAGGTGGACATTATGGGAGCGGCAAACCGCCAGGAGCCCTATCTTTCCAAGAATCCTGCGGGCCAGCTGCCATGCCTTGAGCTTGATGATGGCTCCGTCCTGTCCGAAATCACGGCCATTTGCGAATATCTGGACGAGAAAGAAGGCCAGTCGTCACTGATCGGTAAGACGCCGGAAGAACGGGCGGAAATGCGGATGTGGACGCGGCGCGTCGATCTCGGCATCTGCGAGCCGCTGGGAAGCGGGTTCCGTTTTTCCGAGGGCCTGCCCATGTTCAAGGAACGCATGCGCTGCGTGCCGGAGGCGGCGGACGGGCTGAAAGCCATCGCGCAGGACAAAATCGCCTGGCTCGACAAGCAGATGGAGGGAAACGACTACATTGCAGGTCCGCGCCTAACTCTTGCGGATATTCTTCTGTTCTGTTTTCTCGATTTCGGCGCGCAGGTCGGCCAGCCTCTGAAACCGGAAAACAAGAACATCGCGGCCTGGTATGAGCGCATGAAAGCGCGGCCAAGCGCTGAAGCTTCGGCATAATAAGAAAATCAAGGGGGCGGCATGCCGGAACAGATCGAACATATCGAGGGGCCTGACGGGCCCATCGAAACATTCACGGTTTGGCCTGATGACGGCATGCCGCATCCGCCCGTGATCCTCTATATGGATGCGCCGGGCATTCGGGAAGAGCTTTATGAGTTTTGCCGCCGCATTGCGGGGGAGGGCTATTATGTCATGCTGCCGGATATGTATTACCGGCTCGGGCGGTTGCGTTTTCCCACACCCATTCCGGACGATGCCACGCGCGCGCAGGTGTTCGAGGCGATGAATTCGCTTACCAATGCGCTTGTTATGAAAGACACGCAGGCGCTGCTCGATTTTCTCGACACGAATATCAACGCGGTCTTCGGAAAGGCCGGGTGCATCGGCTACTGCATGAGCGGGCGTTATGTGGTGAGCGCGGCGGGCAGGTTTCCGGACAGGTTTGGCGCAGCGGCATCGCTTTATGGTGTCGGGATCGTGACTGACAAAGAGGACTCTCCGCACTTTCTTGCGCCGCGCATCAAGGCCGAGCTTTATTTCGGGTTTGCGGAAACGGATGCCTGGGTGCCGGATAATGTCATTCCGGAACTGGAGAGGGCTCTGACAGAAAACCGCGTTCCCTATGCGCTCGATATCTGGCCCGGCACCGAGCACGGTTTCTGCTTTCCAGAACGGGCGGTTTACAAGGAAGGGGCGGCAGAGGCCGTCTGGAAAACGGTGTTCGGCCTTTTTGCCCGGCGTTTGCCGCAGGAGTAACAGTCACATGAGCGATCTTGAACTGCATCCGGAAGATCAGGAATGGGAGTCGCCTGCGGCCGTGACCCTCGGCAAACGGGTAATCTCCGTCGAACCGGGCCGGGTGAAGGCGGCCTATCATGCAGGCGATAATTTCCTGAACCGGGGCGGACGCATCTATGGCGGGTTTCTGGCTGCGATGCTCGATGGGCTTTGCGGCCATGCTGTGCGCTCCACCATCGAAGTGCCTGGTACGCCGCAGGTAACGCTGGAGCTTAAAACGAGTTTCGTGGGCCGGGCTGACAAGGGCGAACTTATCGGCGAAGGCTGGGTGCGGCACCGGGGCAAGTCCATTGCCTTCGCGGAAGCGGAACTGCGCCGCCCGGACGGTGAAATCGTCGCGAAGGGAAGCGCGACTTTCAAGATCGACAAATAGACAAAGCCGGAAAACGGGGCGGGGACGCTACGGCATTTGCGCGGGGCTTTCACCTCGCCTAATCTGCGCGCAACAAATATACAGATACTGAAAACCAGACAGGGTGGAGATTGAAAATGAGCGACCGCGTTTCGCTGAAAATTGAAGATGGTGTCGCCGATGTGCGCCTGGTGCGCACCGACAAGATGAATGCGCTCGACCCGGCGATGTTCGATGCGCTGCTGGAGACGGGCGAGAAGCTGCGCACCGATCCGGCCGTGCGGGCCGTCGTGCTGTCAGGCGAGGGCAAGGCCTTTTGCGCCGGGCTCGACATGGGCAATTTCGCCCGCATGAAAGACGGTGCAGGTGCAGATACGGGCGGCAAAAGCGAGGGCAACTCCAAGGAAGGGCGTCTTGAAAAGCGCAACCGCGGTATTTTCAACGACGCGCAATATGCCTCCTGGGTGTGGCGGGAAATTCCCGTGCCCGTCATTGCCGCGGTGCACGGCGTTGCTTTTGGCGGCGGCTTTCAGGTGATGCTGGGCGCGGATATGCGCTATGTCGCGCCGGACACCAAAATGTCCATCATGGAAATCAAGTGGGGTCTCGTGCCGGATATGGGCGGCACACAGATCATGCGGCATCTGGCACGTGAGGATGTGGTGCGCGAACTCAGCTATACGGGCCGTGTTTTCTCCGGCGAGGAAGCTTTCGGCTTCGGCTTTGCCACCCGTGTGACGGCGGACCCGCTGAGTGAGGCGCTGGCGACGGCTAAGGAGATTGCAGGCAAGAACCCCGACGCGGTTCGCGCCATGAAGCGCATCTACAATGCCACGCCTTATGCGACGGCAGCGGATGGGCTGCTCATGGAATCCATCGAGCAGGACAAGCTGATTGGCAGCCCGAACCAGGTGGAAGCCATCATGTCCAACCTGGAAAAACGCGCACCGAAATTCAAAAACGCAGGCTAAAGCCTCGCAACAGCATCTATTTTCGGCCACAAGAGCGGCCCGGATTCATGTCCGGGCCGCTTTCCGTTTGCGGAAGGGGTCCATTATTTTGACATACTTAATGCCAAAATAATGGACTATTGACATTAAATATGCCATATAATGCGCATTCCATTGCTTGGACTGACGAACCTGGGGGTGCGCATCATGATGAAAGCTATTGGACGGATTGCGTTTTTGACGATTTTTTCAGGGCTGCTTGCCGGATGTGCGGCCGTTGCCATTCAGGGCGCCACGCGTGCGACAGATCAGGCAAGCATTGCCCTGAATGAAGATGAGGCGGCAGACGGTGATATGGCGGCACAGCTGGAGATGGCTGATTCTCATTGCTGCACGATTGCGGGCTCTGCCGGCGTGCTCAATAACCAGAAGGCGACACATTGGTATTGCAAGGCAGCGAAGCAGGGCGCAACCCGCGCCAAGTATGAGCTGGGACGTATCTATTCCGGCGATCTGGTGCGCGGGATGAACGGTCCCGCCACGATCGGCTCTTTCCTCACTACACAGAGGGAACACAAGTCCCTTGCCCTGATGTGGTTCGAACTTGCTGCTGAGGCCGGCCATGAAGATGCGGCAGAAGAGGTGACCTACCTCAAAGAAGATATGTCGCTTACCGATGTGGAGCGGGCCAACCGGATGAAAGCGACCTGGCTTTCACAGCCTTGCGAGTGGAACGATGTTTACGCGGACAATCAGCTTTAAGCTACAGGCCGCATATAAACAACATTGTTCATCGTGGAACGCGAAGAGCGCATGGCGGCATGGCTGCCATGCGTTTTTTGTTCCTATCAATATTCTTGACCCATGGTAAACGGGCTCATACAGTAAACGCATTGGGGGAAGTCATGGAGGAGGTTGAATGGCTTACCCTGTCCCGTATCTTGCGTTTTGCAAAGCTCTTCTTTTCTTTGTTAGCTTCACCCTCGTAAGCGCGCCCGTGCGTGCCGAACAGGATGTTGGCCAGGCCGCCAACGACCCGACGGCTCTCCTGCAAGCGCACAATTTCCAAGATTTTTATACGCCGAATTATCATAAAGACAGCGGCGCCACCGGTAACACGGTGCAGTATCGCGGCGCATTCCCCTTCAAGCTGGGCAATGTGGATAATATCGCGCGCATTACCGTGCCTTATCTGACAGATAGTCCGTCTGGTGAAACAGGCTTCTCGGACTTTACCCTGTTCGATCTCGCCATCTTCACGGAAGACTGGGGACGCTGGGGGGTAGGCGCTGTCGCAGCCTTGCCGGTGGGGGATGAAGGCGTGGGCAGCGGACAATGGGCCGTTGGCCCGGCCATCGGTTTTACCGCAGCAAGCGGCAAGCTGCTCTGGGGCGCATTCAATCAGAACCTTTTCAGTGTAGCAGAGCGTTTCGACGGACCTGATGTGAACATTTCCAACATCCAGCCGATTATCTCCTACGGGCTGAACGATGGTTGGTCGATCGGCACCTCCGAAATGAATGTCATCTATAATTGGGATGAGAGCGAGTTCACGAGCCTGCCGCTCGGGCTGAAACTCGCGAAAATTGTTCACTTCGACAAAACACCGGTTCAATTCAGCGTTCAGTATGAGCGCAATTTTTATGATGACCGGGTCGCGCCGCGCGACACGATCGGTTTCATCGTGAAGGTGCTGGTGCCGTAAAACCTGAGTTTATTCATCCCCCCGTTTTCTCAGGAGAATCCAATGACCGACTTTCTCTCCAAATGGACTTTGGTGATATCCTTGCTCGCTATCGTGAGCCTTCCATTCTCTGTGCGTGCCGACGTTGCGCTTGAAGACGCGACGTTGAAAGGCGATGAAACCATCGAAACGGCGATCGGTGAGATCGAGCTGGAAGACAATTATTTCGACGATGATGCGTCCCAGCGCCTTTATGATGAGATGGATTTTCAGCGCGCATCACAGGCCTATGTCTGGAGCACGCCGATGGTCAGCATCACCACATGGCGGGATGCGCAAAGCTCGGCCTTCGGCGTAACGAACGAAACGGATTTCGTTGTTCTTGAAACTCTCAAGGAAAAACGGGGTATCGTTACGGGCAACCTGACCACTCCCTATATTTTCAGCTTCATCAGCTTGAAGGATGGCCCAATCCAAATCGATTATCCTGCGGGGCAGACTGCGGGCGGGGTTTTGGATTTCTGGCAGCGTCCCGTTTTCGATCTGGGACTTACCGGCCCGGATCAAGGGAAGGGCGGCACTTACATTGTTGTTGGCCCTGAAGGAGATCCAGCCAAACATAAGAAAGATGGCGTGCATGTCTTTCAGAGCGACACCAATAATATCTTCATCGGCATACGTATTCTCAATCCCGATCCGGCCTATTACGAAAAATACACGTCGGAATACAAAATGGGCCGCGTCGGGGAGAAAATGGCGGCGAGCAGATTCATCAAAGGCAAAGATGTTGAGTGGAGCGCCACGGCACCGCGCGGACTTGACTATTGGGAAAAACTTGCCGGCATCATCAATGAAGAACCTGTTCTTGAAATAGACAAAGCCTGGACGGCGATGCTGGAACCTATCGGCATCGTAAAGGGAAAGCCTTTTGAACCGACCGAACGGCAAAAGCAAATTCTCCGCCGGGCCGCCGCCATGGGAGAACTCATGACGCGGAACCTTCAGATCAACCCGCGCTATGTAGAGCCTTATTGGGAGGGAACTTCCTGGTATAAGAGCTTCGATTTTCATATTCCGCAGAAAACGGATGTGCGGGCAGAGATCGATGAAAGAGCCACATGGTTCTATGAAGCCGTGGGCAGCACTGAAGGCATGGTGAACCCGAAGCCGGGCGCAGGCCAAATCTATATGACGACAAAGCGTGACAGTGAAGGGAACATGCTGCGCGCAGACAAGAACTACAAGCTGCATGTTCCAGCGGATGTGCCTGTCGGCCAATTCTGGTCCGTAACGCTTTACAGCGAAAATACACGCCGCCCTTATGACAATGGCGGGACCGAAATTTCGGATGTGAGCATTGGCAGCCGCACAGAAGGCGTGAAGGTGAACGAAGACGGCAGCGTCGATCTTTTCATCGGGCCCGATGCGCCGGAAGGTTATGAAAACAACCATTTGAAGACGGTCGGGGATGATGGGTGGTTCGTCTATTTCCGCCTTTATGCACCCGAACAGCCGTTCTTCGACAAAACCTTCAAGCTGGCCGACTTTGAAATGGTGGACTAGGGCGCAGCTTTTACACCGGAAGCCGCCCCGTTCGATGGCCATGATGCGCGCATGAGCGGGGCGGTGCGCCGTGAAACAAGTTTGGCGGAGAAGAACCTATGCAATCATATCTTGTCAGCGGGCTGGCTCTCGTACTGTTCTTCTTCGCCGCCAATCCGGTGTTTGCCCAGCCCATGGAAACAAAAGCCACCATTTATCTCTGGGCAACCGCCGTCGACCAGGAATTACAAAGCGGGGCGAATGCCGATGCCTCACGCAAAACGGTTCTGGAGAATCTCGACTTCGCGCTGATGGGCGAGGTAACGCACAGAAACGGCGCCTGGCTTTTCGGGCTGGAGGGCTTCTATGCCAAGCTTGGGAAGGACGGCAACGCCTCCTTCACCGTCAATAGCGGCGAGCCTGCCACGCCAACAGACATCGACGCCGCGGCCTCCTTCAATACGGAGACGACAATCCTCGGCGGCTTTGCCGGTTACCGGCTCGTGGAGACGTCTCAGTTCGACCTTTATGGAACGGCGGGCCTTCGCTACACGCGTTTCGACACGGAACTGACGGTGGATGATCTGACCAACATCCAGTCTTACCGCTTCACCACAACCGAGAACCTGACGGATGTGACGGCGGGTGTGCGCGGCCAATACCGCTTCAACGAAAACTGGTCACTGCCCTTCGTCGCGGATATCGGCACGGGCAGTTCGGACCTTACCTGGCAGGCTTTTGCCGGGGTCAATTACGGGTGGGGGCGGAATGTGCTCACCGCCGGCTGGCGACACATGGCCTGGGAGATCGACGGGGACTATCTGAAAGACGTCTCTTATGACGGGCCGCTGCTGGCTTATTCCTACCGCTTTTGAGGACTACCTTCATTCATTTAACTAAATGGTTGACTGATTGACGCGGCACCCGTATATTCAACCTTATGGTTGAATTAGAAGCACAGCACCTGAATTCCATTTTTCATGCCCTGGGCGATGCAACGCGCAGGCAGATGCTCCTCGCGCTGAGCAGCGGCGAGCGGACGG
>Ga0207828_100200_pt1 | contig 42843 bp, 30 predicted proteins | sample TtaePargueraPR_11_FD_187276 | JGI IMG/M metagenome (GOLD analysis project Ga0207828, IMG submission 187276) | Aerobic enrichment media microbial communities from Bioluminiscent Bay, La Parguera, Puerto Rico - Tt and P2 (3) (SPAdes) | ecosystem: Environmental > Aquatic > Marine > Unclassified ...
TGTGTTGCCCCAGGGCCAGCTTGCCGAAGGCAAGGGGTCCGTCATCATCGGCGGCACACCGGATACGCTTGAGTATTACATGACGGCGCCCCCTGTCGGTGACTGGGAACCGGAACAGCCCCCGATCGTAATTCCGGCAGATATCCAGGCGGAACTCGACCAGCTGATGGCCGACGGCGATTTTGATGCATGGAATAATCTTTTCCTTGCCACCTATGCCGCTTACACCAGCGATTGGAGCGCCTTCATGGAAGGCGATATGACCGTTGAAGAATTGACGGCAGCCTGGCCGGAAGCGATGGCAGGGGCCGATCTCGTAGGACCGGTCGTGCCGCATTACGGCATCGAACACCGGCTTTACGCGCTGGACGGGGAAGGCAATTTCATCCGCGATCCGGATGCGGGCGGTGAGTATGGTGGCTTTGTCGAGCTTGAGCGCGACCGGGATACAGGCAAATACATCCACCCCGTCACCGGCGAATTAATCTCGCAGGACCCGGAAACCGGGGACTACGCGGACACGGCCTACTATTCCCGCCGTGCGCTGCCCTGGGCCGCAGCAAGCGGTGTGGATATACCTTCTCAGGACATGTCCAACGATCAGCGGTTCGCAAACTATCATGACCTACTGACGGATACGATAGGCTATCTGCAAACGGATAACAGCACCGGCTACCTGGTGCGCACCGGCACGTCCGGCATCAATGTTGCCGCCGGGCGCGACTTCGTGCTGCAGGAAAAACCCTCTGTTCTCTACACGGCAGGTGAACAGGCGCCAGCCATTGCCGGGTTCGATCCGGTGCCGGGCAGCTATATCCCCGTCAATGGCGGCGATATCAGCATCGAGGCAGGCGGTTCGATCAAGGGCGCGGCGAGCACGCAGCTTCCGCGCGGCTGGCTGCAGATGGAGGGAAGCGTCAACCGGAGCACCGGCCTTTTCGATGACGGGGTTGGCCGCGATCATGACCAGTGGACTTGGCATGTGCGCTTTGACCGCTACCGCGCAGGCGTTGGCGCGCTGGGCGGCGGCAATGTCGATATCAGCGCCGCAGGCGATATCGAGGACTTCACGGTCAATATCCCAACCACCGGGCGTGTTTCCGGCGGCTATACCGGGAACACGGCAACGCAGTTCCACCAGACGGGCGGCGGCGATCTGACCTTGCGCGCGGGCGGCAATATCCAGGGCGGTGTCTATTATGTGGGCGACGGTCTGGGTGAAGTCACCGCGGGCGGCGCCTTCACGGCCACACCGGACGCCGTCTGGCACATGGATCCTTTCAGCGAGGGCGGCGACATCTGGACATCCGGGCTGGAAAATTTTGCGGCCATGCAGGACCTTTACCCTCTCTTCTTCACGTCAAGCGGCGAGCTGAATCTGCAGAGCGGCGGTGACATGAATGTAGAAGCGGTGCTTGATCCTCTCATGGGCGCACGCCGCGATGATGGCCTGCACTCCCTTATCACCTATACGCCGGACGCCGCCGTTTCCATGTTCTCGGCAGGCGGCGATGTCAATATATGGGGGAACTCAATCAACCTCCTGAACATAGAATCCCTCAGCGTGGCGGCGCTGGAGCGGGCAACCTTCGCAGGATTGGCCAACAGTTCTTCTTCCGTCCCGCGCGTCCCTGACGTCAGTGTGAATCTCGAATTGTGGCCAGCCACACTGCAGGCAACGGCTGCGGCAGGGGATATCCACGTCATCGGGGGGCTGTTCTTGGCGCCTTCAGCGACAGGCAATCTGGAGCTTATTGCCCGGGATAGCATTCAGGTAGGACCTGCAAATGATCCCTATACAGAATATGTAGATCAGCGGACGCGGACCTTTTCGCCGGAGGCCTTCAGCCGCAATTTCATGAGCCGCTATACCGGCATCATCATGAGCCAGGCATTGCCTGAAAACCTGCGCACACCAGACAATCCGCTGATCGACGGAACGGCCTATATCCACCGGGGCATGTTCCGCCATGCGGGAATTGGCAACAACGGCTATTACCAGGATGATGGCATCAGTGCAGGCAGCACGGCCTTCTTCACGCCCGAGGAGATTCCCGATCTGCATGCGGGCGACCGCATCCCGGCGCTCATTTATGCCGGGGACGGCAAGGTCGTTCTCAGTGATGAAGTGAGCCTGCCCAAGCAGGTGCGCATCCGTGCCGGGCAGCAGATCTACTTCCCGCATCTCACGGTGCAGCATAACAACCCGGATGACCTGACCCTGCTCAAGGCGGGCGCAGGCATCTATATGGCTGAAAGCACGCGGTGGGGTGATGCCTATTCGCTCATCGATGTAGCCGGTCCCGGCCGCCTGGATATCGAATCCGGCAGCGATCTGTGGATCCCGGACAATAAGGACGGCATCACTTCCCGCAAGATTACGGTCCTCACCAACGGGTCGAGCGGGGAAGAGCGGCAGGTCTATCCCGGGCTTGATGCCGCCGATATCTCGATCACGGTTGGCCTTGAACAGGAACCGGATTATGCCGGCTTCGCCGACTGGCTGTTCAACCCCGAAGGCGGGGAAACGCCGGGTTATGTTCTGATTGATGCAGGCGGCGGGCGTCAGCTCTCCATGTATCTCTTCGACCGGATGAATGGGCGCGTGAACCGCTCCGATGAAACCGTTCTCATGAACGAAGCGCTCAGCGCAGGTTTCGTCAATTATGTCCGCGGCCTCCAGGGGCTTGATCCGCTGGAAAGCGAGGCAGAGCAGGGGCTTTATCTCGAAACCGCCTGGGACTACTGGGGGGCGCTCCCGGTCAGTCAGGCAACGCCGTTCGACGCGCTGCTGCCGCGCGGTGCGGAGGCGCAGGCCGTCGATCCGGCCTTCTATCTGCCTGAAACCCATGAAGGTCTGGTCAATTATGTGCGCCGCCTGAACGGGCTTGAGGTCTTGACTACCCAGGAAGAACAGCTTGCCTTCCTGGATGAGGCCTGGACCTTGTGGAACGCGATGCCAGCGGAGGAGAAGACAGCCTTCTTCCGTACGGCGCTCAATCATGAATTGCGCACCACGGGCCGGGAAGGACAGAACCCGGAAAGCGAGCGGTATGAAACCACAACCCGGGGCTATGAGGCGATTTCCCGTCTCTTCCCCGGCGCGCAGAAGAGCGCGGAGGAAGCACTGGCCGAAGGGGAGCGCCGCTGGACAGGGAATTTTGAAACCTATTCCAGCCGCGTCATCTCTGAAGGCGGCGGCGACATCAACTTCGTCATTCCAGGCGGCGAGCTGATGCTTGCCAATATTGCGGCGACGGATGCGCAGACCGGCCAGCCGACGGATGAATCCGGCGGCAGCCAACAGGGTGATGCCCTTCGGTCCGGTGTGATCACCGTCAATGGCGGGGCGGTCAACATCTTCTCCCGCGACAGTGTGCAGGTGAACCGCTCGCGCATCATGACGGCGAAAGGCGGCAATGTGATGATCTGGTCCTCCTACGGCGATATTGCCGCCGGGGCGGGGGCCAAGACGTCTATATCGCCGGCCTTCTATGACTATCAGGCCAATGCCTGGTATCACGTCATGCGTGAACCGGCAGGGCTTCCCACCGGGGCCGGCATTGCCACGCTGGCCAGTGTCGGCGGGGCGCCTGCGGCTGACGTGGACCTGATCGCCCCGGCGGGCATTGTGGATGCCGGGGACGCGGGGCTGCGCGTCTCGGGGAACTTCAACGTTCTCGCGATCCAGGTGCTCGGCACGGACAATATTGATGTCTCGGGCGTTTCGACCGGCTTGCCGACGCCGCCTGCCGCGCCGCCGACCTCCCTCGATATCGGCGATCTCGGTTCGAAATCGCTGACGGCGGGCAAAGCGCTGGAAGATGCGATCGGGCAGGTTCAACGCAACAATACCAACACCTCTCCCTCGCTCATCGAAGTGGAAGTCACGGGCTATGAGGATGGAGAGGGCGGCGAAGGCGCAGATGCCGAACCGCCCGAACCCGAAACTCCGGCTGAAGAAGACGATGTCTCCTGGTCGGAGGAGAAGGTCGAGTTCAATGTCGTTTCTCAGACGTTGGATGACGCGGTCCGCAATATCGGCGATCAGGCAGGTTACAACGTGCTCTACGATGCGGGCGTCATGACCGGTCAGCAGGCGGCAGCCGCCACCTTGATGGGCCAGATGACGCTGAAGGACGCGCTGACCCAGCTCCTGGGCGAGGGTCTGGAAGCCGTGCTGGTTGACGATAAAACCGTCATGATCCGGAAGAAAAATACGTAAGAAAGCCGGATCCTCCGGCAGCCCAAGCCCCCCTGGGCTGCTCGTATCGCCACCGGCCAATTTCTGGCCGGTGGCGAGGGGGGAGAAACGAAACAATGAGGTTTACGATGAGTACTGCAAGTCAAACGGAAACGGCCGGCGCGGAACGCAAACTTCCCCTTTTCTTCCGCGAGCCGGCCATCCTGTCGACCAGCCGGCACAAGCATTGGCGGCTGCAGGATGGTGACTATGCCTTTGCCGCGGATGCGGTGAGCGTGCCGGTTTCGGTAAGCGAATTCGTGGCGGCGATCCGCGACTACCCGGTGCTGTTCGCCGCGCAAACGGCGGCGCCCATTGCCTTGCTGGGGCTCAAGGACAAGAATCTGTCCGTGACAAATGGCGAATGGCGTGAAGATCTCTATATACCGGCCTATGTCCGCCGGTATCCCTTTGGCGCCGTAAGTTTGAAGCAGGATGAAGCGCCTGTTCTCATGATCGATACGGCAAGCGAGCGCCTGCTCCAGGATGAGGCCGAAGAGGCTGAAAAGACGGTTCCGCTCTTCGAGGAGGACAAGCCGTCGGCCTATACGCAGCGCATGCTCTCCTTTTGCGACCATTTCCACCAGGACGCCTTGACGACCGAAGCCTTCAGCAAAGCGCTCCTGGACGCGGATCTTCTTGTTGAGCGCCGGGCAGACGTCACGCTTCCGGGCGGCGGTGAAAAATTGGGCGTGTCCGGTTTCCGTGTGGTTGATCCCAAACGGTTTGCCGATCTGCCGGATGAGACAGTGACCGAATGGCACCGCAAAGGCTGGCTGGGCCTCGTGCATCTGCATCTCGCCTCGCTCGACCGCTTCCAGGATCTGATGAGGCGCCAGTCCTCGCATGCCTGATTGCGGGGCCCCGGTCATTGACCCAATGCAAAGTCATTGGCCCGGCGTAAGAGGAACGCCCGTATCCGGCTGATCACGGTGCCGGATGCGGGCGCTTTCGTTCCGGCATACGGAAGAAGAGTTTTCTTCCGGGGCTGGCAGCTTGTTCTGCCCCGCAATCATTGTAAAAGTTGCCGCTCATAACAGAAGAGCGGTTCCCATGATTTCAGACCAGACCAAGATCGACAGCCTGCTTGCCCGCACCCGGCGTTTCGTGCGCGAGGTTGCCATTCCGAACGAAGACCGCGTGGAAAGGGAGGATAAGGTCGGAGACGATCTGGTCGCAGCCATGCGCGAGCTTGGCACGTTCGGCTGGAGCATTCCGGAACAATATGGTGGCAGTGGTCTGACCACGGAAGAACTTGCCCTTGCCTTTATGGAGCTGACCCAATGCTCCGTCGCCTACCGTGTCGTCGGTGCGCAAAATGCCGGTATCGGGTCGGAATGTATTATCCGGGACGGCACGCAGGAGCAAAAAGAGCGCTACCTGCCCCGCCTCGCCTCGGGGGAGCTGATCGGCTGCCTCGCCCTGACGGAAGAAGCGGCCGGCTCCGACGCGACAGCCTTGCAAACGCGTGCCGAGCGGCAAGCCGATGGCAGCTATGTGATCAATGGCGCCAAGCGCTACATCACGCTGGCGCCCATCGCCGGCCTTTTTACCGTTTTTGCCCGGACCGATGAGCGGACGCGCGGCGCCGATGGCATCACCGCTTTTCTGGTCGAGCGCGGCACGCCGGGCCTCACCACCAGCGGATCGACCCCGAAAATGGGTCAGGAAGGCGCGCCGATAGGCGAGGTGTATCTGAAAGACTGCCGTGTTCCGGCGGAAGCGATTATCGGCCTTGAGCCGGGCCAGGGATTTCGCACGGTAATGAAAGCGCTGAACAAGCAGCGCATCAACCTTTCGGCGCTGTCAACGGGCCCGGCGATCCGGCTGCTTGCCGAAGCCGTTTCCTATGCCAAGGAAAGAGAGCAGTCAGGCCGCGCCATTGCGGAATTCCAGCTCATTCAGGCGATGCTGGCCGAATGCAAGGTGGAGATCGAAGCGACCCGCGCGCTTATTCTCGAAACCGCCCGCAAGCGCGACCGGGACGAAGACGTCACCATGGATGTGTCGCTGTGCAAATATCAGTCGACGGAAATGTGCTGCCGGGTGGCGGACCGCGTTGTCCAGATTTTCGGCGGGCAAGGCTACGTCAAGGGACGCGGCATAGAGCGCTTCTACCGGGATGTGCGCGCCGCGCGCATCTATGAAGGCACAAGCCAGATCCATTTGCTGAATATTGCAAAGCACCTTTTGCGCGACCCGGCCCATGACCAAAAGCTGGCACCGTAGCGCCCTGCTCCAAAGCCCCGGAACGGCCATGGGGACTTAGACAGGCTTCCCTTGCGGAAAGCCGGCCTTTGCGAATAGCGCCTTGGGGGAAGGTGCTGCCTGTGGCAAAATGCGGCTGGGAAAGCGAGGAGGAGCGACGTGAGTGAACTGAAAAAATATCTGGGCTGGGAAGTGGACTTCACTGTTCCGGCAGGTGAGCCCGCCTATTGCGAAGCCGATTCCGTGCGCTGGATGGTGTTCAAGAATCCCGTAACCAGCGTGATTGCCGGAGTCTGTGCGGTTCTTCTCGAATTCGCCGACGACCGCATCCGCTCAGGCGTGTGGGACCATTCGGTATTTCCGACCGATCCCATCGGGCGCGGCCAGCGGACTGGCACGGCGGCAATGCTCGGCGTTTACGGCCCGCAAAGTGCCGCGCGCCGCGTCATTCAAGGCATCACCAACATGCATGCGCGCGTGGAAGGCAAGACACCGAACGGACGTGACTACAAAGCGCTGGACACGGAGCTTTTGAATTGGGTCGCCGCCACGGCCACCTATGGCTGGTTCACTGCCTATGACAGATTTGCCAAAAAGCTCACCAAGGAGCAGGAGCTGCGTTTCTTCGCCGAGGGGGAAGAAGTCGGCGAGCTTTATGGTGTTACGTATTCGCCGAAGAATGTCGATGACTTCTACGCCATGATGGGCAGCCTTGAAGATGATTTTGAGGCTCATCCCATCAATTTCGAATTTCTGGAAATCATCCGCTCGGGACGCGCGGCTCCTGGCTTTCCCGTCTGGATGCAGCGCGCTCTTGCCCATGCTTCAATTGATATTCTCCCGCCATCCGTGCGCAAGGTGTTGGGGCTCGGCAAAGAGTTCGATCTGACATTCCTTGAACGCACCGCCGTCAAGGCGGCGGCCTGGGCGGCGGAAACCATTCCTGCCAAGAACAGTGCCCCCGCCCAAGCGTCCGAAAGACTTGGCTTGCCCCGTGACTTCCTCTGGAAATCCAAAAAGGCGCAGGCCCGCCTGTTGGAAGCGCGGCGCACCGCAAAACCCGCTGGCGAGGCCGCACCCGCTGCAACTTAATCGCGTGCATGGGCGGCGCACCGCACCCGGAAAAGAGGGGGACGCCATGAGCCGGCTTTTGGGGGCCATCCGTCAGAACGGATATGTGGTGCGGGACATTCGCGCTGCGATGGATCACTGGGCCGGCGTCATGGGCGTTGGTCCCTGGTTCTATGTGGACCGTGTGAAGACGGATTATTTCCGTTACAAGGGTGCGGATTCGGGCGTAGAGATGAGCATCGCGCTTGCCAATTCCGGCGATCTGCAGATTGAGCTTATTCAGCAGCGCAATGACGCGCCTTCCATGTATAGGGATTTTCTTGAGGCGGGACATGAAGGTCTTCAGCATGTGGCCTTCTGGAGCACGGAGTATCAGGCACTCTATGAGGCGTGCCTCGCCCGCGGCATGAAGGTTGGCCATGAGGGGCAGATCGGCGGAGAGCAAGGGCGTTTTTGCTACTTCGACACGGCAATCCATCCCGGCACGGTGATCGAGATTTCCGACGTCAGCGGTGCCAAGGGAAAATTTTTCGAGCACATCCGCAAAGCGGCACAGAATTGGGACGGCGCAGATCCAATCCGCGAAGTGAACTGAAACCAAGAGGGAAGCCATGTTGGGCTTGCCCCGAACATCCGCGTTATGAAATGTACGTGCCGCGCACGGTTTTTGATGGTGAGAAAGAAGTGCGTGGTTACTTTAGCGCTTCGCGCACCTTTCCCGGATCAATCGAACGAGATTATCCCCATCGCCCATACAGGCGACACAGTGCTGGTCGAGTTCCGGCTCGGCAGTGACAAGATCATTTGCGAATGGCCTTATTTCGACCAGACCGCAGTAGTGCGGGCGCTGGGTTAATGTAAGCATGCAAAGCGCCGGACGCCGCTTTTATCAAGCACCATGGGGTGTGACGGAACTGTTGTTCGTTTACGGATTTTGCAAATTGCAACTATAATGATCTGTTTGGGATGGCGCATTTTGCCATCTACAAATCATACTGCACTATCACACATAGGGATCCAAAGAGGTAACCGGGTTGAGGGGCAGACCCGGATTTGCAGCTGTCGTTCAACGGCGTGCCTAACTGAGAAAAATGAAAGTAGAAGCCCGGTCCAGCACACTCTTGCTCAACTTCTCGGTTGCCGCCGCTTATATTGCTGCCGGTTCTCTTTGTTTTGCCCTGGCGGTCTATTCCGATTACATCGCACCACTTTGGTTACCTGCGGGTATCGGCCTTGGTGTGCTGCTCGTTTGGGGCGCCCGGGTTTCCCCTGCCATCTGGATCACTCCCCCTCTTACCTTTCTTCTTGCTTCTGCAGTGCTGCCGCGCCTTCCACAAGCAGAGGAAGCCTTTCTTGTGATCGGCATTGGGCTTGTTTCTACCGCACAGATATTCGCAGGCCGGGATTTCCTCGAGAAAAGTAGCGCATTGCCGGGCAGATTAAGTGCCCCGCGTGAAATTCTGTCTCTGTTCGCAATTGGCGGCGTCGCGAGCGCTGCGCTTGGCGGCATCATTGTGGTTATCGGCCTCGCCCTGATGCGCGGCCTATCGGCTGAGGCTGCGCTTCAGCTTTGGGGTGTTTGGACGATTGGTCATGCAACGGGTGTTGTCATTGTTGCGCCGGCCGTCATTCTTATGTTCTCGCGGGATGAAAGCATTTCCCTCAAGCGCAAGGGGGGCGTCATTGCATCGCTTGCGGCGCTTCTTGGCGTGACCGCCCTTGCCTTCAACATCGTTGCGGACAGAGAGCAGGACCACAGCGCCCTGCTTTTCACACAGGACGCCAGAGTATTCCAGCAGCGGTTCGAGGAAGCGCTTCATGCTCATACACAGAATCTGGATTCCGTTGCCCGGCTGCATAAAAGTTCGAACTTCGTGGAACAGCGCGAATTCAGCCAGTTCCTTGAAGGATCGTTTGAAGAATATCCGGCCATGCTTTCGATCATGTGGGTGCGCGCCCCTGTTGAAGAGGGTAGAGTCGCCGCAAGCCAAGGTCCCGCACTTGTAGAATATCCCGTCGCTTACGTGGAACCGGACGAATGGCGCGAAGGCTTGACTGGATTTGACCTTGCTGCCCGTGCGCCCTTCGCCGAAGTGTTGAAAGAAGCTGCCAGGACGGGAAATACTACGGTCACACCTCCCTTGCCGCCGGAGATATGGGCGGGCGCCGGTCCTCAGCTGCCATTCACAATTGTGATGGTTGTTCCTGCCTTCAACACAGCGGATGGCGTTTCTCAGCAGGGATTTGTCGCAGGCCATATCGATATTGCTGCCTTAATCCAAATGGCCGGCGGGTCATCCGCCGAACGCACAGTTTCTCTTCGAGATATAACGGATCGCAAGAGTCCTCTTGTCCTTTACGAAACGAACGTCGATGAAGAAAGCGACGCGTCATTTTCTTGGGCACGCGGATTTTCCTTTGCTGGGCGTGTGTGGGAACTATCAGTTTCCTCGAATACGCATTTCCCGATGAGTTATGACAACCGCTGGCAGTCTTGGGCCATGCTAATCGGCGGCATGGGGCTCGCCGGCGCGATCGCTATCTTTATACTGGTGCTCACCGGACGAAACGATGTCGTCGAAAGCCTCGTGCGGGAAAAGACGCAACAGATCGGTGCGAGCGAAGAGCGCTTGCGACTGCTCATCCGTCACACGCCGGCTGCCGTTGCCATGTTCGACAAGAATATGCGCTTCATCATGGCCAGCAACCGCTGGTCCGAGGACTACCTGCTTGGCGGCCAGGACCTGCCTGGCAAAAGCATATACGACGTATTTCCAGAGATAGTGCGAATTCCAGGATGGCTGGATGCGCATAAGCGGGCGATGGAGGGAGAGCAGATCTCCCGTGAGGAAGATGCTGTGGACTGGCCGGGTATGGACCGCCAATGGATCAAATGGGAAGCGCGTCCCTGGCGTGACGATGTGGGTGAAATTGGCGGCATCGTGATTTTTGTGGAAGTTATCACCGCTCGGAAAATTGCGGAACGGCGCGCAGAGCTTCTGCGCAATCTCTCCATCGAGGCGGCGAGCGCTGAGACCATAGAAAAAGGGCTCGAGGCGACGGTGCACATGCTCTGCGAATTTCTCGATTGCAAGGTTGGTCATGGTTTTCTGTGGAATGCGGAAGCGCAGCGCCTGCAATCCGCCAATGCCTGGCACATCAATGAAAAGGACCCGGCGCATCAACTCTATAAGCAGGTCACACAAGAGCTGAGCCTCACGCCTGGCTCGGGGCTCCCTGGCCGCGTATTGAGCCAGAAAGCGCCCGTCTATATCGACCGTGCGCAGGTATCAGGGAAGGGAGAGTTTCCCCGTCAGGGGCTGATCAATGCCATGGGTATGCGCTGGGGTGTCGCCTTTCCCATCTTCATCGCAGGCGAAGTGGAAGCGGTCATAGAGCTTTACTCCGCCAAGCGCATCGGCGCGGACAGCGCCGTGCGCGGTCTCTTTGAAATGGTGAGCTTGCAGCTTGGCCGTATTCTTGAGCGAACCAGATTCCGCCGTGCCTTGAATCAATCCTACAAACTCAACGAGCTGATCGTCACCAAAGCGCCCTACATGCTCATTGCGACCGATCTGGACGGCACGGTCCTGACCTTTAATGAGGCGGCGGAAAAGGCACTCGGCTATCGGGCCTCGGAAGTGATCGGCAAACATACGCCGCAGCGCTGGCTCAAGGACAGCGAGATTGAGGACAAGGCGCGCCAATTGTCAGAGAAGACAGGGCGCAGGGTCTCGACGGCGCTTGAACTCTTTACCGCCGCAACCTTGAGCGCGGGCAACAATGAAGGCGAATGGACCTTTGTGCACAAGGACGGGCATGAGTTTCCGGTCTGGCTTGCAGTCAATCCGCTGAGAGATGAGGACGGTGAGCTTTCAGGCTTCCTTGGCATCATTCGCGATATGACGGAAGCGAAAGCCCAGGAGCACGCCCTCATTGAAAGTGAGCAGACTTTCCGTCTAGCTATGGAGAATGCCTCCATCGGTATGGCGCTTGTGGCACCTGAAGGGAACTGGCTTAAGGTCAATTCTGCCCTTTGTGAGCTTATAGGGTATAGTCCGGAAGAATTACTCTCCATAGACTTTCAATCCGTGACGCATCCGGAGGATCTTGAGAAAGATCTCGGATTGGTAAGGCAGGTCCTAGCTGGAGAAATCCCATCATACACGATGGAGAAACGCTATATCCGTAAAGGCGGCACTCATATCTGGGTGCTGCTGAATGTGTCGCTGGTGCGGGACGGCGACGGCGAGCCGAACTACTTCGTGGCGCAAATTCAGGACATTACCGAGCGCAAGCATATCGAAACGCTGAAAAACGAATTCGTGTCGACGGTAAGCCATGAGCTGCGCACGCCGCTCACCTCCATTCGCGGTGCACTGAGCCTTGTTTCGAGCGGCGCGGCAGGCGCATTGCCGGAAAAGGCGGAACGACTCATCCAGATTGCGCACAAGAACGGCGACCGGCTGATCCACATCATTAATGACATTCTCGATATCGAGAAGATCGAGTCCGGCCGCCTTGAGATCGAGCTTAAATCCGTTCCGGTCAATCCCTTCCTCGAGCAGGCGCTCGAGGCCAATGCGGCCTATGGGGATAAATTTGACGTGGAGTTCACCTTCGAACCCGCCGAAGGTGCGCCGGAAGTGCGGGCCGACCCGGACCGGCTCATGCAGATCATGGCCAACCTTCTCTCCAATGCGGCTAAATTCTCGCCCAAGAGCGCGGGCGTGGAAGTGGTGGCCGAAGATCTGGGCGATACAGTCCGCATATCCGTCCATGATCATGGCATTGGCATACCGGACGAATTTCGCGACAAGATTTTCGAAAAGTTTGCGCAGGCTGACAATTCGGACACACGCCGCCACGAAGGCACGGGGCTCGGCCTTTCCATTACACGCAAGCTCGTTCAGATGATGGGCGGGGAAATCGATTTCACCTCAGTGCCTTACCAGGGAACCACTTTCTTTTTCGATCTGCCCAAGGTCGAACCTGCCTCCCTGCCAGCCAAGGAAAATGGTCCGGGCACCATTCTTGTCTGCACGGCGGACCAGGATGCGGGCGAGGTGTTGACCGGCTGTCTCAAGCGCGCCGGCTACGGCGTCGATCTCGTTTTGACGCTGCGGCAAGCCGAGCTGAAGCTCGCTCAGAACACTTACGCTGCGATCACACTAGACCTTCGCCTGCCAGGCGGGAACGCGGCATCGCTTGTGCGCGATGTAAAGCGCGCGCAGGGCCGGAACGATGCGCCCATTGTCGTCGTTACCATGGGCAGTGATACGGTAAATGGCAGCGTGGAGGGAGCAGCGCTTCACATCGCCGGGTGGCTAACCAAGCCCTATCGGGAGGAGGAACTCATCGAGGCAATTAGGGAGGCAGTACGGAAAGCGGCGCGCGCGCCCGCGCGGCTTCTCCATGTGGAAGACGATGACGACCTGACACGGGTGGTGCGTGCCTCGCTCGAGCCTGACATAGAAGTCGTCGGCGCACGCACACTTGAAGAGGCTCGGGTCCAGCTTGCAGGGCTTCCCTTTGCACTTGTGGTGATCGACATCGGCCTTCCGGATGGCTCTGGCCTCGATTTATTGCAGGACATCACGGATGTGCAAAGCGGTCGGTCGACGCCGGTCCTCATCCTCTCAGCCCATGATGTCGGCCATGACATTCGCAAGAAGGTGAGTGCGGCACTTGTCAAATCGCGGGCATCGGAAGCACAGATTGTCGAGGCAATCCAGACCCACATCAGACAGACAAGTTAACTTCGGGAGGCGCCATGCAACCGCTTTCTCATATCCTTTGCATCGATGACGAGCCGGACATTCTGGAGATCGTCCGTTTCGCGCTGGAAGATGTCGGCGGATACCAGGTCAGCACCTGTGAGGGCGGCAAGCGGTTTTTCGAATGTCAGGAGGGACAGGGCAGGCCTGATCTCATTTTGCTCGATGTGATGATGCCGGAAATAGATGGGCCCGAAACGCTGAAACGGCTGCGTGCCGACCCGAAATTCGAGGGTGTGCCCGTCATTTTCATGACGGCGAAAGCGCAACCCGCCGAGATCGATCACTTCCTCTCTCTGGGTGCGGAATCCGTGATCGCAAAACCCTTCGATCCGGTCACGCTCCCCAGTCAGCTGGAAAAGATATGGAGGCGGACCAGTGCAGAATAAAGCGGTAGAACATGGTCACGCGATGGATGCGCTCCGCCAAAAATACAAGGCGCGTTTGGTGGAACGGCGCGCAGAGCTGCGCGGACTTGCCGAAAAGATGAAGGCGGCACCACAAGAGGCGCGGGCCCTTCTTGAAGAGCTCTCCGCCATTGCGCACAAGCTCGCCGGGTCCGGTGAAACCTATGGCTTTCCGGCTCTCTCCGAGGCAGCAAGGCGCGTGGAAGACAGTGTGGCCGCCGCCAGCCAGCTCGGTGCAGAAGAGGGCGCGGCGCTTTGCGGCGACCTGATCGATGCCTGCGCCCATGCAGAAGAGACGCAAGAAGAAGTAGAAAATCTGGCTGACGATGAGCTGGCCTGGTTGGAGGATGCTAGAGCTGAAGAAGCTTTGCTGACGCGGCACGTCCTGCTGACAGTTGATGATGATGCGGATATGCGCGAGCTGGTCCAGGCTATCTTCGAAGAAGACGCCGAGGTTCTGAGCGCTGGAAATGCCGAGGAAGCCCGGAAGGTGGTTGCAGAGCGGAAGCCTGACGTCATTCTGCTCGATGAAAAAATGCCAGGCATGTCAGGTGTGGCCTTTCTTGAAGAATTGGCGGCGGTATCTTCCGACAAGCAGCCCTATGTGATCATGCTCACCGCGGACAGAGAGTCGGCATCCGTCATGCGCGCGCTGGCTGCAGGGGCGGTTGATTATCTGGTGAAACCCGTGCCGCCCGAGAAACTGAAGCAGCGGGTCTTCAGCCTTCTCGAGAATGCGCAAACCTCCATTCTTGTGGCGGATGATGACCCAGCCTTGCGCGATCTGTTGGCGAGCAAGTTCCGCGCGACCGGCGTGAAGGTGAACACGGCGCGCAATGGCATCGAGGCGCTGGAGGAAGCGGCGCGCGAGAAATATGCGCTCATCATTCTGGACCGCATGATGCCCGGTATGGACGGACTCGCCGTGCTCAAGAAGCTGCGACAGACCTATGGCCGCAAGATGCCGCCTGTCATCTTTCTCACTGCCCGCCGTAATGAGCAGGACGTGCTGGAGGGGCTGAGCGAAGGCGCGCTTGATTACGTGGTCAAGCCCTTCGTGCCCGATGAGGTGGTGCTGCGTGCCAAACGTATTATCGAGCAGAACAGACAAAAGAAGGGGGCTTGAGGGTGCGTGCCTTTCTCATCATTCCGCTCTTTGCGTTCTGGACGGCAGTGCCCGCTCTTGCAGATCCGTCAGGCTCGGTGGATGAAACGCTGGAACAGGCCCGCGCCTATGCCGCAGAGGCAGATTATGACAGCATGATCGCGCTTCTGGAGTCGGAGCTGGAGGAGAACCCGGATCATGCCTACCTTCAACTCGAGCTTGCGCGCGCACATGCCTGGAAAGGCAATCATGAAAAGGCCGCCCGGCTCCTGACCGGGCTCGAAAGGCGCTATCCAGACAATCCCGATGTCGGCCTGGTGGCTGGTTATCTTGCTTATTACCAGCAGGATTATGAAACAGCGCGAAACAAGTTCGAGGGCATTCTCGATGCCTATCCCGGATATGAGGATGCCCGTGATGGGCTGGAGAATGTCGAAAGGGCGCTGCGCAGGCCAGTGCCCCAGAACTGGTCAGTCGATACCGGCTTCGAATGGAGTACCTTCGACCGGCAAGACCGCCCCGACTGGTTCAACAGTTTCGTGCAGCTGACCCGGCGCATCAATGAGGGGCGATCGGCGGTACATGCGCGCATCGAGCGGTATGACCAGTTCGAGAACATCGACAGTTATTACGAGACAGGTATCAGCCATAGCTTTGGTGACCGGTTATATGGCTATGTTCGAGCGGGCATAACGCCGGAAGCGGATTTCCGCCCCGATTACCGGCTTGCGGGCGGCGGCGCGTTCCGCCTGACACCGCCCACGCGTCTTGCGGTGCCTATCTGGCTGACGCTTGATATGAGGTATGACAAATACGCGGATACGGAAATCGTGAACGCGGATCCGGGGCTGCGTGCCGTCTTTGCGCCCGGTTGGGCTGCCAGCACCAAAATCATCACCGTCAATGAAGCGGGCAAAGACACACTTTACGGCTGGCTGGGCCGACTGGACGGCCGGCTCTTCGATGATCTGGGTTTTTATGCAGGCTATGCGAATGCGCCTGAGACCGTCGCTGCGCGCACGGTTGATACGGTGACGTTATTTGGTGGCCTCTCGTTGGATTTAACCCCACGCCACACGCTGCGGCTCGGCTATACCCGCGACGACAGGCAGAACTCGTATTTGCGCCATGCTCTCAGTGCCAGCGTCTCTTTCCGCTTTTGAGAGCCTTGCTCTTCAAAGCATCATTGCGGTCTCGTTCGCGCTGACGGGACTGTCTGTGCTTATGGCCGTGTTTATCGTCATCAAGCGGGCCTGGCGGCAGCGACAGGCGGGACGGCGCGAAAAGCGGCGGCGCGAAATAACTTCGTTTCTGCATCATTTGCTGAGTGCAGAGGATATCCCCTTCGCTGGCGGAGAAATGCCTTTTGAGAAGAAAGACATGCCGCTTGTCTTTGACGCGGCGCTTTCGGTCATCAGGGGAATCAAGGGCAGCGATGCAGTCCGGGTCGTCTCAAGGCTCAACGGCTGGGGAATGGAGGCTTATGCCCATGGCATTCTTTCCGCCCCGAGCCGGGCAGAAAAGATCAGGGCGCTTGCCTATCTCTCCCGCTGCAGTGATGAAAAAAGCATCGAAGACATTCTGGCCGCCTCGGCAAGCGATGACCGCTATGTGCAGCTCGCCGCCTTGCGCGCATTGGCCGAACGTCAGGCGGTGGAGCATCTGGGCCTGATGTTGAGCCGTATGGAAGCGGGGAGGCAGCGCAACACGCTTATTCTGACTGAAGTGCTGACCCGTTTCGGCGAAGGCGCGGTGCCGGACCTGTTGCATCAGGCTCAGTTTGGCAGCGTGCTTGAAATGCGCATCGCTGCCATCAATGCCCTCGGGGCCATCGGCTCGCCGGATGCGGTGGATACGCTGATTGCGCTGGCCGGCGCGCTGGAAACCCATGCCGAAATCACGGCCAAGTCGTTGCAGGCGCTGAGCCGTTTGGGCGACAGGCGTGCCGAAGGCGTCATCATCCGGAATTTGTCGTCAACGGAAAAAGGCATCCGGGTGCAGGCGGCGCGCGCTGCAGGTGCATTAGCACTTTCCGAAGCCCTGCCACAACTGGCAGCACTTCTGGAGGATGATGACTGGTGGGTCCGCTTCCGCGCGGGCGAGGCGCTTGCGCGTCTGGGGCGGCCGGGTCAAGCGGTGCTGGAAGCCCGCTCCCGCGACCGGCCGCAAAAAGATGAGGCGCCGATCGCCCGCCTGGTGCTCAAGGAAAAGGGGTTGTGATGCCGGAGTTTCTCGCCGACACAGTCTGGTTCCGGGAGTTCATGACGGAATATGCCGGCATTGCGGTCATGGTCAGCTGGGGCATTCTTGCCATCGGTGCGATGCAGGTGACCGTCTATCTCATTCAGCTTCCCGCCGCATGGCTTGAGCTGCGCAAATATGCGCAAACCGGCGATACGGAATCGGAATGGCAATTGCTCATTTCCGACGCGGTTCTCCCCATCACGCTCATACTGCCGGCATATAATGAAGAGGCGGTCATTGTCGAAAGTGTGCGATCGATGCTGGGGTTGGAATATCCTCAGTTCGAAATCATCGCAGTGAATGACGGCTCGAAAGACAGAACGCTGGAACTGTTGATCGAAGCATTCGACCTGACGCCGGTGGAGCGCGCGCATGACCTCTCCGTGCCCCATGCGCCTGTACGGCAGATCTATGCGTCAGAGTTTTATCCGAACCTCGTTGTCATCGATAAGGAGAACGGCAAGGGCAAGGCCGACGCCATGAATGCGGGGATTGACTATGGCCGCTATCCGCTTTTCTGCGTGGTGGATGCCGACTCCCTTCTTGAGTCGGGCGCGCTTCTGCGCGGCGTGCGGCCTTTCATGGATGAGCCGCAGGAAATGGCGGCCGTGGGCGGCACCATCCGCATCGCCAATGGTTGTGAGGTGACAGGCGGGCGCGTCACCAGGGTTGCCTTGCCGGACACATTTCTGCCGCTCGTTCAAACGCTGGAATATATCCGTGCTTTCCTCGTGGCTCGTCTTGCATTGAGCCGCTGGGGTGTTCTGACCATTGTCTCCGGCGCCTTCGGTATTTTCCGCCGGGATATTGCAACAGAAGTCGGCGGCTTTTCACGGGACACGGTGGGGGAGGATTTCGATCTCATCATGAAAATCCACCGTCATATGCGCCAGGCGAAACGTCCCTATCAGGTTCGTTATGTGCCGGAGCCAGTATGCTGGACCGAGGCGCCCGATACACGCAAGAGCCTGCGCGGTCAGCGCAAGCGGTGGCAGCGCGGCGCGCTGGAAGTGCTGACCAAGAACGGGGATATGCTTTTTAATCCCCGCTATGGGCGGATTGGCATGCTGGGCATGCCCTACAGTTTCATCACTGATTTTGTGGGGCCTCTGGTGCAGGTGCTCGGCTATATTCTCATCCCGCTCTTCTTCTTGCTTGGCGCAATTAACTGGATGTTCCTTGCTGCCTATACAGCGCTTGTCATTCTCTGCGGTATTTTCGTCAGCCTTGTTTCCCTGGCTATTGACGAAGTGGAGCTGCGCCGCGCCGAAGATACGAAAGCGCTGTTAAGGCTCATCGCCGTCGCCGTAACGGAAAATCTAGGCTATCGGCAGCTTAATAACTTCTGGCGCATTGCCGGGTGGTGGGAGTTTGCGCGCAAGCGTCAGGACTGGGGAGAGATGACGCGCACCGGCTTCAAATCTGCTGCGGACAAGCAGTCCGGCAGCTAGATGCGCGCGCGGAAGTGAAACTCGATAGATAACCTTATAGATTTGCTAATCTATGTTTCCCCTCACGCCCTCTTTTGAGATGTTTCTCCCGCAATCAGCGCTTTTTGGTGCGGAAGAAGTTGATAAGCGGGACTGATGCGCTAGTCTTTCAGTCATGTCTGTTGCAGTGACGCATGACGGATTTGCAAAGGCTGGCCGGTCATGGGCGGGGCTCATCGAAGCGGCCACGGCTTTCCGGCGCGTGCTCCACAGGCATCCTGAACTCACTTGGGCCGAGCATGAGACCGCCGCTGCCGTGCGCGCGGGGCTTGAGCGTGCGGGTATTCCCTGGCGGGCCTGCGCGGGCACCGGCACGCTCGGGACTTTGGCGCCTGCCGCGCCGGGACGTCACATCGCGCTGCGGGGCGATATGGACGCCCTTCCCATTGAGGAGGCGACGGGCCGGGAGTGGAGCTCCGTTCACACCGGCTGCATGCATGCCTGCGGTCATGACGGCCACACGGCCACGCTCATGGCCGCGGCGAACTGGCTGAAACAGCATGAGGCAGCGCTCCCGGGCCCCGTCACGCTTCTCTTTCAGCCCGCAGAAGAAGGCGGCCACGGCGCCAAGCTCATGGTCGAGGATGGCGCGCTTGATGGCGTCGACGCGATTTATGGCTGGCATAACTGGCCGGCCATTCCCTTCGGCCAGGCCATCTGTCCCGACGGTGCGGTGATGGCGGGCAACGGCACCTTTGAAATTTTGCTGCAGGGGAAAGGCGGCCATGCAAGTCAGCCCGAAGCTTGTGCCGACCCTGTGCTTGCCGCCTCTGCCGTCACCATGGCGCTGCAACAGATCGTGGCCCGCCGTCTCGCGCCTCAACACGCTGCCGTCGTTTCTGTAACGTCGATCGATGCGCCGAGCGCACCCACCGTCATTCCCGACACGGCAAAGATCGGCGGCTCTATCCGTCTTGCCCAAAGCGCAGACAGAGACGTCATCAACAAACTCATTGCGGAAATTGCCACTTCGGCTGCAGCTGCCTATGGCGTGAAGACCGAGGTGACGCTCTTCCCGCGTTACGGCGCAACGGTCAATCACGCCGCTGAAGCCGGTCTCGTGCGCGCCGCGCTTGCGGCGGAACTCGGACCAGCCTGGCAGGCGCAAGACACGCAAGTGCCCATCATGGCATCGGAAGATTTCAGCTACTATCTGAACGAAGTGCCGGGCGCCTTTGCGCTTATCGGCGCAGGCGAAGGCAGAGGTGAAGACCATCCCTGCCATAGTCCGCATTATGATTTCAACGACAGGCTTATTCCCGTCGTCACCAAGATGTTTGCGCGCCTTGCCGGTGCGCCGCTTCCCTGAAAGGTGGTCACCGGCGCGCGTTCCTTGAAGGAGATACAGGCAGGACAAATCGCTGCCCTGCAACTCGCCAGAGAACCGGCCATAGGAGGTGATCATGGATGTCTTTGAGAAATGGGAATCCGACGTGCGCGGCTATTGCCGCACATTCCCCACGGTCTTCGAAAGCGCCTCCAATGCGAGACAGGTCGATGAGAACGGCCGTTCCTATATCGACTTTTTCGGCGGCGCCGGTGTTCTGAACTTCGGTCACAATAATGAACGCATGAAGCGCGCTCTGATCGACTTTATCGAGCGGGACGGGACGGCGCACAGCCTCGATATGTCCACCACAGTGAAGCGCGAGTTCATTCAGGCTTTCGTGGACACCATCATGAAGCCGCGCGGTATGGAATATAAGCTGCAGTTTACGGGGCCGACAGGAACCAATGCGGTGGAAGCGGCGTTGAAGCTGGCCCGCCGCGTGACAGGCCGACCCAATGTCATTGCCTTCAGCCACGGCTTTCACGGCATGACGCTGGGCTCTCTGGCCTGTACGGCGAATGATTATTTCCGCAATGCCGCCGGTGTGCCGCTCGAGCATGTCACGCGGTTTCCTTTCGGCTGCGCGCTGGATGAAATGGAAAAGGTCTATAGCGACAGTTCGTCGGGCTATCCCGCGCCCGCCGCCATTCTGGTCGAGGCGATTCAGGCTGAAGGCGGCGTCAATGTGGCCTCGCCCGAGTGGCTGAAAGGACTTGAAGCCTTTGCCCGCAAGCATGGCGCGCTTTTCATTCTGGATGACATTCAGGCCGGCTGCGGGCGCACCGGCGCGTATTTCAGTTTCGATGAAATGGGCCTTGAGCCTGACATTATCTGCCTTGCCAAGGGCATTGGCGGATTCGGTACACCGCTCGCCATGAACATGATCAAGCCCGAACATGACAGGCACTGGTCGCCGGGCGAGCATACCGGCACTTTCCGCGGACAGGGATTTTCTTTCGTCGCGGGCCGGGAGGCGCTCAGATATTTTGAGGATGAAAACTTCCTGGAGGATGTGAAGCGCAAAGGCGAATACATGGCCTCGCGTCTCGAAAAAATCGCCAAGGGCGCGGCAAGAGCCGAAGTGCGCGGCCGCGGCATGATCCAGGGTCTGGATATGGGAGACGGCGATCTGGCAAAGGCCATTGTCGCCGAGTGCTTCAAGAATGGCCTGCTCATTGGCGGCTGCGGCACGGGCGGGCGTGTCTTGAAGCTTATTCCCCCGCTCACTACACCGGATGAAGATCTGGCAGAAGGCATCGACATTCTCGAAGCCGCGGTCAATTCTGTTGCAGCGGAGGCCGCATGATCGAGCGTGATGACATGACCTTCCCCTTCGAGGAGTACCGGGGGCGTATCGATGCCTTGCGTGCCCGGATGAAGGAGCGGCTCCTCGATGCGGTGATCATCACAGATCCTGAGAACATCATGTATCTCACGGATTACCAGACAACGGGCTATTCCTTCTTCCAGGCCCTTGTGGTGCCGCTGGACGGCGAGCCCTTCATGATTACCCGCCACCTGGAAGAGTCGAATGTGCATGCCCGCACCTGGGTGGAAAAGACGCGGCCTTACGAAGACAATGGCGATGCGATCCAGCGCCTTGTGGGGTCTCTGAAAGAATTCGGCCTGGGCAAGGCGGCCATCGGCTATGAACGCAACAGCTACTTCTTCCCGGCCTATCATCAGGACCGGCTGCGCACCGCCTTTACCGGCGGGCGCCTGCTCGACTGTTTCGGCATCGTCGAAGAAGGGCGCATTCAAAAGTCCTGCGCTGAAATCGATGTGATGCGCAAGGCGGCCCGCGCCACCGAAGCGGGGATGCAGGCCGGTATTGAGGCTTGTCAGGCAGGCGTGACGGAAAACGAGATCGGCGCGGCCATTTCAAGCGCCATGTTCCGCGCTGGCGGAGAGCCGCCCGCGGTCATGCCCTATGTCACCTCCGGCCCCCGCACCATGATCGGCCATGCCACATGGGAAGGGCGCATTGTGCAGCCGGGCGAGCACGTGTTTCTGGAAGGGGGGGGGTGTTACAGGCGCTATCACACCGCGATGATGCGCACAGTGGTGCTGGGCGGGCTGTCGCCTGCCATGGAGCGGGCGCAGAACCGAATGCTCGAAGCGCTGCAAAAGGTGGAAAGCATCATCAGGCCGGGGCTGACCGTCTCGGATGCGGACAATATCGTACGCAACATTATCTCGAACACGGATGATGAAGGCAGTCTCATCACCCGTTCAGGATACTCCATCGGCATCGCCTTTCCGCCAAGCTGGGATGAGGGCTACATCGTCAGCTTGATGCAAGGTGTTTCGACCACGCTGAAGGAAGGCATGACCTTTCATCTCTTGCCCTGGGTCTGGGGCGTGGACGGCGACAAGACAGTCGGCATTTCCGACACGATCTATGTGACGGAGGATGGCTGCAAATCCTTCTTCAGCATGGACCGGGAGTTCACGGTGAAGGCGGATCAGGGCGCCGCCCTCAAGGAGTCGAATGTCGACACGCTCGACACTGTGCGCCGCCGCGCCGCTCCGAAAAGTGAAGCCAAAAGTGGAGACTGAATTCCATGCTTAAAGTCATCAATCCGGCGACCGGCACACTTCTCCATGAAGTTGCGCCGGACAGCCAGAGCGACATTGAGCGTGCCCTCGAAGCGGCAAGGGAGCGGTTCAAAAGCTGGCGACTCACCTCGTTCAAGGAACGCGGCGATCTTCTGCGCGCCATTGCAGCGCATATGCGCGCGCATGTGGAAGAGCTGGCTCCCCTGATGACGCAGGAAATGGGCAAGCCCATCAAGGAAGCGCGCGGCGAGGTTGAAAAAGCTGCCTGGTGCGCCGAGCATTATGCCGAACATGGCGAGGCTTATCTGGCGACCGAGCATTTGCCCTCCGATGCTGCGCGGTCCTATGTGCAGCACCTGCCCCTGGGGCCGGTGCTTGGCATTCTGCCCTGGAACGCGCCTTTCTGGCTGGCCTTCCGTTTTGCCGCGCCCGCCATCATGGCGGGCAATACCTGTCTCATGAAACATGATCCGCATGTGCCGGCCTGCGCCAAGGCGATTGAAGAGGCGTTCAAGGCGGCAGGCGCGCCGGACGGGCTCTTCAAGGCGCTGCGCATCGAAACACCGGCTGTTGAAGCGGTGATCCGCGATCCGCGCATTCAGGCCGTTTCCTTCACCGGCTCTGCGCGGGGCGGCGCGGCGGTGGCCGCTATTGCCGCTTCCGAAATCAAACCCGCCGTGCTGGAGCTTGGCGGCTCCGACCCCGGCATCGTGCTGGCGGATGCCGATCTCGACAAGGCGGCGGACGTACTCACGCTGTCGCGCATCATCAATGCAGGCCAGTCCTGCATTGCGGCGAAACGGCTTATCATCGAAGAGCCGGTCTATGACGCGATGGCCGCAAAACTCGAAACACGCCTGGCGAAACTCAAACTGGGCGATCCGGCGGAAGAGGCGACCGATGTCGGTCCCATCGCCCGCGCCAATCTGCGCGAGGAACTGCACCGCCAGGTGGAAGCCACAATAGAGGCGGGTGCCCGCTGTCTGATGGGTGGAAAAATGCCGAATGACCCGGGCTTCTTCTATCCCGTCACGCTGCTGGCCGATGTGACCCCGCAAATGTGCGCCTTCAAGGAAGAAACCTTTGGGCCCGTCGCCGTGCTGGTGAAGGCAAGCGACGCGGAAGATGCGCTCAAGCTGGCCAATGATACGCCCTATGGTCTGGGCGCCGGTATCTGGACATCGGCAAAGCGGGGCGAGGAAATGGCCCGGCGCATTGAAGCCGGGCAGGTTGCCGTCAATGGCATCGTCAAGACGGACCCGCGCCTGCCCAGCGGCGGCATCAAGAAGTCGGGCTATGGCCGCGAACTTGGGCCGCATGGCATCAGAGAATTCGTCAACGCCCAGCAGGTCTGGGTCGGCCCCGCACAGGGCTGACCCGAACCTGACGCCGCGTCTTTCGGCGATCCCGCAAAACCTTGGCTGTTGCCCCTTCCTTTGGTGGCGCAAACGGTGTTGAGCGCCTACAATCCCGGCCAATGCGCGCCAAGCGCAGCTTAACGAATGAAACGCAGGGACGGGAGCAACGGCACCATGACTTACAATCTTCTTATCAACGGCAAACTCGTTGCGGGCGATGCGTCGATGGACGTGATCAACCCGGCCACGGAAGAAGTGCTGGCTTCATGCCCGCGCGCTTCCAAGGCACAGCTCGACGAAGCGGTGGCCGCAGCAAAAGCGGCTTTCCCTGGCTGGGCGGCGACGCCCATTGAAGAGCGCAAGAAAGCGCTTGGCGCGATTGCCGATGTGATCGAAGCCAATGCGAACGATCTTGCCCGCCTGTTGACCCAGGAGCAGGGCAAGCCCATCGCTGATGCGACCGGCGAGGTTTATGGCACCGCCGCCTTCTTCCGCTATTTCACCTCCCTCGACATGCCGGTGAAGGTGATCGAAGACAGCGACGCGAAACGCGTGGAAGCCCACCGGAAGCCGCTGGGTGTGATCGGCGCCATCGTGCCGTGGAACTTCCCGCTCATTCTCATGGCCTTCAAAGTACCGCCCGCGCTGCTTTCCGGCAACACGGTGGTGCTGAAGCCGGCCCCCACCACGCCGCTGACCGCGCTGAAGCTGGGCGAGTTGGTGAAAGACATTCTGCCCGCGGGTGTTCTCAACATCATCACGGATGCAAACGACCTCGGCGCGGAGCTGACCGCACATCCGGATGTGCAGAAGATCTCCTTCACCGGTTCCACGGCAACGGGCGCCAAGGTGATGGCAGGCGCGGCTGCAACATTGAAGCGCATAACGCTGGAGCTGGGCGGAAATGATGCCGGCATCGTGCTCGATGACGTGGACCCCAAAACCACGGCGCCGGAACTTTTCCAGAGCGCCTTCCAGAACAATGGCCAGGTCTGCATCGCCATGAAGCGGCTTTATGTGCATGAGTCGATCTACGACAAGATGTGCGACGAACTGGCGGAGCTGGCCAGGAACGCCATCGTCGGTGACGGCCTGAAACAGGGCACGCAGCTCGGCCCGCTTCAGAACCGCATGCAGTTCGACAAGGTGATGGAGACCATCGAAGACGCGAAGAAGACCGGCAATGTGATTGCAGGCGGCAGCCGTGCCGACCAGAAGGGGTATTTCATTCAGCCCACCATCGTGCGCGATATTGAAGACGGCACGCGCCTTGTGGACGAAGAGCAGTTCGGCCCTGTTCTGCCCATCATCAAGTTCTCGGACGAGGATGACGCGGTGGCCCGTGCCAACGCCTCGCCTTATGGCCTTGGCGGATCCGTCTGGTCGTCCAATGCCGAGCGCGCCTATGCGGTGGCGGACAAGATGAACTCCGGTACCATCTGGGTGAACAAGCATGCCGAGCTTGCGCCGAATATTCCTTTCGGCGGTTCCAAGAATTCCGGTCTCGGCACCGAGCTGGGCGAAGAAGGGCTGGAAGAGTTCACGCAGCTCAAGATCATCAATATGGCACGTTGATTAAAAGCGCGGGCCGGCAATGCCGGTCCGCGTCCTGCTCAAACGGCAGAAGGGAGAGGAGGCCCGGACTGCATGAGTGAGCATGTTTCCTATGATGTTCATGAAGGGCTGGCCGTCATAAGGCTGAAACGCCCCGAGGCGCTGAATGCGCTCACCTATCAGATGATCGAGGCGGTCCGAACCCATACCAGGGAAGCGGAGGCAGATGAAACCGTGACGGCCATTGCCATTACCGGCGAAGGCCGTGCCTTCTGCGCAGGTATTGATCTCAGTCTTCTCGAAAAGGATGCGGGCCGCGGCGAAGTGAACCGCGGCGGTGCGAAGCCGGACCCGAATGAATCGCCGGCCCTTTTCTCCAATCTCTTGCGCGTTTCCAAACCTGTTTTCGGCGCGGTGAATGGTGTTTCGGCAGGCGGCGGCTTTGTGCTTGCCATGATGTGCGACATGCGCTTCGTCTCCGAGGACGCAAGTTTCACCACCGTCTTTTCCAAACGCGGCCTCATTGCCGAGCACGGCATGAGCTGGCTCGTCCCGCGCCAGATCGGCATCAGCCGGGCGCTCGATTTGCTTTGGAGTTCGCGCAAGGTTGGTGCAGAGGAAGCGATGCGTCTCGGTCTTGCCGACCGTGTGGTCCCGGCGGATCAGTTGATCGAAGCCGTGGCCGCTTATACGCAGGAGCTGCGCGAGAATGTCTCTCCCCGCGCCCTCGCCGTCATCAAGGAACAGGTCTATGCGCATCTCTCGCAGCCTTATCTGCCTGCCGCGCAGGAATGTGACCGGCTGATGGTGGAAGCGCTGCGCCATCCCGATGCGCTGGAAGGCGCAAAAAGTTTCATGGAGCGCCGTCCGCCGCGCTTCGCGCCCTGGAGAGGGAGAGATAAATGAGCGAGAGCTACAACAGCATCATTTACGAGAACGCGGGCGGCGTCGCCCAAATCATCATCAACCGGCCCGAAGCGCGTAACAGCCTCAATGAAGAAGTGACGCTGGAGGTTTATGACGCTGTCTCCCGCACCGCGCGCGATGGCAGCATCCGTGTGCTCGTACTCCGCGGTAAAGGTGCGGATTTCTGCTGCGGCGCAGATGTGAAGCAATATAATGCAGGCGACAAAGCGCCCAGTGCGCGCAAGGAGCGTGGAGACAGAACCTTCTACCGCACCTCCGTGCTGCTGCATGAAATGGATGCGGTGACCGTCGCGGCCATTCGCGGCGGCTGCGCCGGGGCGGGATTCGGCTGGGCCTGCGCCTGCGACATGCGTATCGCTGACACGAAAACCCGCTTCAACACGGCCTTTCTCGATGTGGGCGTGGCGGGCGACATGGGTGTGCCCTGGTTCCTGCCGCGCATCATTGGCGCAGGCCATGCGCGCGACCTTTCCTTCTTCCCGCGCAAAGTAAGCGGTGAAGAAGCCCGCGCCCTTGGCCTCGTTACCCGCCTTTATGAGGAAGACGCCTTCGAGGAAGAACTGGACGCTCTGATCAGGCATCTTGCCGGGTCAGCCCCACTCGCCCTGAAGGCGCTGAAATCGAATTATGTGGAAGCGGAGCGCGTCGGTCTTTCCACCTATATCGGTTGGGAAAGCGAGCGCCACCAGGCGCTCTTTGCAACGCGCGACCGGGAAGAGGCTTTTGCCGCCTTTGTCGAAAAACGTTTGCCCCGCTTTGAAGGGTGCTGAGGAGAAGAATATGACGGGTGATTTCCGGCTGCGCCAGATAGCTTTTGTCTCCGCCGATCTGGAAAAAGCCGCCGAGCAGCTCAACAAGGTCTTTGGTGTTGAAATCGGCTTCCGCGATCCCGGCGTCATGCATTACGGCCTGAAGAACGCCGTGCTGCCCGTCGGGAATGACTTCATCGAAATTGTGGAGCCGGTCAAGGAAGGGGCCTCTGCCGGGCGCTACCTCCAGCGCCGCGGCGGCGATGGCGGCTATATGGTTATCCTCCAGGCGGAAGATGAGGCCGCGCACCGGGAGCGCCTCAAAGCGCAGGGCGTGCGCGTGGTCGATGTGCTCGACATGCCGCGCCACAAGGCGACGCATTACCATCCGAAGGACTTTGGTGGCATCCTTGCCTCCATCGACACCGTGCCGGACTGTCCGGACTGGCGCGAGCCCGACACGGACTGGTTCCCTGCCGGGGCCGACTGGCGCGGCGCGCGCAATGAAAAGACGCTCGGGCTTGCCGCAGCTTCCATCCAGAGCGCGGACCCGCGCGCCCTGGCGGAGCAATGGTCCGGCCTTCTGGATCTGCCGCTGCACGAAGAAGGCGGAACTTATAGGCTCGATGTGCGGGGCGGTTCCATCCGCTTCATTGCACCGCTTGATGAGCGCGGCACAGGTATTGCCGGGCTCGACATCCGCGTGCCTGACCCGGCAGCCGTTCTCGCCCGCGCGGAAGCGGAAGGCATTCCCGTCGAAGACGGCGCTGTCCTCATTACGGGCGGAAGGTTGAAACCCGTTCCCGCCTGAGCCGTTTCAGACGAACAGCTCCTTTGGAATGACCGCATGGACGCCGTAATTGCCGTCCACGACCTGCGTAATCCCGAAATCCACGGCAACGGACATAAGCGAAATCGCCTCGTCTTCTGAAAGCCCTTTTGCCGTCATGAGAAAACGGCGCGTCTTCCGGAAGGCGTCGCGCATCGCCATGTCGAGTGAAGACTGCTTGTAGACGTCTGTTTGCGCGGTGCGGCCAAGCTCCTTCAGATAGTTCGCATGGGCGAAGCCGATAATGACCCACTCATCATCCGTTTCGATGAGCGGATAATCGAGATTGAAGAGCTTGTCTTTCAGTGTGGGCTTCTTGTGAAGCACGATCTCGAAAACGCCCGTGAGCGAACATTCGATCGCTGTGCCGCATAATTCGGAATCACCTTGCGAAGCATGCGGATCGCCAACCGAAAGAAGCGCGCCTTGCACGGCAACGGGTAAGAAGATGCTGGCGCCGCGCCCGAGCCGCCAATTGTCGATATTGCCGCCGAAATAGGAAGGCGGCACGGAATCGACAAGTCCCCAATGATCCGGCGCAACTGCTATCACCCCGAAATGCGGGCGCAGCGGAATTTCCACATTCTTCAGAACATCGAAATTCTTTTCGATGGTCGTGTGATCTACAGGCACGCCGGGATAGTCGATCAGTTCATGAATGATGCCGGCCGGGTCCGTCTGCGGCGTCCAGCGGAAATTGTAAACCGCATGCGCGCAGTCCCGGCCTTTCTTCTGTTCGATCTCGTAAACCGTGACAACCTCACGCGGCGCAGGCGGCGTGATGAGATCATTGTAATGCAGCCCCCACCAGGTGGCGGCATTGCTGCCGAAGCTCCGCCCTTCGAAACGCTGGCTGGCGCTTGGCCGCGTCGCCACATCCAGAATGCGTACTTCAAGCACATCGCCGGGCTTGGCACCTTCCACGGCAATGGGGCCGGTGCAGATGTGAACGCCGAAGCCTTCCCCTGCGCCGCGCCCGTAAATCGAGGCATCAAGCGGCCCGGCGCCGCGCCGGTCCACATTCTTTCCCTCCTGCGTCCAGTGAAAGACGCTTTCCGCACCAGGGTCCCCTTCGATCATGCGCTCATAATCATCATAGGCATGCTGCGTGAGCGTTTCGACGGTAACGATGTCGCCGGATTTTACCTCGATTGCAGGCGGCTGGAAGCGGCTGAAATAGCCCCAGTGCACCGTCTTGTCTGTGGCGGGCAGATAATGATGCCGCGTGCCGTCCTGTTCCTTGGCAGGTGCGGAAGGGGCAGGCGGGGACGGGCGGACAAGAAGCGCCGTGTCTTCTTCCTCAGCTTGCAGGGGCGGCGCCGCGCCCCGCTCGATGTCCACGCCCCGGTCATCTGGCCGCCCGCGATTGGCTGTCCAGGGACTGTCGTCAAAGCTGCTTGCGGGCACCGCGCGGCGATACTCGCGAGGGGAGACGCCATAATGTTCGCGGAAAGCGCGGCTGAAATGCGCCGCATCATTAAAGCCCCAGCGAAAGCAGATATCGGAAATGGAAAGCTGCGTATGAATGGGGCTTTCCAGATCATAGCGGCAACGCTCCAGCCGCCGCTCGCGGATATAACGCCGGTAACTCTGGCCGATGGATTCGAACAGCTTCTGCACATAGCGCGGGGAGACGCCATGCGCCTCCGCTACGCTGTTGAGCGAAAGCTCCGGATCGGAAAGCTGCGCTTCGATGGTCTGGCAGATGCGGTGAAAAAGTGCGGCCCGCACGCCCGCCGCGCCGCCCAGCGCCCTTGTATCCGCCTGCCGGAAAAGCCCGGCAACCAGAAATTCTGGCAGCGCCATTTCAATGGGCCGGAGTTGATCCACGCTCAAATCTTCCAGTGCCTCGGAAATGGCGGTGAGAAAGCCTGCCAGTACATGGCCAACACCGCCGCGCCCGGAAAGATGCACCACCTTGGTCGGCAGCGGCGCCATCAGCCGCGGGTGAAATGCGGTGCGCGGAATATAAACGATGATCGCCCGGCAATCCGTGTTGAGTGTCAGCGTCGTATGCGAGCCAACGGCACCATAGACAATATCGCCCGATGCGGCCTTTAAATCATTCCCGCCATCATGAAAAGTGAGCCGCCCCTCGATGACCGAAACCACCCATACCCCGTCCTTGCCGTCGGCGCGGTTGCGCTCATGAATGGCGCTGATGTCTTGCGGCGTGGTGACGAGGCGGGAGAAGGAAATACCGGAAGGAGACTGAACGACGGACAGAAGCCCGTAAGCGCCATCCTCCGTCTGGTGTCCGGCGGGCTTTAGTGCCAGCCGGGCAAGCGCCTCTTCCCAGGCCGGAAAGCGATCTGCCTTGGGGTAGGACTCTGTCGAAAATCGCCATGCTTCCATAGGAGTTACGCACCCTTCCTGCACGGATTATCGGCCAGGGAGCGGAAGCTTTGATCTTCCTGCCGCGAATCTATGCAGGCAGAAAGGGACATCATTCCCAGCCCCTGGAAACCGGCGGCGTTTCATGCGTGTCCGCCGCCGGTCGTTCCGTTAGGAGCAAGAACTGTGCCTGTGAAGCTTACTTGGAGTCCGGCGGGAAGATGGTGCGTGGAATACGCACATGCACACCCTGCCGTCCATCCACCACCTGCGTGACAGTAAAGTCTGCCGACACGCTCATCAGTGAATAGGCATCATCATTGGAAAGCCCGCGCTGTTCGTTCAGGAACTTCACCATGTCGAGCGAGGCAAAACGCATGGCATTGTCGAGATCTTCGTCGAAGCCATGAACGATCCAGTAGCCCGGCGTTTCAAGCAACGGGGAGGGAAATTCGAAATCCTTGCGCAGCACGATCTGAAAAAGAACATCGAGCGAAGCTTCGATAGCCGTGCCGCTGATCTCCCCATCCCCTTGCGAAATATGAGGATCGCCAATGGAAAAGAGCCCGCCATCCACGGCGACGGGATAGAACATTGTCGAGCCCGCGCCAATGCGCCAATTGTCGATATTGCCGCCATGAGCGCCCGGCGGAATGGTGCTCACACGTCCCGGCTCATCAGGTGCCACCCCCGCCGTGCCCAGATGCGGGCGCACCGGAACGCGCACCCCGTTCAATGCCTTTTGCCGGTCGCATTCCGGGCATTTGGTGATCTTACCCGGAATCTCGTATTTGCCGGGATAGTCATAGGCATAGTGAGCATGCGCCTGCATGCTCACCGGGTCGATCTTGTAGATCGTGACCCGTTCCTTCTCGCCAAATTCCTTGTAAAGATGCCCCCAATTGGCTGCGAGGTTCGAGCCATAATTGAAGCGCGGAATCATGCGCAGATACCGCACCTCCAGCATGTCGCCGGGCTTGGCATCTTCCACATAAATGGGCCCGGTCATCAGGTGAACGCCCGGATTGCGGTCGCTTTCCGGCACCTTGTCGAAAATCTCCCGCACGCCCCCATCCATCATCAGGTCCGGATCATCACCTGCATGATGGGTCACGGCTTCGGCCTGAATAAGCGCGCCGCTTTTGACTTTCAAAACGGGGGCAAGGCCGGCGTCGAAATACCCCCAATGCACGGTTTCAGGCGCCGCGCGGAGAATGTGAAGTCCGGCCGGCTCGCTCCGGTCCGTGCGGGCAGATCCTTGGCTAATCAAAGGCGCATTCATATCAAACCTCTTGTCTCACATGTCTGAGACGAGGCTAGGACGCGCGGGAAAAAGCGTCTTGCTCCTGCGCGTAGAACATATGGCCGTTGACGTTGGAAGGGGAGAGGTTGCCCGCTTGCAAGGCAAGGTGCGCCGCGGGCTGCACAGAATTCATGCGGGCGCTCACCCGCCCAGCACGACGGTGGTCATGTCGAGAGATCCGTACTCCACCATCGGCGTTTCAAACCGCACTGGCTCATCCGGCTGGCGCACACCCATCACATAAAGAAGCGGCAGATAATGGTCGGGTGAGGGCACGGCAAGGCGCGCATTGAGGCCCTGGCTTTCATAATCGATGAGGTTCTGCGGCTCGTCTTTGACGATGCTTTCGCGGATATAATCGCCGAAGTTGGCGGCCCATTCATAGGCACCGTTCTGCAGCCGCCAATCCATTTCACCAAGATTATGCACGATATTGCCGCTGCCCATGACAAGCACACCCTCATCGCGGAAGGCGGCAAGCTTCTGGCCAATCTTGTAGTGAAATTCCGGCGGCTGGCGGTGGTCGATGCTCACCTGAATGAGCGGAATATCGGCCTTGGGATAGGCCTTCAAAAGCACACACCAGCTGCCGTGATCATACCCCCAGCTTGAATCGAGTTCTGCGCCCGCGCTTGCTAAACGCTTTTGCACCCGCTCGGCAAGCTTGGGATCGCCCGCGGCCGGATAGCGCATGCGGAACATCTTTTCCGGAAAGCCGCCGAAATCATGGATCGTGCGCGGATATTCGTTCGCCATCACCTTCACGCCGCGCGTCAGCCAATGGGCTGAAATGCAGATGATGCCCTTTGGGCGCGGTATCTCCTTGCCGAGGCGTTCCCAGGTGCGGGTCACGTAATTGTCTTCCAGCACATTGCCGGGGCTGCCATGCCCGAAAAAGATGGCGGGCATACGGCGGCGCGAAGCAGAAGCAGTCATAAGGGTCATCCGGAGTTAGGGGGCATTAATGGCCGTTCAGCTGCGTCCAGGCTTGCTGATAGCGATCGACCAGCCAGATATTGAGATCGCTCTGCGCGCGTTCCTGCCAGGAATAGCGCCCGCGCGGGGCAAAGCGTGATTTGAGGCCGACCTGCACCAGCTCGTCCACATGCAGGTCCTGCTCCGTAATCTCCATGGCCGCATTCATGTTGAAGGCGATCTTGTCCTCGAAAAGCGGCACGGACATGGCGCCTGGCGCAACCAGATAGCCCATCGTCATGGAATGAGAGTTTGCGCTTTCGGCGTGCAGGATCAGATAGATGATCATATCGCTCGTCACCACGAGGGAAAGTGTGGGCGGAATATTGGCAAAAAGGGCCCGGTGCCGTTCCTCATCTGTCAGCTTGGGGAAGACGGGCAGCACCGCCTTTTGCAGTGGATTGAAGGCTGCATCAGCATGCAGCGTACCGTTGAAACGCAGATAGCCGGCCGCGTCTTTGGGCATTTCGGGAAAGACGGCGAGTTCGCTCGGGATGAAATCATGCAGCGGGCCCTTGTGCAGGCGCGTTGCGTGATAGCCGTCATTATTGTTCTCCATCATCACCTTCCAGTTCCAGGGATACTGGGCAGGCGCATCGGGAAAAGGGCCTTCCGCGTTCAGGAGATCATAATTTTCAAGCGCTTCGGTGATCTGGGTGAGGCGGGGGGCAAGGGGCGGCGCATCCGCGTCGAAATTGACGAAGACGAATCCCAGCCAGGTCTCCGTGCGCAGTTCCGGCAGCTTCACATCCTCTCGGTTGAAGTTGCAGGTCTTGCTCATGGCGGGGGCGCCGACAAGCCGGCCGTCGAGCCCGTAGGTCCAATGGTGATAGGGGCAGACAAAGGCTTTCGCATTGCCATGCCCCTCGGCCACGAGCATGGCCCGGTGCTGGCAGACGGCGGAAAGGGCCTTCAATTCGCCTTCCTTGGTGCGCGAAATGATGAGCGGCTCGCCGATATGCGACACGGTGAAAAAATCGCCCGGGTTCTTTACCCAGTCCTCGCGGCCCACACACAGCCATTCGCGGTTGAAAAGCGCATCTTTCTCGAACTCGAAAAAATCTTCGCTTGTATAGCATTCCGGTGGCAGCGTTTCCGCTTCGCTCACATCCTTGACGGAACTGTCGAGGCTTTTGAAAAAGCCGTCATTCAGAAAGCTGTCACGCATGCCGTTCTCCTTTCGAAAGGAAGCGCAAATGGTCCAAAGCAACAATCGGACCGCCTGCGAAAGACACCTGCGACAGACCAGCCTGCCGGGGCGCTTTGAAAAGATTTCTGGGATGAAACCTAAACGCTGAGGCGGAAAGGCTCTTGTGGCCGCGCGCCCGAAAGTTTGACTGGAGTGGGTGGTGCGAGCGGGCCTGCGCAGTCTTTGGCGTCAAGCTGCCGCGTTTTTCAGCAACAGGAGGAAAGAGCCGCGCAGCTTCAGGCAAGCGATTGCGCGCGTCCGCGCAAGACGGAGAAAGACCTTGGGCCTAGGGTCGAAACAAGCCGCAATCGCGGATCATATTCCTCCAACTGAAGAAGCTAAGTTCATGAAAATCGGTATTATCGCGGGCAGTCAGCGTCCTGACTCTCAATCCCTCAAAGTCGCAAAATGTCTTGAAACCCGCGTTCCTGCGCTTGAATCAGGGGTGGAGCTTTACACGCTCGATCTCGGCACGGGCACGGTGCCGCTCTGGGACCCGAGCTTCTTCAGCGCAGACCCCTCCCCTTCGAAAGAAGCCTGGGCGCCGGTATCGAAGGAGCTTGCGAGCCTGGACGGCATTGTCGTGGTAACACCAGAATGGCATGGCATGGTGCCGCCAGCCCTCAAGAACTTTCTGCTTCTTTGCACAAGCGAACTGGCGCACAAGCCGGGCATGATCGTCTCGGTTTCCGCCGCAATGGGCGGCTCCTATCCCATGGTCGAGCTGCGCACCACGGGCTACAAAAACAACCGCATCTGCTGGACACCGGATCACGTTATCATCCGCAATGTCGGCGGCGTGATGAATGGCGGCGATCCCGCCCCTGAGGAACAGGATATCGTGAAGCGCTGCGATTATAGCCTGAAGCTGCTTCTTGAATATGCAAAAGCCCTGCGCGGGGTGCGCGAAAGCGGGGCAGTTGATCTCCAAACTTACCCGTTTGGCATGTAAGGGGCAGGGCGTTCCGCCTCGTTCAAGCAGAGGGGCGCATGCAGGCAAGCCGCTGGCATGAAGTTTGGATAGCGTTTTCCCGGTATTGAACCGGCATGACGCGGCGGCTTGCCCCATGCCCCAGGTTGAGGCCTCAGGCTGAAAGCGGGTTTCGAATGGCATACGAACTTCTCGATGTGAAACCGATGACCGCGCGTATCGGCGCGGAAATCTTCGGGGTAGATTTCTCTCAGCCTTTGAGCAACCGGCTGACTCAGGAAATCCACGATGCGCTGATGGAGCACCAGGTGGTGTTCTTCCGGGATCAGCAACTGACCCATGAGCGCCACAAGGAGCTCGGCCGGTCTTTCGGCGAGCTTGCCATTCACAGCGGTGTGGCCGGGCTGCCCGATCATCCGGAGATTGTTGCCATCCACGCAGATGAAAACTCGAAATTCGTGGCGGGTGAGAACTGGCATTCGGATCTGACCTGCAATGAAGTCCCGCCTATGGGCTCCATCCTTTACCTGCCAATCGTGCCGGAAGCGGGCGGCGACACGCTCTTTGCCAGCATGTATGCGGCGTATGACGCGCTATCCGACAAGATGAAAACCTATCTTGAAGGGCTTCATGCGGTACATGACGGCGAACATGTTTATCGCCCCATCGTCAATGATCCCAGCAAGACATTCCCTTGCAACGAGCATCCCATCATCCGTACCCACCCGGTGACGGGCCGCAAGAGCATATTCGTCAATCCGTCCTACACGACCAAGATCGTCGGCATGGGCAAGGATGAAAGCGATGGTATCCTGCAGATGCTCTACAAGCATTGCGCCAATCCCAACTTCCAGGTGCGCTTCCGCTGGAAGCCGAACTCTATTGCCTTCTGGGACAATCGCTGCACCTGGCATTTTGCCGTATGGGATTATTTCCCGCAGGTGCGCTCCGGCTTCCGCGTGACGGTGGCAGGGGATGCCCGGCCTGTTTGAGCCGGGTATTCTTCGTCAAAACCGGTGGAAAGGGTGAGCGGCGCGAAGGCTGTCATCTCCGCCTGAAGCTGGGCGAGCTTGCGCCCCGCATAATGCATGGCATCGGCGCCGAGCAGGAGATGCAGCGGCGGTTCATCCATCCCGGCAACTTTCAAAATGGCGGCGGCGGCTTTCACCGGATCGCCAGGCTCTTCTCCCGCATGTCCCGCAAGAATGCGCTGAGAAAGGTGAGCCGTTTCTTCATAATCATCGAGCCGCAGCGAGGTTTCTGAAAGGGACCGTCCCGCAAAATCGGTGCGCAGGCCCCCCGGCTCAACATTTGTCACCTTGATGCCGAGCGGGCGCACTTCCTCGGCCAGTGTCTGCCCCACACATTCCATGGCAAACTTGCTGGCGCCATAAATGCCGGTGCCGGCCCAGGGGGCAAGTCCGCTTACGGAAGTGACGTTGAAAATGTGCCCTGTGCGCCGGGCCCGCATGAAGGGCAGCGCGGCTTGAATGACGCTGAGCGCTCCGAAGAAATTCACCTCGAAAACGGCGCGTGCCTCCTCAAGGCTTGTTTCCTCGATGGCGCCCGTCAGTCCGTATCCCGCATTGGAAACGAGAATATCGGCCCCGCCGGTTTTTGCTTCGATGGCTGCGGCCGTTTTGCGTACAGCCGCCTGATCCGTCACATCGAGCAAAAATCCGAACGCCCGGCCCGGCGCCTGTTTCTCAAAGATTTTCTTGTCGGCTTCCTTGCGCACGGTGCCGGCAACCGTGTCGCCGCATGCAAGCGCGGCCCCGGCAATCGCCTTGCCAAGGCCGCTGCTCACGCCTGTAATCCACCAGACGCGTGAATTCTTGTCCGTCATTCTACCCGCTTTGTCAGAAGAGCCTATTTATCAGAAGGGCCCCTTTATCAGAAAGGTTTGTCGCCTTTCACCCAGAGCCGGTGCATCAGGCGGTAATATTTTGTGTCGTCATACAGCGTGCCCGTGTGCAGCGTGCACCGGTTGTCCCACATCAGAATGTCGCCTTCCTGCCATTTATGGCGGAACACGAACTTGTCCTGCGTGACGAAGTCCACCAGTTCATCGAGCAGTTCCAGCCCTGCCGGACCCGGCATGCCGATGACTTCTTTCACCGTGCCGGTACTTACCCAGATCGCCTTGCGGCCATTGGCCGGGTGCGTGCGGATCAGCGGATGAATCACATCCGGGTTTTCCTGCTTCAATTTCTCGCTGATTTCCATGCGGCCGTATTCGCGCGTCGCCATGAAATGCGTGTAGCTGTGATGGAGCTGCAGTCCGTCAAGTTCGGCTTTGCGCTCGTCGCTCAAACTTTCATAAGCGGCGCATTGATCGGCCAGCAGCGTGTCACTTCCTTCCGGCGGGACTTCCACGGCATAAAGCATGGTGCTCATCACCGGTTCGCACTTGTAAGAATAGTCCGTATGCCAGCCCACGCCGTCATTATGCGCGCCGATGGGCTTGCCGTTCACCTTGCGGTTGGAAAGAATGAAAATTTCGGGATAGTCCGGCAGCGTATATTGCTTTTGCGTGTGTCCTTCAGGCTCGCCGAACAGCTTGATGAAAGCCCGCAAATCATCGGGCTTCATGTCCTGGCCACGTATAAGAATGGCGCCGCGCTCCTGAAAGGTCTGCACGATCTGGCGGCGCGTTTCCTCATCGGCCTTGCTCAGGTCGACGTCCAGAATCTCCGCGCCAAAACCTTCTTTCAGCTCACGTAGTTTCAAACTCGATGTCGTGCTCATGGACGCGCAAATCCTCCGCTGGCCCTTCTTTTGCTCGCCCTTTACCGGGCCCGGACAAAGTTAAGGAGCCACATATTTAATGTCTTGTCCGCGCGCGCCCGTTGATTTGCAGGCTGTGATGCTTTGATGACGGGACAAGACAGCCAGTGCCAAAGTTTTCATCACGCTGCGTCCTCCCGCACTCCCGGTTTTCGGGAAAGCGGGCCTCAAGCCAGGCGCACGGCCTTCATGAAAACTGGGGGCGGCGGGCAAAAACCTGCCCTTTGGTGGAGACGGAACTTGCCGGGGCGCACGGATTCTTGACCGAAAGCGCCCTTCGTTTTTTTGCTGCTCCTTTTGGCGGCAAATCTACCGCATATGCGAAATCCGCTGACGGATAGCGCCCAATATCCAGCCGCTTCTTCGCGGGTAAATTCGAAAAACATAGCAAAAACATAAGCATGACGTTCTGGCATATCGCTTGCTCTTCATCTCGCATCTGCGAAGGCGCAGGGTGTGATCAACGTGCAAGCGGGGGCGTCGGGCATGAGACGTGAACGACTTCTATATTCGACATTGCCGGTGGCAATGATTGCCATCTCGGTTATGGCGGCAGCGGGCAAAGCCCGTGCGCAAGAGGCTGAAGCGGAAGCGGAGGCCGTTGCGGTTGATAGCAGCGTGGCGGAAATGGTTGTTATTTCCGAGCGCGACCGGGCAGGGCTTCTTGAAAAGCAGCCCAGCGATCTTCTCTTCGGGCTTGAAAAGCCTCTTCTCGAAACGCCGCGTTCGGCAACCTTCGTCAGTGATGACGCGCTGGAAGCTTATGGCGTAACGACCATTGACGATCTGACCGCAGTGTCGCCGGGCACTTTCACGGCTTCCTATTACGGGGTGCCGGGCGCGCTCAATGTGCGCGGCCTTCTGGCTGAAACATACTTCCACGGGTTCAAGCGCATCGAGAACCGCGGGACCTATCAAACGCCGATCGGGGCAACCTCCCGCGTGGACATCCTGCGTGGTCCGCCCACGGCGAATTTCGGTCCGGGCAAGGTTGGCGGTCTTTTGAACCTGGAGCCCAAGACGGCGAAGATCAGCGAAGAAGCCGGCTATCTGACGGAAACGACTGGCCAGATTTCGGCAACGCTGGGCTCTTATGACAAGAAGAACACGGCTGTCGAAGCTGGCATTCCGCTCAACTTCGGTACCACGGCGGGCGGTCTCTTCTTCTATGGCGAGCTTGAGGACTCCGACAGCTATTACCGCGGCATTTCACCGGAACATGGCCTGATTCAAAGCACGCTGCAGTTCGAGACCATCGATGGATGGACCCTTGGCGGCGGGGTTATGTATTACCAGTCGAAGGGTTATCTGCAGACACCGGGCTGGAACCGCGTCACGCAGGACCTTATCGACAATGGCAATTACATCACCGGCTCCAACTCCGGTCTCGCCGATGGTAACGGTAATGGCTATCTCGATGCGGGTGAACTGCCGCCCGGCGGCCTGACATCCTATCCGCAATGTTTCGGCGGCTGTGATGTGCCCTTGGGCTTCCGGCAGCTGGATTCAGGAACCGGAACGGTTCAACTCGACGGACGCACGGTTTATGTGAGCGACAAGGATTTTTCCGACACGGAAACGCTCACATTGTTCGGCGATCTCATTCACGATCTGGATGACGGCTCGCAGATCAAGTTCCAGCTCTTTTATGACTCGCTCGATAATGAGCGCTTCGTGAGCTACGGCTTCCCGGCGGACTACAACGCCTGGACGGCAGAAGGCCGCCTTAGCTACAGCTTCGATGCGAAGATTCCGGACATGCCGGTTGATGCCTCGGTCAATATGGGCGCGAGCAACCGGTTCTATAAGGCGGAGAAGAAAGAATCCTTCAATTATGGCGGCATCGCGCTTGACCGCCGGGACCTGAGCCAGGGGCCGACGCCAACCGATACGTTGGGCTCTCCCTTTGATGCAGGCTCGGGCTACACCTGGGACATCGACAACAAGTCCGAGTGGAACAATACCGGCATTTTCGCCATGGCCGATCTGGATGTGGCCGATGCCGTTACCGTCATGCTGACGGGCCGGTATGATTGGTATAGCGCGGAGTCTGAAGACCGCGGGGCGCTCTGCTTTTGTAACCCCGGACCGGCTGAAAACAGCGATAGCGCTTTCACCTACTCGACCATGCTGATGTATAACAGCCCCATTGGTATCCGCCCCTATATCTCTTACGCGGAAACCACGGCCATCGAATTCGGCCAGGCGGGCGACATTGCACCAGGTGCGGTGTTCGACAAGTCGTTTCTCTCTGATGGCGATCTTGTCGAAGCGGGTGTGAAGCTCGACATGTTCGACGGTGTTCTCACCGGCGCGCTTGCCGTTTACCGCCAGCACCGCACCATCCTCGATCCGGTTGGCGGCGGCGTCGATGAAACGGAAGGTAAGGGCGTCGAGCTTGAGCTGCGTTATCTTGCGACGGAGAATTTGAGCTTCACCTTCGCGGGCAACGTGCAGGAAACCAAGTTCCTCGACAGCTACGACGCCTTCTACTACGTCACGCCGCAAACCTTCGGTTATGACCCGGCCAACTGGTATGGTGGCGCCGTTGCCGCTTATGCCTTCAGTGATCTGGCTGGCATTACCGGAAACAATTACTACGCCGGTGAAATCGAAGACACGCGCATTCCGAATGTCGTGACGAGCCTCTTCGCCAGCTATACCTCCGATCCCTTCGATTGGGGCACGCTGGGAACGACCTGGGGCGTGCAATATGTCGGCGAAACCTCGGGCCTTGCCCACAACGCCGTGAAGTATCCCGACTACGTCCTGGTACAGGCGTCCGCTTTTGCCGATTTCAACGACTGGCGCCTCCAGCTCAACATCGACAACCTTCTCGATGAGCAATTCTACACGCCGCTTCAGGATCTTTACGGGGATGTCGCCGTACTGCCCGGCAAGGGGCGTGAGTGGCGCGTAACGGCAACCTACCGCTTCTGATCGGGCGCAGGGCAAGAGGAAGAACATCATGTCTGGAGATGAAATGACGGAAGATCGCAACAGGTTCTACGCGTGGTCCGTTCTGCTGAGCTTCAGCTTGATGTTCTTCCTCGTTACCGCGGCAACATTCACGTCTCTCGGCGTCGTTCTGCCGGACATGGTCCGCGAGCTTGGATGGAGCTGGACGTCAGCCGGGCTCGGCTTCACGTTGCTCGGTATTTCCTGCGGGCTTTCTTCCTATCCGCCCGCAATTATGATCCGGAAAATGGGCGTGCGTTGGACGGTTCTCTTCGGCACCGCTCTGCTCGTCGCCGGTTTCCTGCTTCTCTACAGCGTGCAAACAGTCTGGGTCTATTTCGCCGGCACGATCCTAGCAGGCACCGGATTTTCCTTCGTCGCGACTGTGCCGGGCACCTACATGATCGCCCGCTCCTTCGCCAAGCAATCCATGGCATTTGGCATCTACTTCACCCTTGGCGGGCTCGGGGGCATCGTGGGGCCGCTCTTCTATTTTGCCGCCGTCGGCATCTGGGACGATTGGCGTATGCACTGGATGATCGTGACCATCCTTATGGCGATCTCGGGCATCATCACGGCATTTGTCGTGCGGGAAGATGAAGAGGCGGAGCGGCGCGCAAAACAGGTCGCCGAAGCGGCGGTGGCGCAAGCGCCGACCGGCGTCTATGTCACCCGGCAGAACTGGACCGCGGCCCAGGCCATGCGCACTCCGCAATTTTACGTCATCGCCGCTGCCTATGTCTCCTTCCTCCTATGCGGCATCGGCATCAATTCCATGTCCGTTGCGCATCTGACGGAAGTGGGCGTCGCCATGGGCGTGGCAGGCGGTCTTTTGAGCGCCGAATCCGTCATAAACTCCGCAGCCCGCGCAGGCGCAGGTTTCTTCGGGGAGTTCATCGAGCCGAAAATCCTGCTCGTGATCTCGCTCATCTGCCTGGTCGGCGGCATGATCGCGCTCACCTACGGAACCACACTGCCGGTTCTCTCGATTTACGCGGTCGGCATCGGGATCGGCTACGGTATGACGTTCCTCGCAACCAGCGTACTGCTGATGAACTATTTCGGGCGCAAGCCCTATCTCGAGCTTTTCTCGCTCATGAACGTGGCCGCGACGCTTGCCTCCTGCGGCCCGTTCCTCGGCGGCTATATCCGCGACACGTTCGGCACCTTTACGCCGGCTTTCCTTCTCTATGCAGCGGTGCCCGCGCTGGTCGGCGTCTTCGTGCTTTTCATGAAGCCGCCGAGGCGCGCGGAAACTTTGGAAGAAGAGCAGGAAAGCAGTCTCCCAGAGGCAGCGCCCATCACCATCGCTGCGAAGTAACGCAAAGTCCAAACCGGTCGGCCTGACTGTTCATCCCAAACGGATCCCCAGGATCGTCAGACTGAGAAAAGAGAAACGTATGACTGAGACCAGTAACAAAAAAGAGTTCGGTGTATTCCTCCCCATCGCCAATGGCGGCTGGATCATTTCCAAGAACACACCTTCCCTCGACGCCTCCTACAAGCAGAACCGCGAAGCGGCCATTCTGGCAGATGGGATCGGCCTCGACTTCATCATGTCCATGATGAAATGGCGCGGCTTTGGCGGGGAAACCAATCACTGGGGCACTTCGCTTGAATCCGTCACCATGATGGCCGGCATCGCGGAGGCGACGAAAAACTCCCGTCTCATCGCCACGGTCCACACCCTGCTTCAGAACCCGGCTGTGGTGGCCAAGATGATTTCGACCCTCGATCAGATCAGCAATGGCCGCGCAGGGCTCAACATCGTCTCGGGTGCCTTCAAGGACGAGTTCGATCAGATGGGCGCCTGGCGCACCGATCTGGGGCACGATGACCGCTACAAATATGCGGAAGAGTGGACCTATCTCGTCAAGAAACTCTGGGCCGAAGATCACGTGGATTTCGACGGCGAATATTTCACCATGAAGGATTGTGTGTCCCAGCCCAAGCCGGTTTCGAAGCCGCGCCCCTATCTTATTTGCGCGGGCCAGTCCGAGCGCGGTCTCAATTTTACCGTGCGCCACACCGATGCCTGTTTCATCGGTGGCAAGGACGAGGCCGACACGCGCCGCATCGCGCGCATGGCACGGCGCATCGCAGGTGAGAACGACACCACCATCAAGGTTTTCGCCATGTCCACCGTCGTATTTGGCGAAACGGATGCGGAAGCCGAAAAGCTGGTGGAGCACTACAAGGACGGTCTCGATGTCGGTGCCGTGCAGGGCATGCAGCGCTCTTACGGCATGGAAGCGGACGGCTCACCGAGTGTGATGGGCGAGAAGGCCAAGAACACCTTCATGACCAACATGGTGCATGGCACGCCGGAGACCTGCACCGCGAAACTCGAGGAGCAGATCGAGAACTGCGAACTCGACGGCGTCATGCTCATCTTCCCCGACTACGCAGCGGGCCTGAAGGAATTCGGAGCTTCGGTGCTGCCGAAACTGCGGAGCCACTTCTCATGAGCATTGCTGTGGATAAGGAGCGGGGAGACGATCTTGCGGTATGGCTT
>Ga0207828_100201_pt1 | contig 42819 bp, 35 predicted proteins | sample TtaePargueraPR_11_FD_187276 | JGI IMG/M metagenome (GOLD analysis project Ga0207828, IMG submission 187276) | Aerobic enrichment media microbial communities from Bioluminiscent Bay, La Parguera, Puerto Rico - Tt and P2 (3) (SPAdes) | ecosystem: Environmental > Aquatic > Marine > Unclassified ...
TCTGGATGAGTACTACCCCCATACAAGGCGCCACATGACGCTGGGTGGCCTTACACCCAGCGCTTATACCGCCGCTTATTAGTACATGTGTCTACGAAATTGGGGGCACTCCATCGCCTCACGATTTACCACTCACTACTCACTCTTATCTTGATACAACTTGAGCAGGCTGGAGAAGTCGAGTTTGCCGTTGCCTCCTGCTTTATGAAGGGTGAACAGCGAGCGAGCGGCGGAGCCCATGGGCACCGGGGAAGCGCTCTGCTGGCTGACATCCATGGCAAGGCCAAGGTCTTTGATCATCAGGTCGACCTGGAAACCGCCTTGGTAGCCTTTCGAGGCGGGTGCGTTTTCCATTACCCCTGGATAAGGATTGTAGACGTTCAGTGCCCAGTTGCCGCCGGAGCTTTGCTTCATGATTTCCGAAAGCACGGCGGGGTCGAGGCCATTTTTGACGCCCATGTTGATCGCTTCGCAGGTACCTGCCATCAGAATCGACAGCAGCATGTTGTTGCACACTTTGGCGACCTGCCCCGCGCCGTGGTTGCCCGCGTGGAAGATGTTTTTACCCATGGCTTGCAGCACCGGCTGCGCCTGGGCGAACTGCTCTTCCGAGCCACCGACGATAAACGTCAGCGTGCCCGCTTGGGCACCGCCTACCCCACCGGAGACCGGCGCATCCATAAAACCAATGCCCTTTTCTGCTCCGGCGGCGGCGACTTGGCGGGCGGTGTCGGCGTCAATGGTAGAGCAATCGATCACCAAGGCACTGGGTTTGATGACGTCGAACAGCGGCGCGTCGCCGTCTACGTAAAGCCCCCGCACGTGCTTGCCTGCGGGTAGCATGGAGATGATGAAATCGGCGTCGGTAGCGGCCTCTGTGGCGGTGGCGGCAACGTCGCAGCCTTGCGATTGGGCGGTCTCCAGCGCCTGAGCGGAGAGATCGAAGGCCCGCACGGTAAAGCCTGCTTTCGCCAGATTGGCGGCCATGGGGCCGCCCATATTGCCTAATCCAATAAACGCAACGGTAGTCATCTTTTTGTCCTTGTTAGCGTGTCATGTGCGGTGCATGAGGGTACGTTATGCCAAGTCTGCCAGCGGGTTGGTATCCCAAGGCGATGCCAGCAACTCGTCGATGAAAGTAGGTTCGACCGAGGCCACATCCGGATAGGTCCAGCTTGGCTGACCGTCTTTATCCACCAGCAGCGCGCGCACCCCTTCGGGGAACTCTCGGTGGCGGCAGCACTGCACCGAAAGCGCCAGCTCGAATTGGAAGACTTCCGCCAACGACATGTGTTTGGCGCGGCTGAGCTGCTCGTAGATCAGTTTGACCGACACGGGACTGCCGTGGGCCAAGATTTTTTGCGCTTTGCTGAACCACTGGTCGTCGGTCTGAACGGCCAATACGGCCTCGACCATCTGCTCGACGGTGTCGTGGTCCATTAGCTCACGAATCATGGAAGCAGACTTGTAAACCGGCGCTTCCATCTCCGCAAAGACGTTTTGGGAGGCTTGCTCAAGCTCGCGTAACACGCGGTTCACCACGCCGTGGGCGTCGGTGTCTGCACCCTCGCCCCAGTTAGCGGCCAACAGCTTTTCAGCCAATGCGCCACGGTGGTGGCTGGCAATGGCGCGGTCGGCCAGGCCTAAATGAACCGCGTCCGGTGCGTTGATTTGCCCGCCGGTCATCGCCAAAAACCGCCCGGCACCGCCCGGCAAACGGTTGAGGAACCAGCTCGCCCCCACGTCGGGGTATAGCCCAATGGTGACTTCCGGCATGGCCAGCCGCGAGGTTTCGGTGACGATGCGGTGGCTGCTGCCGCTGAGTAACCCCATGCCGCCGCCCATCACGATGCCGTTGCCCCAGCAAATCACCGGTTTGGGAAACGTATGGAGCTGATAATCCAGACGGTATTCGTTCTCGAAGAAGCGCTCGGGGAAATCGGCGGCCCCCTCGCCTTGAATGGCTTTGTAGAGATTGACCACATCGCCACCGGCGCAGAAGGCTTTCTCACCGGCGCTATCCAGCAGCACGGCCACGACCCGATCGTCAGATTGCCACTGACTCAGGCGCGGTAGGATCTCTTCGATCATGTCCAACGTCAGCGCGTTGAGCGAGCGCTCGGCGTTCAAGGTGATCTCGCCAATCACATGGCCATCTTGGGTGGTGTGCTCTTCAAACAGTACGCAACTCATCGTTTGTCCTTGTTATGAAAGGGGCTCGGTGGCAAGTGCCCCGGCGACTATAGCTCGGCGGCACCGTCGGCCAATACGCGGCGGGAAATGATCAGCCGCATGATTTCGTTGGTGCCTTCCAGAATACGGTGTACGCGGGTATCGCGCACGTAGCGCTCCATTGGGTACTCCTTGATGTAGCCATTGCCACCGTAGAGCTGCAGCGCTTCATCGCATACTTTGAAGCCCACGTCCGTCGCGAAGCGTTTGGCCATGGCGCAATAAGTGGTGGCATCCGGGTGACCCGCATCCAGCTTGGTGGCGGCCATGCGCACTAGCTGACGGGCGGCGACGAGCTCGGTGACCATATCGGCCAGGCGAAACTGCAGGGCCTGAAAATCGGCCAAACGCTTGCCGAACTGCTTGCGCTCGAGCATGTACTCGCGGGCTTTATTCAGCGCCTGCTGGGCCGTGCCGATGGAACAGGTGGCAATGTTGATACGCCCGCCGTCCAGCCCCTTCATGGCGATTTTGAAACCGTCACCTTCGTTACCCAGCAGGTGGTTAGCGGGGACGCGCACGTCTTCGAAGGTAATCATACGGGTGGGCTGGCTATTCCAGCCCATCTTGTCCTCTTTACGGCCGTAGCTGATGCCCTCGCTATTGGCATCCACCGCAAAGGCGGAAACGCCGCCGGGGCCTTCACCGCCGGTCCGCGCCATCACCACCAGGAAGTCTGTACTGCCCGCCCCGGAAATGAACATCTTGCTGCCGTTCAACACATAGTGTTCACCATCGCGCTTTGCGGTGGTTTTGAGGGATGCTGCATCGGACCCTGAATTGGGCTCGGTCAGACAGTAGGAGCCCAATAGCTCACCCGTCGCCAGCTTTTCGCCCCACTGCGCTACGGCATCCGGCGTGCCGAAATCGGCCAGCATCCAGGTCACCATGTTATGGATGGTGAGGTACGCGGTAGTGGAAGTGCAGCCCATCGAGAGCTGCTCGAAAATGATGCTGGCATCCAGCCGTGAAAGTCCCAGCCCACCGACGCTTTCCGGGGCGTAGAGCGAGCAAAAGCCCAACTCCCCTGCTTTACGAATCACATCGACGGGGAAAAAAGATTCTGCGTCCCATTCGGCGGCGTGGGGCTCTAGCTCGTTCTGAGCGAACGCTCGGGCCATATCGGAAAAGGCGACCTGGTCTTCACTTAGCTCGAAATTCATGGCGTATCTCCACAGCGCGTGGGTGGCCTGCGCCCTTTTGAGGCAGTGGGACAGTCACACACGGTTGTTGTCATTATTGGCAATGTTGACGTTTACGTTAACTTATATTTTTAGCCTGTGCGGCGCAACCCAATCCCCCAATACCTTTGGCGTAGAAGGTGACCAACGCTTCCGATCAGGCAGAAAAAAGGGTGCCCAAAGGCACCCAATCCACGGACAGACGCGGTTAACGGGAATCGATCATTTGAAGTTCTTGCGGTACATCTTGGCCAGCTCGCCAACGATGCCGCTACGGAAGCTGAGTACGCATATCACGAAGATGATGCCGAGAATCACACTCACCCAGTTACCTAGCGGCGACTGCGCCAGCAGGTGCTGTAAGCTGACCACCAGCCCCGCTCCCATTAGAGGACCGAGCAGCGTGCCGACGCCGCCCAGCAGCGTCATCAAAATGACTTCGCCCGACATATGCCAGTGGGCATCAGTGAGCGAGGCCAACTGGAACACCACGGTCTTGGTGGAACCCGCCAAACCCGCGAGCGCGGCCGAGAGCACGAATGCCAACAGCTTGTAGGCATCCACGTTATAGCCCAGCGACACGGCACGCGGCTCGTTTTCACGAATGGCTTTCAGAACTTGCCCAAAAGGGGAGTGAACGGCGCGCTGAATGACGGCAAAGCCGAACACGAAAACTGCAAACACGAAGTAGTACATGGCGAGGTTACTGCTCAGGTCGAGCATCCCGAACAGATGCCCTCTCGGCACACCGTGCAGGCCATCTTCCCCACCGGTGAACGACGACTGCACGAACACGAAGAACATCAGCTGTGCGAGCGCCAGCGTTACCATGGCGAAGTAGATGCCCTGGCGGCGAATGGAGAGCACGCCAAACAGCGCCCCCAGCAGCGTCGCCATCGCCGTGCCTGCGAGAATACCCAGTTCGGGCGTGAGACTTGGATAGCTGGCCAGTAGATAGCCCGTCACATAGCCACCGGTCGCCAAGAAGGCCGCATGGCCAAACGAGAGCAGCCCGGCATAGCCCAACAGCAGGTTAAACGCGCAAGCAAACAGCGCAAAACAGAGAATCTTCATCAAAAAGACCGGGTACGCTACGAAGGGCGCAACCAACCCCACTACCAACAGCGCCAGATAAAACATGTTGCGGCGGAGTTTGGCGCGCCGCTGGCGCTCCTGCACTGCCGAGGGCAGCGACGTGGCCGAAGATGAAGAGGAAGACGTGGTTGTCATGGTTAAGCCTCCTTACCAAACAGCCCAGCGGGGCGTAACATGAGCACCAAGATCATGACCAAAAAGATCACGGTGTTAGAGGCTTCGGGGTAGTACACCTTGGTCAGCCCTTCGATGATCCCCATACCCAACCCCGTCAAAATAGCGCCTAAGATCGAGCCCATACCGCCAATCACCACCACGGCAAACACCACGATCAGCAGGCTAGATCCCATGGTGGGCGACACCGGGTACAGCGGTGCCGCCAGCACGCCTGCAAAGGCGGCAAGCCCAACCCCGAACCCGTAGGTCAACGTAATCAGCAGCGGTACGTTCACGCCAAACGCCTGCATGAGCTGGGAGTTTTCGGTACCCGCCCGCAGGTAAGCGCCCAAACGGGTACGCTCGATCATGAACCAGGTGAAAAGACACATAGCAAGCGCCGCTACCAATACCCATGCGCGGTAGGTCGGCAGGAACATGAAGCCCAGGTTCAGGCCGCCCTGCAGAATCTCGGGGGTGGCGTAACGCGCTCCAGAAACGCCGAAAAAGTTGATCAGCGTGCCTTCGAAAATCAGCGCTAATCCGAAGGTCAGCAGTAGTCCGTAAAGGTGGTCCAGGTGAGCAATGCGACGCAGCAGAAAACGCTCCATCAGCATGCCAAAACCGCCCACCACCAGCGGCACCAAAATCAGAGCTAGCCAATAATTGATGCCCAGATAACGAAAGCCCAGCAGCGCGGCAAAGGCGCCCAGCATGTACTGCGCCCCGTGGGCAAAGTTGACGATCTTCAGTAGGCCGAAGATGACCGCCAGGCCCAAACTAAGCAGTGCGTAAAAGGCACCGTTCACGAGCCCAAGCGTTAGCTGGCCCATGAACACGGCCATTGGCACGCCGAATATCATCGTCATGGTATGACTCTCCTCGCCGCTAAGCGGGCAGCCCAGCGGGCCGCCCCAGCGCATTTATAGTGAATAACGCCTTTTCATTACGCCGTTACGGCTTGCTTGGCGGCGAGCCAAGGCGACCAACACCCTGACTCGCGGCGTTTAGCCCCTCAGTTTTGCACCAGCGAGCACTGACTTTCTGATAGCGGACGGTAGGCTTCTGCGGCAGGGATAGTGCTCAGGATTTCGTAAAGATCCCATTCGCCGGTGGACTCTTCCGGCGTTTTGACTTGAGCGAGGTACATGTCATGGATCATGCGGCCATCTTCACGGATGCTGCCGTTACGGGCGAAGAAGTCGTTGATCGGCTCTTCGGCCATTTTGGCGCGCACGGTTTCGGGGTCATCTGTCCCTGCGGCTTCCACGGCTTTCAGGTAGTGCATGGTGCTGGAGTAAATACCAGCTTGCACCATGGTGGGCATGCGTCCGGTCTCTTCAAAGTAACGCTCGGACCACGCGCGCGCCTCGTCATCCATATCCCAGTACCAACCGGTGGTCAGCAGCAGACCTTGGGTGGCCTCCAGACCCAGCGCGTGCACGTCGTTCAAGAAGATCAGCAGGCCCGCAAGCTGCTGGCCGCTTTGGGTCAAGCCGAACTGGCTGGCGGTGGTAATGGCGTTGACCGTGTCGGCTCCGGCGTTGGCGAGACCCACGATTTTCGCGCCAGAACCTTGTGCCTGAAGAATATAGGAGGAGAAATCACTGGTGGGGAACGGATGACGCACGCCACCGACGATTTCGCCGCCGTTGGCCTCGACCACGCTGGTCACGTCGGCTTCCAGCGCATGCCCGAAGGCGTAGTCAGCGGTCAGTAGGAACCAGCTATCGCCGCCCTGTTCGACGACGGCTTTTGCCGTACCGTTGGCCAGCGGATAGGTGTCGTATACCCAATGAATGTGGTTCGGGGTGCAGTGTTCATTGGTAATACTGGATGCTGCCGAGCCAGAGACGATACCCAGACCGTCGTTCTCTTCCAGCACCTTGGTCACGGCAATGGAAACCGATGAGGCCACCAGGCCACCGACCATATCGACGTTGCGCTGATCGATCCACTCGCGCACGGTGTTGGCCCCTACGTCGGCGCTGTTACGGTCATCGGCACTGAACACCACGATGGGCGAGCCGTTCACGCTACCGCCAAAATCGGCCACCGCCATTTCCATGGCGGTTTGACCGCCTGGGCCTGCCAGATCGCGATAGGTGCCGGACATATCGGCCAAATAGCCAATACGTACCTCGCCATCGCTGATCTCGGCGTGAGCGGTCGAAATCGCCATGCTAGAGGCAGCGGCAACGGCGATGCTGGCGGCCAGCGTTTTTTTCATAAAGGTCATGTTCGTCTCCTGGCCCCGAGGGCCTTTGTTTTTATGATGCGGACGTTCTAAAGCGTTGATGTGTGGAGCATCTGTACTGCGTTTGTTGTTTTTAAGGCCGTACTTACCGTTTAGATAGTGTGCGATTCATACCCCCAGCATGCTGTTCAAGTGTTCCCGCCGTGACGGCAACTGCTCTGCCGTGATCTCTTCGACGATTTGACCGTGGTCCATCACGAAGTGGCGATCGGCCAGCGGCGCGGCAAAGCGGAAGTTCTGCTCGACCAGCACGATGGTCATACCGCGCTCCTTCAACTGCACCAGTACCTCGCCCAGCTTCTGCACGATGACCGGGGCCAACCCCTCGGTGATCTCATCGAGCAGTAGCAAACGTGCGCCGGTACGCAGAATACGTGCCATGGCCAGCATCTGCTGCTCGCCGCCTGAGAGCCGCGTGCCCTGGCTTCTACGGCGCTCATAGAGATTGGGGAACATGGCGTAAATTTCGTCTAGGCTCATACCGCCGGAACGCACGGTGGGCGGTAGAAGCAGGTTTTCATGCACGTCCAAGCTTGCGAAAATGCCGCGCTCTTCCGGGCAGTAGCCAATGCCTAACCGAGGAATGTGGTGCGGCTTCATGCGTAGCGTTTCGTTGCCATTGATGACGATCGACCCCGTGCGTCGACCCACCATGTTCATGATCGCTTTGAGCGTGGTACTACGCCCTGCGCCGTTGCGGCCCAGCAAAGTGACCAGCTCACCCCGCTTCACGTCAAAATTCACGCCGTGCAGAATGTGCGACTCGCCGTAGAAGGCGTGCAGGTCCTGCACGCGCAGCATTTCCAAGCTTTGATTGTCGGGCGCATCTTGATAGTCGAGAGCTTCAGCGGTGTTCATGCAGTCGCCTCCTCTGCTGCTTCGCTGCCCATATAGGCTTCACGCACCAAGGGGTTACGCGACACGCTGTCGTAGTCGCCCTCTGCCAACACCGCCCCCCGCGCCAGCACGGTAATGCGATCACACAGCCGGCTGACCACGCTCAAGTTGTGCTCGACCATCAGCACCGTACGGCCTTGGGAGACTCGCTTGATCAGTGCCACGATGCGATCGACGTCTTCGGCGCCCATCCCCTGAGTGGGTTCGTCCAGCAGCATCATGCTGGGGTCCAGGGCCAACGTCGTCGCTACTTCCAGCGCGCGTTTGCGGCCATAGGGCATTTCGACGGTTAGCGTATCGGCGTATTCGCGCAAGCCTACTTCATCGAGCAGCGCCAGAGCGCGGTCGTTGAGGTGATCCAGCGACTTTTCCGATTTCCAGAAATGGAAGGAGGTGCCCAGCTGGCGCTGAAGCGCCACGCGAACGTTTTCTAGCGCGGTCATATGGGCAAACACCGCCGAAATTTGGAACGAACGTACCAAGCCCAGCTGGGCGATTTCGTTGGATTTTTTGCTAGTGATGGATTGGCCGCGATAGAGAATGTCACCCCGTGTAGGGGGGAGAAACTTGGTGAGCAGGTTGAACACCGTGGTTTTTCCTGCCCCATTAGGGCCAATCAACGCGTGGATATGCCCTTCCTGCACTTGCAGGTTAACGTTATCCACGGCGGTGAAGCCGCGAAACTCCTTGGTCAGCCCTCGTGTTTCGAGCACTGGCCCCTTGGTCACTTCGTCTGCACGCATGAGGTAATACGCCTCTTGTTGTTCTTGTACGGTGGGAAGCGAAACTCGTTAGCCAGCAACGCATCCTTACCTGAACGTAAGGTGTAGCTGCAAACTAGCAACCTCTCAGTGGGTATTACAATTACAACTTTGGTCTACGCACCATGCTGGCGCATCCAAATAAAACACTATATTTCTTACTTAACAACGAGTTATAAAAATTCAGCGTTACGCACCCGCTGCCAAGGTCAGCTTTACGTTAACGTAAACTTGTTTTAGCCTCATGGTCAGTGTTCCATAGGGACATTCCCCTATCGACGAGAATAACGATCATGAGCAAGACCTACTCGATCAGCGAGCTAGCCAGTGAATTCGATGTCACCACGCGCAGCATTCGCTTTTACGAAGATCAAGAGTTGCTGCACCCCACCCGCCGCGGCCAGACACGCATCTACAGCAGCAAAGATCGTGTACGGCTGAAGCTGACGCTTCGCGGCAAACGGCTGGGGTTCTCGCTGGCAGAGATTCGTGAGCTGTTCGAACTGTGGGACGAAACCCGCAGCGGCAGTGAAAAACAGTTGCACCTGATGCTGAGTAAGATCAGCGAGCGTAAAGCGGCGCTAGAGCAACAGATGAAAGACATCACGATGGTGCAGCTAGAGCTCGAGAGTGCGGAGATCCGCTGCCGACAGGCCCTGGAAGAGCTCAACGAGAAGCATCCGGCCACCTCGAAATGACGGCAAACGCAACGCGCAAACCAACGACCTGCTAACCATCGACCATTAACAATCAATGACAAGGTGATTGACCATGTTTTCCCACTATACAGAACTCAATTTCGGCCTCGACGACGAGCTCAACATGCTGCGTGAGCAGGTCAACGCCTTTGCCGCCAGCGAAATCGCTCCTCGCGCCGCGGAGATCGATCAGAACAACGAATTTCCAAGCGATTTGTGGAAGAAGTTCGGAGATATGGGGCTACTGGGCATTACGGTACCGGAAGAGGATGGCGGCAGCGGCATGGGTTATCTAGCCCACTGCATTGCCATGGAAGAGATCTCCCGCGCCAGCGCCTCGGTGGCCCTTTCTTATGGCGCGCACTCCAACCTGTGCGTCAACCAACTCAAGATCAACGCCTCAGCCGAACAGAAAGCCAAATACCTGCCCAAGCTGATCAGCGGTGACCACGTAGGTGCGCTGGCCATGTCAGAGCCGGGTGCCGGTTCCGACGTGGTGTCCATGCAGCTTCGCGCCCAAGAAGATGGCGACCACTACGTGCTCAACGGCAACAAAATGTGGATCACCAACGGGCCGGATGCCGACGTGCTGGTGGTCTATGCCAAAACCGATCCGGATGCTGGCTCCAAAGGGATTACGGCCTTCATCATCGAAAAAGGGATGCCGGGCTTCTCGACTGCCCAGAAACTCGACAAGCTGGGTATGCGGGGCTCCAACACCTGCGAGCTGGTCTTCCAAAATTGCCGCGTGCCCGCCGAAAACGTACTAGGTGAAGTCGGCAAAGGCGTTCGTGTCTTGATGAGCGGCTTGGATTACGAGCGTGCCGTCCTGGCGGCAGGCCCCATCGGCATCATGCAGGCAGCTATGGATGTGGTCATTCCCTATATCCATGAGCGTAAGCAGTTCAACCAGTCTATCGGTGAGTTCCAGCTGGTGCAGGGCAAAGTGGCCGACATGTACACCACCCTAAACGCCTGCCGGGCGTATTTATACGCCGTCGCCGCCGCCTGCGACCGTGGGCAAACCTCACGCAAGGATGCCGCTGGCGTCATTCTTTACTGTGCCGAAAAAGCCACCCAGGTCGCGCTGGACGCCATTCAGCTACTGGGCGGCAATGGATATATCAACGAATATCCCACCGGCCGCCTGCTGCGCGACGCGAAGCTGTATGAGATTGGCGCTGGTACGAGCGAAATCCGTCGGATGCTGATTGGCCGCGAACTGTTTAGCGAAAGTCTTTAACAATAATAACCGGGGCCGGGCTATGAGCACACTCTCGACACAGATCAACCCGCGCAGCGATGCGTTTCAAGCCAACGACGCCGCCATGCGCGGCGAAGTCCACCAACTGCGCGATCTCACCGCCGCCATTGCGCAAGGCGGCGGTGAGAAGGCGCGTGCCCGCCATGAGAGCCGTGGCAAGCTGTTCGTACGTGATCGCATCGACCACTTGATCGACGAAGGCTCGCCGTTTTTGGAATTTTCTGCGCTGGCCGCCCACCACGTTTACGACGACGATGTGCCGGCCGCTGGCGTAGTGACCGGCATTGGCCGCGTCTCGGGGGTCGAATGCGTCATCGTGGCCAATGACGCCACCGTGAAAGGCGGCACCTACTTTCCTCTGACGGTCAAAAAACACCTGCGCGCGCAAGAGATCGCCCGCAAGCACCGCCTGCCGTGTATCTATCTGGTCGATTCTGGCGGTGCCTTTCTGCCCCGCCAGGACGAAGTCTTCCCCGACCGCGACCACTTCGGGCGCATTTTCTACAATCAGGCCACGATGTCCGCCGAAGGCATCCCGCAAATTGCCGTGGTCATGGGTTCCTGTACCGCTGGCGGTGCGTATGTACCTGCCATGGCGGATGAGTCGATCATCGTCAAAGAGCAGGGAACGATTTTCCTGGGCGGCCCGCCGCTGGTGAAAGCCGCCACGGGCGAGAGCATTAGTGCAGAAGACCTGGGCGGGGCGGACGTTCACGCCAAAGTGAGCGGCGTAGCCGACCACTACGCCGAAAACGACGCCCATGCGCTGCAACTCGCCCGCGCCTGCGTGTCGCGGCTGAACTGGCAAAAACGCGGCCAGCTGGCCATGCAGCCACCCAGGCCGCCGAAGCTCGACCCGTCCGAACTTTACGGCATCGTCGGCACCGATCTGAAAAAGCCTTACGACGTGCGCGAAGTCATCGGCCGCATCGTCGATGGCTCCGACTTTGACGAGTTCAAACGCTACTACGGCGACACGCTAGTAACCGGTTTCGCCCACATCCACGGCTATCCGGTCGGCATCGTGGCCAATAACGGCGTGCTGTTTTCGGAAAGCGCCGTGAAAGGCGCGCACTTCATCGAGCTGTGCGCTCAGCGCAAGATCCCTCTGGTCTTCCTGCAAAACATCACCGGCTTCATGGTCGGCTCCAAGTACGAGCACGAAGGCATAGCCAAGCACGGCGCGAAACTCGTCACCGCCGTGGCCTGCGCCAACGTGCCGAAATACACCGTGCTGATTGGCGGCAGCTTCGGTGCCGGGAACTACGGCATGTGTGGCCGAGCCTATGACCCCAATCTGCTGTTCATGTGGCCCAACGCACGTATTTCGGTGATGGGTGGCGAACAGGCGGCGGGGGTACTTTCCCAAGTAAAACGCGAGCAGTACGAGCGCGAAGGCCGTGAGTGGAGCAAAGAGGATGAAGAGGCCTTCAAGAAGCCTACCCGTGACCAGTACGAACACCAGGGCCACCCGTACTACGCCAGCGCCCGCCTATGGGATGACGGCGTGATCGATCCGCTACAAACCCGCGACGTGCTGGGGCTGTCACTGGCCGCTGCGATGAATGCGGAAGTCAAAGAGACACGCTTCGGCGTGTTCCGGATGTAAGGGGCGCACACATGGCTTACTCGACCTTACTCATCGAAGCAGGCGTGGCGCGGCTCACCTTAAACCGCCCAGAGGTGCATAACGCCTTTGACGACAGCCTGATTGCCGAACTCAACGCACACCTGGAAAAGCTGCATGACTTGGCAAGCTCAGGTGACGTTCGGGTGATGGTGCTCGGTTCCGAAGGCAAAAGCTTCTCCGCAGGCGCTGATCTGAATTGGATGAAGCGCATGGTCGATTACGACCTGGAAGATAACCTCGCCGACTCCCGCAAGCTGTCGGCGCTGACGCACGGGCTCGACACGCTGCCCTGCCCGACCGTTTGCCGCGTACAGGGGGCGGCGTTTGGCGGTGCGGTGGGCTTGGCCGCCTGCTGCGATATCGTCATCGCTTCCAACAAGGCCAAGTTCTGCCTCTCGGAGGTCAAGATTGGCCTGTCGCCAGCGGTGATCAGCCCCTACGTGCAACGCGCGCTTGGCCCGCGCCAGACGCGCCGCTACGCGCTGAGCGCGGAAATCATGGATGCCCCCACTGCGCTCGCCCTGGGATTGGCCCACCAAGTGGTAGACCCCGACGCCTTGGATAGCGCCGTGGACGCGATGATCGACACGCTGCTGCAGGGCTCTCCCCAAGCGCAGCGGGCAACGAAAGCGCTGCTGGCCGCCGTGGCCCAAGCACCGGATAGCGACGCCACCCGTGAGCACACCTGCCAGGTGATTGCCAAGCTGCGAGTGAGCGACGAGGGCCAAGAGGGCCTCGCCAGCTTTTTCGACAAGCGCCGCCCCGCCTGGACGTCCCCCGAAGAACACAAACACGCTGCGGAGCCACGCTCATGACGTTGACCCCAACCAAATTCGACACGCTGCTGGTGGCTAACCGCGGCGAAATCGCCTGCCGCGTGATGCGTACCGCCCGGCGTATGGGCTTGAAGACCGTCGCCGTTTACTCCGATGCGGACGCCAGCGCCCGCCACGTGTGTGACGCCGATGAAGCCGTGCGCCTCGGCCCTGCCGCCGCCCGGGAAAGCTATCTGAACGTTGACGCGGTGATTGAGGCCGCCCAACGCACCGGTACCGGCGCCATTCACCCGGGCTACGGCTTCCTCTCCGAGAACGGCACCTTCGTCAAAGCGTTGGAGCAAGCGGGCATTACCTTCGTCGGCCCGCCCGCTTCTGCGATTGCCGCCATGGGCGACAAATCTGCCGCCAAAGCGCGCATGGCGAATGCGGGCGTGCCGCTGGTGCCCGGCTACCATGGCGACGACCAGGACGATGCACTACTGCGTTCCGAGGCCGATAAGATCGGCTATCCGGTGATGCTCAAAGCCAGTGCCGGTGGCGGTGGTAAAGGCATGCGCGTCGTCGAAAGCGGCGAGGGCTTCAAAGCGGCGCTGGATGGCTGCCGCCGGGAATCGAAAGCCGCGTTTGGCGATGACCGCATGCTGATCGAAAAGTATCTGGTACAGCCTCGCCATGTGGAAGTACAAGTGTTCTGCGACCGCTACAGCAACGGCGTCTACCTCTTCGAGCGGGACTGCAGCGTGCAGCGCCGCCATCAAAAAGTGATCGAGGAAGCGCCCGCCCCGGGCATGACACCTGAACTGCGCGCCGCCATGGGCGACGCCGCCGTTCGCGCCGCCAAAGAGATTGGCTACGTGGGCGCGGGCACGGTGGAGTTCCTGCTAGACGCCGACGGCTCGTTCTACTTCATGGAGATGAACACCCGCCTACAGGTCGAACACCCGGTCACCGAGATGATTACCGGCCAAGACCTGGTGGAGTGGCAGCTAAGAGTCGCCATGGGCGAGCCGCTGCCCTGCCGACAAGAGGAACTGACCATTACCGGCCACAGTTTCGAAGCACGCCTTTACGCCGAAGACCCGGAGCAGGATTTCCTACCCGCCACCGGTCTGCTGACCCGCTTTGCGCTGGACTTGGAAGGTGCCGGGCTAGGCGCGGATCAAGTACGCCTGGACAGCGGCGTAGAGAGCGGCGATACGGTGTCGATGCACTACGACCCGATGCTCGCCAAGCTCATCGTTCACGGCGTGGATCGCGACGCGGCGCTGGCAACGCTCAATCGCGCGCTGGCCGCCCTGGACGTGCAGGGTGTGGTGACCAATCGCGCCTTCCTGCAGCGCTTGGCCAACCACCCGGGCTTCAAGAACGTCGAGCTGGATACGCGATTCATCGAACGCAACGAAGCCACCCTGTTTGCTCCGCGACAGTTCTCCACGGAAGACTACGCCAGCGCCGCACTGATTGGCCTGCACCAGCTCGCCCAAGAGTGCGAAAGCGACTCCCCCTGGGACCGCCACGACGGTTTCCGGCTGAATGCGCCGCATACCATCCGCATCGCACTGTGTGACCCGTCGAGCGCCCAAGCGCCGGATAGCGACTCTGCCGTCGTGGTCGTCGAAGGAAAGCGCGCGCCCCTGGAGGCTCAGTGGCAGCTCACCATCGACGGCAGCACGCTGAGTGCCAGTCTACAGCCGTTGGAAGGCGACGCCGTCGCCGTCACGCTCGACGGCCACCGCCGCCGTTTGCAGGCGCGCAAAGACGGCCACGTCGTCGTAATGGCCGAGCCTAGCGGTGAAACCCGCCTGCTGTGGCGACGCATCGATGCCATCGATCACGGCCACCACGAAACGGAATCCACCCTCACCGCCCCCATGCACGGCACCGTGGTGGCGCTGCTGGTGGAGCCAGGCATATCGGTGGAGAAAGGCATGCCGCTGATGGTGATGGAGGCTATGAAAATGGAGCACACCATGACCGCTCCCGCCGATGGCAGCGTCGAGACGTTCCACTTCCAAGCAGGCGATACCGTCGGCCAGGGCGATGTGCTACTCGACTTTGCCCCCAGCGAATAGGAGCCGAACATGACACTGCCTACGTCTATCAAGCTATTCGAAATGTCCCCCCGCGACGGGCTGCAAAACGAACCGGGCACCCTAGTGCCCACCGGCACCAAAATCGAGCTGATCGAGCGGCTGGCGAAGGCGGGCATTCGTCATATTGAAGCGGCCAGTTTCGTGTCGCCCAAGTGGGTACCGCAAATGGGCGATGCCACCGAGGTCATGCACGGTATCCAGCGCCAGTCCGGCGTGGTGTATTCGGCGCTAACGCCTAACCTCAAAGGGCTCGAGAGCGCCCTGGCGGTAGGCGTCGAGGAAGTCGCGGTGTTCGGCGCCGCGTCGGAAGCGTTCTCACAGAAGAACATCAACTGCTCGATTGCCGACTCTTTAGCGCGCTTCGAACCGGTGCTTGCCCGCGCCAACGAGGCAGGCATTCGCGTGCGCGGCTACGTCTCCTGCGTGCTGGGCTGTCCTTATGAGGGGCACATCGCCCCCGAAAAAGTCGCGGAAGTGGCCAACGCGCTTTATGAGATGGGCTGCTACGAGATTTCGCTGGGCGATACGATAGGCGTAGGCACGCCGCTGGCCGCCAAGCGAATGATCGACGCGACCCGCCAGCAGGTACCGATCGAGAAGCTGGCCGCCCACTTCCACGATACCTACGGGATGGCCATCGCCAACCTGTATGCCGTGATGGAAGAAGGCGTCAGCGTCATCGATGCCGCTACGGCGGGCTTGGGCGGCTGCCCCTACGCCAAGGGAGCGTCGGGCAACGTGGCCACCGAAGACGTCCTCTACTTACTCGAAGGATTAGGCATCGAGACGGGGATCGATCTTCAGGCGGTGATCGACACCGGCGATTGGATCACGCGGCAGTTGGGGCGCCAGCCCAGCGCCAAAGTTGCGCTGGCGCTGGGCAGCTCACGCACTCCCTAATAATTAGAAACGCATCACTTCCCGTTCAGACAAGAAAAACATATCGGAGAGATCGATCATGGTATCACCTGCACCCGCTTCTAGCCGTTTGCCCAGCTACACCAGCAGCACGGCTGACAAGCCGCTTCTGGGCATGACCATTGGCGACAAGTTCGACCAAATTGCCGCTCAATATCCCGATAATGACGCGCTGATTGCGCTACACCAAAACATACACTGGAGCTACCGCGAGCTACAGCAGGAAGTGAACCGCTGTGCGCGTGCGCTGCTGGCACTGGGTGTCAAAAAAGGCGACCGCGTGGGAATTTGGGCCCCCAACTGTAGTGAGTGGACGCTGACCCAGTTCGCTACCGCCAAAATCGGTGCGATCCTGGTCAACATCAATCCCTCGTACCGCACCCATGAGCTGGAGTACGCGCTCAATCAGTCTGGCGCGCGCTTTTTAGTCACCGCCCACCGGTTCAAAACGTCCGATTACACCTCGATGCTGTTCGAGCTAGCGCCCGAGCTAAGCAGCTGCGCCGAAGGCCAGCTTCAGTCGCAGACACTGCCGCAACTGGAGTGCATCATCAACCTGAGTGCCGACAAGCACAGCGGTATGTGGCGCTGGTCAGACTTCATTGCCGAAGCCGACAACGTGAGCCAAACCGACGTAGACGACCTGCAGGCCACGTTGCAGTTCGATGACCCAATCAATATCCAGTACACCTCAGGCACCACCGGCTTCCCCAAAGGCGCTACGCTTTCGCACCACAACATTCTCAACAACGGCTTTTTCGTGGCGGAGAGCATGGGTTTCACCAGCGAAGACCGCTTGGTGATTCCAGTACCGCTCTATCACTGTTTCGGCATGGTGATGGGTAACCTGGGCTGCATGACCCACGGCGCCGCGATGATCTATCCCGATGAAGGCTTCGACCCGGGTAAAGTGCTGAACGCCGTTCACGAGCAGAAAGCCACCGCGCTCTACGGCGTGCCCACCATGTTCATCGCCGAGCTCGAACACCCGGATTTCGCTAGCACCGATTTTTCGACGCTGCGCACCGGCATCATGGCGGGTTCCATTTGCCCGGCGGAGATCATGAAGCAGGTCATCAACAAGATGAACATGAAGGGCGTGCAAATCGCCTACGGCATGACCGAAACCAGCCCGGTCTCTACGCAAACCGGCGCTAACGACACCATCGACAAACGTGTTTCCACCGTGGGCCGCACCCAGCCCCACCTGGAGAGCAAGATCGTCGACCCCGGCAACGGCGGCATTCTGCCTCGCGGAGAAATCGGTGAGCTATGTACCCGGGGCTATAGCGTGATGCTGAAGTATTGGAACAATGACAAAGCCACTGCCGAGGCCATCGATGAAGCGGGCTGGATGCACACCGGCGACTTGGCCACCATGGATAACGAGGGCTACATCCAGATCGTTGGGCGCATCAAAGACATGGTGATTCGCGGCGGCGAGAACGTCTACCCGAAAGAGATCGAGGAGTTCTTGTACGCACACCCAGCCATTTCAGAAGTGCAGGTCACCGGCGTGCCGGACAAAAAGTACGGCGAAGAGCTAATCGCCTGGGTGAAACTCAACGCCACCGCGGGCGAGATTACTGGTGAAGAGTTACGCGACTACTGCAAAGGTAAAATCACTCACTTCAAGATCCCGCGCTACTTCAAATTTGTCGATGAGTTTCCAATGACCGTCACCGGCAAAATACAGAAATTCAAGATGCGCGAAATTTCGATCAAAGAACTGGGACTCGATGAAAAGTAGCAGGCGATCCCACCCAGCTACCCTGAGCGCGGGGCTTTCGACAGAGATGACGAAAGCCCCGTTTAGGCAATTCTGCTCATCAGTCGTCGACCCAACTCGAGACGTCCCATGCCCAATTCCCTAGCTGACCATTATCACCAAGGGCTGCGCGACCAGGATATTCTCACCCAACTGCGCGCCCACTACCCCGATGGCCCCACCCTGCATCAGCTCGCCCCGCTGGATCAGCTGCATGTTGGTGGTATCGCGGCGTCTGCCCGGCTATTGGGCCTTCTCGATCATAGCGCCTCACAGGTGTTGGATATGGGTGCCGGGCTGGGAGGGTTAATGCGCCAAGGTGCCGCGCTGGGCTTACATATCACTGGACTGGATATTACCCACCGCTTCAGCGCCCTTAACGACGCTATCAGCCAATTAGCCGCCAAACCGTCCGCTCCCCTTTCATCAGCAGGAACGCTGCGCTGTGTGACGGGCGATGCCCGCGCGCTGCCGTTTAGGGATGCCTGCTTCGATGCGGTGCTGTTTCAACACAGTCTGATGAACATGCCTGCCCCCCACCGCGTGCTGGCCGAGTGTCGCCGCGTGCTGCGCCCCGGCGGGCAGCTGGTGATGCATGAGGTGGTCAGCGGCCCTCACTGCGAGGCACTGCGTTTTCCGGTGCCCTGGGCAGAAGAGCCGACACACTCGCATTTGCTGACGTTGGCGGCATTGACACAGCGACTGCAAACGGCGGGCTTCGATATTCGACACTGCGAAGACTGGAGCGACACGGCACTTGAATGGCGCCAGCGCCAGCGGCAAAAAGAGCAGGCAGCGCATGCCGCTGTGCTTTCGCCGCAGTGGGTGTTCGGTGAGAGGTTTGTGCAGATGGGAAAAAATTTGCTAGAAAATTTGGCCAACGGCGCAATTAACGTGGTGGAAATCAGCGCCCGTTGCTAGGCTGTTAGGGATAACGTCAACGAGAAAGGACAAGAGGAACGCCAATGAACCGCTTGGCAAGCACCCTGCTCTTGAGTCTGTTCGGCATGCTCCTACCCCTAGAAGCCACCTTGGCCGATGATGACGCTCCTGCTCTCTCCTATGCAGCCCCCAATAGCGAATGGATGCGCCTCGATAACGGCGTGGTGTTGGAAGGCAGCGATCTCAGCAGCTTGGACAGCTACACCTCTGGTTTTCGGCTCACCGCTGGCTTCAGCCCCTGGCAGCTTCCCCAGCTAGACATTGGCGCTGAAATCGCCTACCGCGAAAGCGATGAAGTCCCTCTCGCCTCCAGTGCCAATCCGGTCATCATGGATACGTTAAGCCTGGGTGGCGCCATCGTCGCCGGCATTCGTATGGGTGCTTTCAGCATTTACGCCAAATCGGGCCTCACCGAGTGGCGCGGCGACACCGACCAGCCCATCGAGGAAGAGGGCGGCACTGCCCTACTGCAAGGGTTTGGTGCCACCATGACCGTTAACCGTCTCATCAGCCGTTTGGAGTACGAGCGTATCGATGCACCCTCGCTCAGCCACCTCAATATGCTTAGCGCATCGCTGCATCTACCGTTTTAAACGACATTACCCTGCCTAGGCATTTCTCGCCGGAGCCCCTGACTGCTCGCGGTTCTGAGCGGGGGCCGTCCAAACCGGCACTTCCTCCTGTTGCGGCGGCTGCCACTCCTGATGCATCGCTGAGTTCAGCGCCTCTTCCAGCTTCATGAAGAGTTCGCCATAGCGCGGGCTGAAGCTGATGCCTTCGTCGATCTCTTTCCAGGCTTCGAACAGTTCGTCGGCATGGGCATCTTCGTTTTGCACGAATGCCCAGGTCATCTGTTTGGCGCGCATGGGGTGAACACCCATGGCAGTAAGCGCATGACCGCCGAGCTCCAGCGCCGAGTGGTAGGTTTCGCTGATCACGTCGTCGGCTCCGGCCTCGCGTAGCTGGTAGCCGTGGCCCCGGTCGAAGGCGCGGGCCAGCACCCATACATTGGGGTAGAACTGTTTGACGTGCTTGACGATACCCACTGCACGCTCACGGTCGTCGATGGCAACCACCAGCAAGCGCGCGTGCTCGATACCGGCGGTTTCCAGCAGATCCGAGCGGCTTGCATCGCCAAAATAGCTCTTGATACGGATATTGCGCAGGTTCTCGATCTGCTCGATTTCATGATCCAGCGCCACGATGGGAATGTTATTGGCCCGCAGCAGACGGCAGATGATCTGCCCAAAGCGCCCCACGCCCGCCACGATGACCGGCGCCTGCTCTTCGATGGTGTCGGCCTCCCGGGGGTCATTTTTGGCGGTTTGATAGCGCGGCAGCACCAAGCGGTCATAGGCGATAAACAGCAGCGGCGTTAAGAACATCGACAGCGCCACCACCAGCGAGAGCACCTGAGAGAGCGCTACCGGAATCACGCTGTTCTGCACGCTGTAGGTCAGCAGCACGAAGCCGAATTCCCCCGCCTGAGCAAGACTCAACGTGAACAGCCAGCCGTTGCTGCCGCGTACTTTGAACAGCAGCGCAAGCGCCAGCAGTATGGCCGCTTTCACGACGATGACCGCTAACCCAAGCCCCAGCACCGTGATCCACTCCGCCGCCAGCACGTCAAAGTTAATCCCTGCGCCCACGGTAATGAAGAAAAGCCCCAGCAGCAGCCCTTTGAACGGCTCGATGTTGGCTTCAATTTCGTGCTTGAACTCGCTATTGGCCAGAACGATACCGGCCAGAAACGCCCCCAAAGCAGGCGATAGGTTTACCAGGCTCATTAAGGCAGCAATACCAATCACCAGCATCAACGCCGAGGCGGTAAACACTTCCCGCAGTCCGGACCCAATCACGTAGCGAAACAGCAGCGGCCCCAAGTAGTAACCGCCGACAATCACACCGCCAATGGCGGCGACGACTACGAGAGCATGCGCCCAGGCGGGCAAATGCGCCACTAGGCTTAGTCCCGCATGTCCGTGGTCGTCGCCGGGGGCGCCCATCAATTCGGGCAGCGCCAGCAAGGGGATGAGCGCCAGCATGGGAATGACGGCAATGTCCTGGAACAGCAGCACCGAAAAGGCGCTGCGGCCGCCCTCGGTTTTGGAAAGGCCCTTCTCACTCAGGGTTTGCAGCACGATGGCGGTGGAGGAAAGCGCAAAAATCAGCCCCACGGCTAACGCGGTTTGCCAAACGAGCCCAAGCCACCAGGCAATCGCAGCGCCTGCCGCTGCGGTCAGCACCACCTGCAAACCGCCCAGGCCTAGAAGGCGCACCCGCATGGCCCATAAGCCTTTTGGATCTAGCTCCATACCGACTAAAAACAGCATCATGACCACGCCGAATTCGGCAAAGTGCTGAATGGTAGTGGTCTCCTGGCCGACCAGCCCGAGCACCGGGCCAATCACCACCCCAGCCACCAAATAGCCCAACACCGAGCCGAGCCCGAACCGCTTGGCCAGCGGCACGGCAATCACCGCCGCCACTAAATAGATGAATGCTTGAATAAAATAGCCGGTCATGACGATTCCTTAACGTTGCTGCGACTTGACTTCCCTGAGCAATCAGTTAACGTACTAGTACGCTAGTACATGAGTAACCACTCGGTGTCATGATGTCCTTACACGATACGTTTCAAGCTGACTTGGTGCGCCACCTGCTTGCGATCGACACGCCCGACGCCATGGACGAAGCGCTAGCCAGCCTGCTAACGCCAGCAGAGTACCAAGAAATCAGCAAACGCCTACAGATTTTTAAGCTGCTGCGGGAAGGCGTGCCCCATCGCAAAATCGCTGAAACCCTGGGCGTGGGTATTGCGACCGTGTCACGCGGATCACGCGCGCTGACGATGTTAGCCTCTTCACGGAATGAACACCTATGAGCACCACCGATACGGGCGCTGCGGCAGGCCCACAGCCGTTCACACTGCCACGTAAGCCCCACTACGTCACGCTGGCGGCAGATTGCGACTTCTTCGCCCTGTTTCAGAAAATCGAGCGGCGCTTCGATACCTGCTACATGCTGGAGTCGCTGGGCGAAGATAGCCACATGGCGCGCCACTCGATCATTGGCTTCGACCCCGAGTACACGCTCTATGCCAATGACAACACACTGACCATCGAAAGCCGCAATGGCGATGCCAATCACTATCCCAGCGACAACCCCTACGAACTACTGCGCAGCCTTATTCCGCAAAACATCATTTCTCGTAAATACGCGGGAGGGTTGAGCGGCTACCTGGGCTACGACGCCATGCAGTACTTCGAGCCGTCGCTGACGCTAAAAGCCAGCGACGACTTCGATACGTTCCGCTTTGGGCTGTACAAAGACGGCCTGATTCTTGACAAGATGACCGGGGAAGTCACTTACTTCTACTACGACAACAGCCGGTACGCGTTTCTGCAGACGCTGATCGACGCCGACGACGAGCCAGCAGGCCCGCTGCGCATTACCGCGCTGGGCGACACCATGAGTAAGGCCGAGCACGCCAAGGCCGTGGCCAAGGTGAAGCAGGACATCATCGACGGCAAGGTTTTCCAGTGCGAAGTGGGCTTCAAGAAACGCTTTCGGATTCAGGGCGATACGCTAGCACTGTATGACCAGTTACGCACCATCAACCCCTCACCGCAGATGTATTACGTGAAGTTTGGCGAGCAGAAACTGATTGGCGCGAGCCCCGAACTGCTGTTCCGCCTGCGCCAGGGCGAGATGGAGACGTTCCCGCTGGCGGGCACCACCCTGCGCGGCCAAACGCCCCAGGAGGATACCCAGCTTGCCCGCGCGCTGCTCAACGACCCCAAAGAGATCGCCGAGCACAATATGATCGTGGACCTGCACCGCAACGATATTGGCCGAGTGGCGCAGTTTGGTACGGTCAAAGTGCGCAGCCTGATGGATATCAAGCGCTTCAGCCACGTACAACACATTTCGAGCGAGATCGTCGGCATCATTGCCGAGAGCGAAGATATGTTTACCGCGCTGGCCAGCAACTTCCCGGCAGGCACGCTCACCGGTGCACCCAAAATCGAGGCGATGAAAATCATCGACGACCTGGAAACCGACGGGCGCGGCCCCTACGGCGGCGCGGTGGGCCAGTTCTCCTTCAACGGCGACTGCACCTTTGCGATCCCCATTCGCACGGTGTTCGTCAACGGCGAGCACGCCTACGTGCAAACCTGCGGCGGCAACGTGTATGACAGCAACGCCGACGATGAATACGAGGAGATTCGTCGCAAATTTGCCGGCACCCGCAAGGCCCTGGCCCCCTTTATGGACGATATGGAAACGGAGAGCCCCGCATGAAGGTGCTGATCATCGATAACTACGACTCCTTCACCTATAACCTGTACCAGTTCATTGGGGAGATTCTGACGACTGAAAAGAATCGCGGCGAGCTGCCTCACTTCGAGATCGTGGTGAAGCGCAATAACCAGATTGATTTTAAAGCGATTGAAGCCATGGCACCGAACCGCATCATTATCTCGCCTGGCCCCGGCTCACCGGATGACCCTCGCTATTTTGGCGTATGCGCCGAAGTCATCGAAAAGCTGGGCAAAACGACGCCACTACTGGGCGTCTGTTTGGGCATGCAGGGCATCGTTCATGTGTTTGGCGGCAAAGTAATCAAAGCACCGCTGCCGATGCATGGCAAAATCAGCCCCATCAACCACGACAACCGCTCGGTGTTCAACGGCGTGCCTGACCAGCTCGAGGTGATGCGTTACCACTCGCTGATTGCCGATGCGGCAACGCTGCCGGAGTGCCTGGAAGTCACTGCCACGGTGGGTGAGCTGACCGCCGCGCAGTTTGCCGAGCGAAGCCATTGGCAGTCGGCGGGTGAATTTGAGCTGATGGGCGTGAAGCACCGCGACTACCCCATTCACGGCATTCAGTTTCACCCAGAGTCGTTTGCCACCGAAGGCGGCAAAGAGTTAATTGCCAACTTTCTATTTTCTGACCACTACTGACGAATTCCGCCTTGTATCTGCAGGTGCCTGCCCTTTAGCGGCCTTTGCCCTCATCGCCCAGCGTGAAGGAGGGCGGGTCGCTGGCGGGAAAGGTGTCATCGGCGGCGGCGTCCAGGTCGCTCTCCGACCACACCGTTTCCGTGTTATCCGCCGTATATGCCTTGAAATCCTTCAATAAGCACCACTGCCCCTGGCTCTTGGCCAACGACTCTGGTTTCACCCAAAAGTGGCGTCCGTAGGGTGTACGTATCTCGGCATTTTGGCGCTCACTAATGTTGACCACCTGCCCAACTAACAAGCCGTGGTGATCGACTATTTTTACGTCTTTCAAAGTATCGTCTGCCATCCTAGCGTCCTCTTCGTATTCCTGATCCGGGCACTCTTCAACGTAGTGGCTCTATGCAAACGCCCGCAAGCCGCGCGGACAACTTTAGCTTTTAGCAAGCCAACGCGGGGCGATTAACGCTTTCCCCGTGCGCGGGGTGGCTTGCCACCGGCAGGCTTACCGCTTGGGCGACCACCCTTCACTGAGCCCTTACCCACCCCCTTCGCCACCGGATTACCGCCGGGCCTACCCTTACCTTTCGCAGCTGGTTTGCCAGCGGGTTTTCCTTTGGCACTCGGTTTACCGGGCACGGCCCCTTTGGCCTTGGCGTCTTTACGTGTTTTGTTACCCGCCTTGGCACCGGGGGAAGCGCGCTTGGACACCGGCTTTTTCTCCTTCGTGCTACTCCTACCGCCGCTGTAGTTGGGCCTGGCTGGCTTTTTCTTCTCGGACGCTTTCTTCTCCGGCGCGACGGCTGAGGTTTCGGTGAGGGCGATGATCGTCTCGATCTCTTTAGGCGTCAAATCACGCCAATCCCCCAGCGCCAGCCCTTTCAGCGACACGTTCATGATGCGGGTGCGTACCAACTGCGTCACCTCATAGCCAAAGTATTCGCACATTCGGCGAATTTGTCGGTTGAGGCCCTGCACTAGCGTGATATTGAAAACGAACGTGGACTCTTTGACCACTCGACACTTTTTGGTCATCTGCCCCAGAATCGGTACGCCGCCCTGCATACCCGTAATGAACTCATCGGTGATTGGCTTATTCACCGTTACCACGTACTCTTTTTCGTGGTTGTTGTTAGCGCGCAGGATCTTATTGACCAAGTCGCCGTTGTTGGTGAGAAAAATCAGCCCTTGAGAATCTTTATCCAAGCGGCCGATCGGAAAAATACGTGTGCCGTGCTTCACGAAATCAACGATGTTGTCCTTTTCTGCCGACTCCGTGGTGCTCACGATACCCACCGGTTTGTTCAAGGCGATAAGAACGAGGTCCTCTTCCTCTTGCGGCTCGATCTCCTGGCCATTGACCTTTACTCGGTCTCCTGGGACCACTTGATCACCGGTGGTGGCGCGGCGTCCGTTGATCCACACATTGCCCTGCTCGACAAAGCGGTCGGCTTCGCGGCGGGAGCAGAGGCCACTTTCGCTGATGTATTTATTGATACGGACCGATGTTCGTAACGACATAAAACGCCATGTAGCTTAAATAAACGTTAAAAAGAGGAGCCGGGCTGCTGGAGAAATTCGATCTCTTCTGGGGTAGAGGGTCTACCCAACAGTGCATTGCGATGCGGGTAGCGCCCAAAGCGGTCAATGATGGCCTTGTGACGTTTTTCGAAATCCAGGTTGTTTTCAAGCCCCGCCTGATCGAACAACTGCAGAGCCACCGTGTGAACCGCCGCCGACTCGCTGTGCATATAGGGCATATAGAGAAAACTGCGCTCCACCGCCGAGAGTGTCTGGTCAGCCCCATTGGCCACTGCTTCCTGGGCAAGCCCAAGCGCAAGCGCGTCGTTGGCAAAAGCTCGCGCCTCGTTGCGGTAAATGTTGCGTGAGAACTGATCCAGCACGATGATCTCCGCTAGCCGACCCTGAGCCGTGCGACGCCACTCGAAACACTCGCATGCAGCCGCCCGCGCCAGCACGTCGCTGAATCGTTCGGCTATCTGGCGATCCATGTTGTCGTCTTTTTTAAACCACTGTGCGGGCGTCAGTTCCTGAAACCAGAAGGCCAACACAGCCTGAGCGTCTACAGTCATGTCCCTGTCTCCAACGCTGAACGTAAAGAAAAGCGCCGCCACCTAGCGGTAGCGGCGCAGGTAGGCAGCTATTAGCTTAGCCCGTGTTACGCAGGCCAGCCGCAATACCAGCCATGGTGACCATCAGTGCGCGGGAGAGATCTGGACTAATCGCCCCATCGGCATCGCGGTTACGCTGCAAAAGCTCCGCTTGGAGGCCATGCAGCGGGTCGATGTAGGGGTTGCGTACATCGATCGCTTGGCGGATCAGCGGCGTGTTCTCCAACAGTTTTTCCTGCTGCAGAATATCCAGCACGACATCTTCCAGACGTTCGAAGCGTTCGCGGAGTTTCTTGCCCAGCGCTTTCAGCGAGGGCTCGTCCACCAAGCGGTGCTCGTAGTAAGCGGCAATGGCGACATCAGCCTTGGCCAGCAGCATTTCCAACATGTCGAGATAAGTGCCGAAGAACGGCCATTGGGTGCGCATTTCTTGCAACACTTCGCGGCCGCCGGGCTGCTCCACGCGTCGGGAAAAAGCCTCACCGCTGCCCAACCAAGCGGGTAACATTAGACGGATCTGTGTCCAGGCGAAAATCCATGGGATGGCACGCAGCGTTTCCACCCCGCCGTCCTGGCGACGCTTGGTAGGTCGCGAACCAAGCGGCAGCCTGCCCAGCGCCCCCTCCGGCGTCACCGCACGGAAATAGGGCACGAAATCGGGATCTTCGCGAACCACGCCAACGTAAGCAGCATGAGCAACACTGGCCAGCTGATCCATCTCTTCGCGCCAGTGCGGCTCGGGTGCAGGAGGTGGCAGCAGAGTGGCTTCCAGCACTGCACAGGCATAAATTTCCATGGAGCGCAGGGCGATATCCGGCTGGCCGAACTTAAAGCGAATCATCTCGCCCTGCTCGGTCACGCGCAGGCTGCCGTTCACGGAGCCCGGCGGCTGGGAGAGAATCGCCGCATGGGCCGGGCCGCCCCCGCGGCCTACGGTGCCGCCGCGGCCGTGGAACAGCGTCAGATCAACACCGTGCTTGTCGCACACGTTGACCAGCGCTTCCTGGGCACGGTATTGCGCCCAGGCAGCGGCCAATTGCCCCGCATCTTTGGCGGAGTCCGAGTAGCCGATCATCACCTCTTGACGGTCTTTAGCCAACGCGCGATAGCCCGGCAATGCCAGTAGTTTGTCGATCACATCGCCCGCGTGGTCCAGGTCGTTCAAGGTTTCGAACAGCGGTGCAATGGGCAACGAGACTTGCCCCCCCACTTCCTTCATCAGCAGCGCCACGGTGAGCACATCGGATGGTTCGGCGGCCATCGAGATAATGTAGGTGCCGAGCGCTTCTGCATGCTCCTGGGCGATCACCTTGAAGGTGTCAATGACCTCACGGGACTCCGCCGAACACTCCCAGCGACGCGGGATCAGCGGACGACGGGAGTCAAGCTCCGCTAGTAAAAACTCCTGGCGCTGGGTTTCGCTCCACTCCTGATAATGACCTAGCCCCAGAGAACTGGTGAGTTCTTCCATGACTTGGGCGTGGCGGCTGGCTTCCTGACGAAGGTCAAGCTTGGTCAGCGTTACACCGAACACGGCCACGCGGCGCAGTGTATCCAACAGCGCGCCGTTGGCGATGGTATCCAGCCCCACGTCGCAGAGCGAGCGATAGCAGGCCAGCAGCGGCGCATAAATCTGGTCGCGGGTCTCGATGATCGGCCCGCCGTCATAGTTACGGCCATCGAGCTGCGCTTTCGCCCAGTCGCGGGTGGCCTCCATTTTGGTGAGCAGCCGTTTCAAAAGCTCGCGGTAAGGCTCCGCCACGTCGCCCACTTCGGCTTTGAGGGCGCTGTTGGCTTTCCACATGGAGAGCTCGGTCTTGAGCTGTTCCAAATCACGCAAGTATAGGTCCGCCGCCATCCAGCGGCCTAGCAGCAGCACTTCCTGGGTCACTTTGGCGGTGACATTCGGATTGCCGTCACGGTCGCCGCCCATCCAGGAAGCGTAGCGGATCGGCGCAGCATCCAGCGGCAGGCGTTCGCCTGCGGTGTCCAGCAGCAGGTTATCCAGGTCGCGATGAAAATCCGGCACTGCCTGCCACAGTGAGTTCTCGATGACGGCAAAGCCCCACTTCGCTTCGTCTACCGGCGTGGGGCGTTCGTGGCGAATCTCGTCGGTATGCCACGCCTGGCTGATCAGCTCTTCCAAGCGGCCTTGGGCGCGGGCACCGCGCTCGGGGTAATCCTCGGAGCTTTCGATCGCAGTCAAGCACTCATCGATCGCATCGTATTTTTGGATCAGCGTACGACGGATGACCTCGGTGGGGTGCGCTGTCAGTACGAGCTCGACGCGCATATTAGCCAGGGTTTCCACCAGCTTGCGGGGCGAGTTACCGGCCTGCTGAGCGCGCCCCAAGAGCTCCCCTAGCGCGGGCTGCGAACCGGGTTTGTAATCCTCCACCCGACGGAACCGTGCCCGGTAGTGCTGCTCGGCGATATTGGCCAAATTCAAGAACTGGTTGAATGCGCGGGTCACCGGGAGCAGGTCCCGCTCGGGTAGCTGACGCAAATACTCGATGAGCTGGCGCTGTTGAAGCGAGTCGCCCTGGCGACCGCGCTTGGCGTGGGCACGAATGGTTTCAATCTTATCGACAAACGACTGGCCTAAGTCATCGGCGATGGTACGCCCAAGACTGTCCCCCAGAATACGCACGTTATCGCGCAGTGATTCGTGTAGATCATGACTCATTGGCGTGGCCTCCTTGCGGGGTCGCGTTGATAGGTTGTGACATTAGCGTTGTTCTTGTGCTTTCGCGGCTTGCCAGTGACTTTCCATCTCATCCAGCGAGGCCTCGTTCAGAGGGCGCTCTGATTCAGCAAGCGCGCTCTCGACAAAGCGAAAGCGACGTTCGAATTTTGCGTTGGTACGGCGCAAGCACTGTTCGGGATCGGTACCCAACGTGCGCGCCAAATTGGTGACGGCAAACAGCAGGTCGCCGACCTCTTCCTGGGCGTGCTGTCGATCCCCCGCCGCCAGCGCCTCTTCGACTTCCTCCAGTTCCTCGCGAATTTTGGCCAGTACTCCCTCGGCATTCGGCCAATCAAAGCCTACGCGGGCGGCCCGCTTCGAGAGCTTGGCGGCGCGGCTTAACGCAGGCAGCGTTCGGGGCACATCGTCCAGCACCGAAGGAGGTTGCGTAGCACGCTCGGCGCGTTCGTCGGCTTTGAGCGCTTCCCAGCGGCTATTCACCTGCTGGGTCTTTACTTCATCGGCACTCACGCCGGTCGGGCGGCGTGACGCCAGCGTGCCGTCTGGGAACACATGGGGATGACGGCGCAGCATCTTGGCGGTCAGCGTATCGACGATATCGTGAAAATCGAAGCGCTGCTCTTCTGCGCCAAATTGGGCGTAGTAGACCACTTGAAAAAGCAGGTCGCCGAGCTCGCCGGGCAGTTCGTCGAAGGCGCGACGCTCGATGGCGTCGGCCACTTCGTAAGCCTCTTCCAGCGTGTGGGGCACGATGCTGTCCCAATCCTGCTTGACGTCCCACGGACAGCCCTGCTCCCGATCGCGCAGCACGGCCATTAGGGTGAGCAAATCCTCCAGGGTATGACGCATCAGGCCCCTCCTTTACGGGCACTTTTCTCGGGATCGGCGTTACGCAAACGGCGCACTTCGGTGACATTGGGCAGTTGTTGGATACGTGAAAAGAGTCTGCCGAGCGACTCCAGCCCGTCCACTTCCAGGGTAATCCGCAGTCGGGCGATGCCCTCGTCGGTATCCGTGAGCGTGTTGACCGCTAGCACATTGACCTTTTCATTACCCAAGAGACCGGTCACATCGCGCAGCAGGCCGGAGCGGTCCCAGGCTTGAATCTCGATGGTCACCGGGTAGCGGGTGTGTGCCCGCTCGCCCCACTCCACTTCGATAATGCGCTGGGGCTCTTCCATGCGCAATTGGAGAATGTTGGGACAGTCCTGGCGGTGCACGGTGACGCCACGCCCCTGGGTAATGAAGCCGACGATCGGCTCGCCGGGCACAGGGCGGCAACAGTTGGCCATGCTGGTTTTCAGGTTGCCCACGCCCAGCACGGTGATGTCGCTTTGGGTCGCCTTGCTGGGCTGGCGGCGGGGTTTGGCTAGCAGGCGATCGAGCTGCTCTTGGTCGTCGGTTTCACCAAACAGTTGCTGCGCCTGATGCAGCACTTGACCGATACGCAGGTCGCCCGCGCCCAACGCCGCGTACATGTCGTCGGCATTTTGGTAGTTGACGGCTTTGGCGAGCTTGGCCAGATCCAGCCCTTCCACGTCCAGACGCCGCATTTCGCGCTCAAAGAGCGTGCGCCCTTCGTCCAAATTCTGGTCACGGGCCTGATGCTTGAACCACGCTTGAATCTTGGCACGCGCTCGCGACGTGCGTACATAGCCAAGACTGGGATTGAGCCAATCGCGGCTGGGGCCACCTTTGGTGGCGGTCAAAATCTCAATCTGCTGGCCCGTCTTGAGTTTGTAGGTCAGAGGCACGATACGCCCATTGACCTTGGCTCCCCGGCAAAGATGGCCAATCTCGGTGTGAACCCGATAAGCAAAGTCGATGGGTGTCGCGATGCGCGGTAGGTCGATAACGTGCCCATCTGGCGTGAACACGTAAATGCGGTCTGGGGCAACATCGCTGGAGAGTCCTTCGCGCAGGTCGCCAAACCCTCCCACTTCGTCCTGCCACTCCAATACTTGGCGCAGCCAAGCGATCTTATCCTCGTAACTGCGACTTTTAGCGTTGGTGTCGTGGCCTTTATAGCGCCAGTGGGCACACACGCCCAGCTCGGCTTCATCGTGCATGGAGAAGGTGCGAATCTGTATTTCCAGTACCTTGTTATCCGGCCCCATGACGGCCGTATGCAGCGATTGATAGCCGTTTTTCTTGGGGTTGGCGATATAGTCGTCGAACTCGTTGGGCACATGGTGCCAGCGAGAGTGGACGATACCCAGTACGGTGTAGCAGTCGGTGACTTCAGGCACCAAAATACGCACGGCGCGTACGTCGTGTACCTGGGAAAAATCGATCCGCTTGCGCTTCATTTTGCGCCAAATGGAGTAGATATGCTTAGCTCGCCCGCTCACGTCGTAGCGGTGAATATGCTGAGCCTCCATCAAGCCTTTAAGGGTTTCCACCACGTCGTGAATGTATCGGTCGCGATCCAAGCGCTTTTCCGCCAAGAGTTTGGCGATGGCCTTGTAATCCTCTTCATGTAGATAACGGAACGACAGGTCTTCAAGCTCCCACTTGATCTGACCAATGCCCAGTCGGTGAGCCAGCGGCGCATAGATATCGGCCACTTCCCGCGCAACTTGCAGGCATTTCTCACGGGGCGCATCTTTGACTTGACGTAGCGCACAGGTACGCTCGGCAATTTTGATCAGCGCAACGCGTACGTCACCGACCATGTTCACCAGCATTTTGCGCAGGTTTTCCTGCTGGTTGTGCTGGCTCATGCCATGGTTAGGTGCCAATGGGTAGCTGATGGCGGCCATTTGCAGCACACCGTCGATCAGCTTGGCGACCTCCTCTCCAAAGCGCTTGCTGACACCTTCTAAACTCAACAACCCTTCCCGCACGGCGCGGTAGAGAACGGCGGCTTCCAGCGTGGCCTGATCGAGTTTGAGATCGGCGAGGATATCCGCCATCTCGAGGCCCATACGGAAGCTAGAGCCCGGCGATAGCCACACGCGATGCGTACGCGGTGCTTCTCGCTCCAACTGCTCGGCCAGCTCACAGGCTTCCAATAAGCGTTCGGGTTCGCGTAGGCGCACATCTTCTTGAAGGCGCGTTAACCATTGTTGTATGTCCACCTTTCCGCTTTCTGTCAGCGGTTGGTCTTCACGCACTTTCACCATGACGTTCACTCATCCTTTCTGGGTGACGGCCTCACACCGCCGCCACCAATGCTTGCTGCAAAGGGCAGACTAGCCCGCGTATTCAAACAGCATCAGCGTTTCCATGTGGGCAGTGTGTAGAAACATATCCGCGACGGCGACGTGCTCGACGCGATAACCTGCATGCACAAGGTGTGCCGCATCCCTGGCCAGCGTAGCCGGATCGCAGGAAACATAGGCAATTTTCGCTACTTTTCGACGCCCTAGCGCTTGGCAAACGGCTTCGGCACCGCTGCGCGGCGGATCGAGTACCACCGCATCGACCGGGTGTTCATCAAGCAGCGCCTTGACTGCCGTCGACTCATTGAGATCCGCCTGCTGGGCACTCACATCCAGTCGATTCAGCTTCGCATTGGCTTTCAAGCGCTCGACCATGGCGGCGCTTCCCTCTACGGCATGCACGCTGGCTCCTGCAGCGGCTATCGGCAGGCTGAAGTTCCCTATCCCGGCAAACAGGTCGAGCAGCCGCCCTCCTTGTCCAGACGCCAACCATGCTATCACCTGCGCCACCATCTTTTGGTTGACTTCGGCATTTACTTGTAAAAAATCGCCGGGGGCAAACGTCAGCACCAGTTCGTCAGCGGTCTGTGAGTCAGTCACGCCCAATGCGCTCAATGAATAGCGCTCTTCTAGTGCAGGTGCCTCACCATACCAGTGCAGCGAGGGTGACTCCCGGCCCAGCCATATGCCAAAACACACGTGGTGTTGATCTGCAAAGGATTGCCAGCGCCCCCTATCTTGAGGCTGCTCTTTGAGCTGTCGCACCAGCACTACCGTGGCCTTAGGGGTCGAGAGCAATTCGATATGGCCGATGGAGCGCGGTGCATCCAACTCGATAAGCAGCTGTTTTAACGGGTCTAGTAGCGCCTGTAGCGACGGCACCAACACATGGCAGTGTTCGATATCGACCAACCGATGGCTATTGGCTGCTCTAAATCCCAGGCGCACGTTACCCTGACCATCGACCTTGACGCCTAGACGAGCCCGTCGGCGATAGTGTTCGGACTGCCCGTTAATGGGCGTCACTGCCGATAGCCTCACGCCTTGACGGGCCATCAGTTCACTGACGACCTCACGCTTATGGGCACGCTGTGCATCGAGCGCTAGGTGCTGCAAATCACATCCGCCACAGTGGCCGAAATGCGCGCACGGCGGCTCTACACGCTGGGGAGAGCGGGTTACTAACGTTTTGACGTGCGCTTCGTCGAAGCGCTTGCGCGTGACATGTACCGCCACCTCGACCTGCTCTCCAGGCAGCGCCCGATCGACGAACACGGTTTTACCGTCCGGGTGATGGGCCACGCCACGCCCATCATGGGCCAAACGCTCGATCGACAGCGGCGCGCCGACATCGATGCCGATAGGCTGCTTGGTCGGCACGCCGTTGCTGTAAGGTTGGCGGGCCAACCCAGAGTGGCCCGAGGCGGGCCGTGGTGGCCGCCGCTTACCCAACATAGCCATCTATACCTCCGGGGCGAACAGGCCCGTGGAGAGATAGCGATCGCCACGGTCACACACAATGAACACGATGACCGCATTTTCGGTTTGCTCGGCAATACGCAGGGCGCCTGCCAAGCTGCCACCCGATGACACGCCCGCCAAAATGCCCTCTTCACGGGCCAAACGGCGCATGTGTGTCTCGGCTTCCTGCTGACTGATATCGAGTGTGATATCCACCCGCGGCGCTTCGAATATGGCGGGCAGATACTCCTGTGGCCAGCGGCGGATGCCTGGAATACTGGCCCCATCGGCGGGCTGTAAACCGACGATTTGAATCGCACTATTCTGCTCTTTCAGGTAGCGCGACACGCCCATGATCGTTCCGGTGGTTCCCATTGAACTCACGAAGTGGGTTACCTCTCCGCCCGTTTGCCGCCACACTTCCGGCCCGGTGGTACGGTAATGCGCCAGCGGGTTATCCGGGTTGGCAAACTGGTTCAGTGGTTTGCCTTCTCCCCGGGCGATCATGGCGTCAGCGATGTCCCGCGCTTCTTCCATACCGCCCTCTTTACTGGCCGTGATCAGCTTGGCGCCGTAAGCGGCCATGGCCTGCTTGCGCTCGGCGGAGGCGTTTTCCGGCATGACCAACGTCATGTTGTACCCTTTGATGGCCGCTGCCATAGCAAGTGCAATGCCGGTATTTCCAGAGGTCGCTTCGATGAGCGTATCTCCCGGCGAGATCTCACCGCGGGCTTCGGCTTCGCTGAGCATGGAAAGCGCCGGGCGGTCTTTGACCGAGCCGGCCGGGTTATTCCCCTCCAGCTTGGCCAATAGCGTGTTGTTCTTTCCAGCACTGATGCGCTTAAGGCGCACCAAGGGCGTATTGCCCACCACCTCTTCGAGCGTGGGATAATTCATCGGACACTCCTTATCGTAACCGTTATGCTGCATTATATCGGTGCTGCCTGTGAGTGGACAGGCAACCTTCCAGATTCGACGAGCTTCTTTCATGTCATTAAATACGCGCCTGCTGTTCGCTCTGCTTGGTTTCCCTCTGCTGGTCTATGCCGTCATGGCCGTTCTGCTGGTCCTGCAAAATGAACATACCGGTAGAAGCGTGCTCGAAGATCGGTTGACCAGCGCTGGAGAATTGTTAGCTCCCAGCCTTGGGGCTGCCATGGCCGATGGCGACTTGCCACGACTGGAAGCGTTGGCCCGTCAGTTGTTGGAGCACCGTGGTCTAAGAGCGGTGACACTGTTCGACGAGCAGGGCAACCGCTTGTTGGTACTGGGCCGTTCGATGCCGCCTCCGCCGCGCCTGAACGCGCCCGACGTGACCGTCATCTCCAAAGAGGAAGACACGTGGCGCCTACAGGTACCGATCACCAGTCAGGCAGTGGGCGGGACCAACCTTGTTACCAACGGCTGGTTGGAAGCCGAGATGGATATCCGCGCACTAACGCTCGAGCGCTACCGTTTGATCGCCAGCTTGAGCCTCGGTGGCATGCTGCTCGGCCTGCTGCTATTCCTGGCGGCCTTTGCCATCAGCCGCTACGCCAGCCGACCTATCGAAGAGGCCAACCAAGCCCTATATCGCTTGTCTCGTGGCGATTACAGCCTCGTGATGTCCCACGCCAAGCCCACCGAATTCAAGCAGCTAGCCAAACACATCAATCGACTGGCCGAGCATTTCCAACAGGCTCAACGAGATATGCAGAGTCAAATCGAGCAGGCGACCAGCGAGCTGCAAGAGTCGATGGAAACCATCGAAGAGCAGAACATCAAGCTAGACCTCGCCCACCGCAGCGCACTTCGGGCCAACGCGGTCAAATCCGAATTTCTAGCCAATATGAGTCATGAAATCCGCACGCCGCTCAATGGCATCGTGGGTTTCTGCCGCCTACTCGGGCGCTCTTCGCTGGATAGCCGTCAAAAAGAGTGGCTAGAACACGTTCGTCGCGCCTGCGACAACCTGCTCATGCTGGTGAACGATGTCTTGGACTTCTCCAAACTGGAAGCCGACCGGCTTACGCTGGAAGAGGTGGACGTCGATATCGTTGCTTTAGTGGATGAGATCATAGGCCTACATGCCCCCGAAGCGCAGCGCAAGCAGCTCCATTTGGTCGCCATGGTGTACGACGACGTGCCCACGCCGCTTTGTGGCGATCCGCTGCGCATTCATCAGTTGCTCAACAACTTGCTAGGCAATGCGATCAAGTTCACCACCGAGGGGGAGGTGATCGTTCGCGTGATGCTAGAGAACCAAGAGGGGCAGCATGTCGTGCTGCACATTAGCGTCAGCGATACGGGCATCGGGCTGAGCGAAGAGCATCAGCAGCAGCTCTTTAGTGCCTTCTCCCAGGCAGAGCCCAGCCATTCGCGTCAATTTGGCGGCACCGGTCTTGGGCTGACCATCTGCCGCCAACTCATTCAACGAATGGGCGGTGAAATCACCGTCGATAGTGAACTCGGCAAAGGCTCGACGTTCTCTTTCACTCTGCCGCTGTTGGCGCATCTTGCCGATGAACGCCCTCCAGAATTGACCCTGGATGGCCCGATCATTCGACTTCACGAGCCGCACCTTCCTACCCGCAACGTGCTCGAGCACCTGTTAGAGCGCTGGGGAGCGCGTCCTGTCTCGTTCATCGATGCAGGCAATGAGGCACTGCTGATTCTCTGCCTCTCGGCTGAGGATTTTAACGACGAGCGAAAAGGCTACTGGCAGTCGGTCATTGAGCAGACGCCTTGTCCGGTACTGGTGCTGGCCAATACCACCAGCTTCGATCTACCCACCTGGGAGCTTCCCCACGGTGGTGAGATGCTGTGCAAGCCATTTACCCGAGCGCAACTGGCCACCACGCTACGCCACCTCTTGCAGCCACAGGCACAGACAGCGCCCAGCGCCAACGTTTCTAAACCGCTACCGGCCCCGCGCTTGACGATTCTGATCGTCGACGATAATGCGCCCAATCGCGAGCTGCTCAAAGCGATGCTGGAGAGCGATACCCTGCAAATCGCACTCGCCGAGAGCGGCCATGAGGCGTTAGAGTTTGCCAAACATGCCACCGCTGACATGGTGCTCATGGACATTCGAATGCCCGGCATGGATGGCATTCAAACGACCCAAGCCTTGCGACGTATCAACAATAGCTGGGCACGCTGCCCCATCATTGCGGTGACGGCCCACGTGTTGAGCGCGGAACGCCAGCAGTGGCTGTCCGAGGGGTTGGACGACGTCATGGTCAAGCCCATCGACGATGTTCAGCTACAGCAGCTGCTCCAGCGCTTTTTAGGGGTGGCAGCCAAGCCTGCGTCGACAGAGCCCACTCGCGCCTTGCAAGCCCCTATCGAACCCTCAAGCTCGCTGCCTGCCGTCGACCTGACGCTGGGTGCCCGACTGGCCGGTGGCAAAGAAACGCTGGCCAAGCAGCAGTTGGTACGGCTCATCGATAGCCTGCCCGAAAGCGAGCGACACATCCGTCGTGCGTTTGCAGCGGAGGATTTGACGACACTACTGGATTGGGTACACGGCTTGAATGGCGCTAGCCGATATTGCGGTGCGCCGGAGCTTGCGCTACTGGTAGAAACATTGGAAACGCGGCTGCGCACCAGCGGACTGCGGCATGTGGAAACGCTGCTGGACGAGCTCTACACCGCCATGGAAAGACTCAGCCAGGAGCGCGCTGCGCTGGTCGAAAAGTGATGACCGACGTCATCGCTCCAGTACGACAAAAGCAACGGCATAATCGGCTTCATCGCTTAAGGTAATGTGGGCGGCGGTGGCGCCGCTTTCGAGAAATCGGCGCTGCGCTTCACCGCTGAGCTTGAGGATCGGCTTACCCAGCGCATCGTTGAGCACCTGTATCTCGCCCCACTGCATGCCCTGGCGGAGCCCCAGCCCAAGCGCTTTAACGAAGGCCTCCTTGGCCGCAAAGCGTTTTGCCAAATAAGCCGTCGCCTGCCCCTTCGACTGCCATGCACGCTGCTCGTCTGGCCCTAAGATGCGCTGCGCAAAACGAGGACCGTGACGCGTCACGGCCTGACGAAAGCGTTCAACCCGAGCAATGTCCGAGCCAATTCCGACGATCATATCAATGACTGCAGCAGTGGTGACCATTGCCGTGATCGTGGTCATGTTCGTGGGCGTCCAGGGCGGCCATCAAGCCCGCTTCCTGACCCGCGATGATCAAACGCTTCATCTCCTGAACGGCTTCCTTCAAACCAACGAAGAGTGCTCGGGCAATGATGGCATGACCGATATTGAGCTCGTTGACGCCGGGCAGTGCGGCAATCGCTTCCGCATTGTGGTAATGCAGACCGTGTCCGGCATTGACTACCAAGCCTAGTGAAACCGCGTACACCGCCGCCGCGCTAAGGCGATCATATTCGGCGTTGGCCTCGGCACTGCCCGGCTTGGCGTCGGCGTAAGCGCCAGTGTGTAGCTCGATGGTGGGCGCACCGGCACGATGGGCAGCATCGATCTGTGATTCGTCGGGGTCGATGAATAGCGACACGTCACACCCCGCCGCCGCTAAGCGCTGGCAGGCGCTAGCGATCTGCTCGAAGCCGCCAACCACATCCAGGCCGCCTTCGGTGGTGAGCTCTTCGCGCTTTTCAGGCACTAAACACACGTGTGCCGGGCGTACCTCTTCTGCCAGCGCCAGCATTTCTTCGGTGACGGCCATTTCCAGGTTCATGCGCGTATTGAGCACCTCGGCCAAGAGCCGCACGTCGCGGGGCTGAATATGGCGACGGTCTTCGCGCAAATGAACGGTAATGCCATCGGCTCCTGCCTCCTCGGCCAGCAGCGCTGCCTGCACCGGGTCGGGATAGCGTGTACCACGCGCCTGACGCAGCGTGGCGATATGATCGATGTTTACGCCGAGTAAAATCCGTGGGGGGTGCATGCAGAGACTCCAATCAATCAACAGCGATAGAACACTATCGCGATCAGTGGTAACGGTGGCTCAAGAGCGATGACGGCGGCGAGCCAAATCCAGCATCAATTCACGGGAACGCAGCGCGGTAGTTCCTAAGTGAGGAGCCAGCGCTGCCCGCATGACCGCTTTCAATGCATTGGCCAGGCCCGCTGGCTGCCAATCACCCTGTTCGATTAAGCGAAGGGTACGTCCTTCGATGCCTTGAGGTGCGGCAACGAACGCGCGAGTGTCGGCTTCGAAACGGTAGCGCTGATGTGGGTCCAGCGCACCTCCCTCTGGGGTGCTAAAGCGCGGCGTGGCCTCGAGCACGTCCAGAAGCGCCCATTCGTAGCGCCTGAGCGCCAGACCGCGCTCGGCGGGCACTGGCAGTGCCTCCAGCAGCGCGCTGTAAAAAGCAAACACTTCGGTCGCCGCGAGTTCAAGGGGCAGCAAGCGAGTGGCAATTTCGTTAGCGTACAGGCCACATAGCAGCCCCTCGCCGGCCAGCAACGCGGTGTGCCCACGCGACTCCATCAACGTCAGTCGCTTCAGCTCTCGTTCGCCGCGCCAGGAGACGAACAGCGGCGTAAAGGGTTGCAGCCGCTGACGAGATTTCGAGCCGGGCCGCTGCCCCCCGTGAGCTACCGCACGGATGCGGCCATGGTCGAGTGTCAATAGATCGACTAGCGCGCTGGTTTCACGGTAGGCACGGCGATGAAGCAAAAACGCAGGCTCGGCGGTCATGGAGCCACTCAATCGAGATCGTAACCCAGGCTCTTCAGGGCCCGCTCGTCGTCGGACCAGCCGCGCTTGACCTTGACCCACAGGTTGAGCATGACTTTCGTTCCCAGCGCGCGCTCCATGTCCAGGCGCGCCTCGCGGCCAATGCTCTTGATTCGGTCGCCGTTCTCGCCAATCAAAATCACCTTCTGCCCCTGACGCTCTACCAGAATCAGCGCGCTGATATGCGTGACCCGCTCGGTCTCGCGGAACTCTTCGATCTCGACCGTCATCTGGTAGGGCAGCTCGTCGCCGAGCTGACGCATGACTTTTTCACGCACTAGTTCAGCCGCCATGAAACGCAGGCTTTTATCGGTGATCTGGTCTTCCGGGAAGAAATGGATACTCTCGGGCAGGTGCTTGGCGACTTCCTCTTCCAGGGTCTCTACTTGGGTGCCATGCTTGGCAGAAATGGGTACCACGGCGGCAAATTCACGGCGTGCGCCCACATCGGCCAGCCAAGGCAGCAGATCGCCTTTGTCTTGAAGACGGTCGACCTTGTTGACCGCGAGAATGACCGGCGCCTTCACGTGCTCTAGACGCTTCAGTACGGCTTGGTCTTCGTCTGTCCAACGGGTGCGGTCGATGATGAACACCACGCAGTCGACATCGCGCAGTGCCTGGGTCGCCGCTTGGTTCATGAAGCGGTTGATAGCCTTGTTACGATCCTTGGACATGATGTGCATGCCCGGCGTGTCGACATAGATGAACTGCGTATCGTCGACGGTTTTGATACCCATCACTTGGTGGCGCGTGGTTTGCGGTCGCCGAGAAGTGATCGAGATTTTTTGCCCCAGAATCCGGTTCATGAGGGTTGACTTGCCTACGTTGGGACGGCCAACGATGGCCACGAAGCCGCAGGTTTGGCTCATGATTTGTCTCCAGGGGGTTGCTCGAGATAGGACAATGCTTCTTCCGCAGCCTGCTGTTCGGCATGGCGGCGGCTGGGGCCTTTACCCGTGGTATGCTCGCTTAAAAGCTCGATGTAGCACTCCACGGTAAAGGTCTGGGCATGCGCCTCACCCTTTACAGAGACCACTTCATAACGTGGCAGCGCCGCTTGGCGCGACTGCAAAAACTCTTGTAAGCGTGTTTTGGGATCTTTCTGAGTATCTTGCAGCGAGATGTTTTCCAGGCGGTCGGCGTACCATGCGAGTACGCGCTCGCGCACGGCATCCATTCCAGCGTCTAGATAAATCGCGCCAATCACGGCTTCTACAGCATCCGCTAGAATCGATTCACGGCGATGGCCGCCGCTCTTCATTTCTCCCGACCCCAGCCTCAAGCACTCGCCAAAGGCCATTTCTCGGGCCAGCTCCGCTAGGGTTTGGCCCTTGACCAAGCGGGCGCGCAAACGCGAGAGCTGCCCTTCCCGCGCCTGGGGAAAGCGCTGAAACAGCGCTTCGGCAATCACGAAATTGACGATGGAGTCACCCAGAAATTCCAGGCGCTCATTGTTGCGACCACCGTAGCTTCGATGAGTCATGGCCAGTTCCAAAAGCGTTGGGTCGCCAAAGGTATGGCCGATTCGTCGGCAAAAAGCGGTTAAGGAATTACTCACAGTGCTCCTACGTCATTGACGTTAACTAAGACAACCACACTTACGATTTGAAAACGGTACTGCTTCATTCGATACGCCGTATGCTGGTAAAGCTAGGTAGCCCGCCATCCCAATGCATCCACACGGCAAAGGCGCGACCGACGATGTTCTCTTCCGGCACGAAGCCCCAGTAGCGGCTATCGTTGGAGTGGTCGCGGTTATCGCCCATCATGAAATAGTGGCCTTGCGGTACGACCACTTCACGCATTTGCGGGCCTGGATCACGGGGATTGTTATAGATGAAGTGACTCACGTCACCCAACTCCTCCTCCAGCAACAGCTGCTGAGGGTAACGCATCGGCCCCTCTTCGATTAATGCCTTACTGACCGGCTCGCCATTAACATAGAGCTGCTTACCTTCATAGCGAATACGGTCGCCGGGCAGCCCCACCACGCGTTTGATGAAGTTCACCGATGGCTCTTCAGGAAAACGGAATACCATGACATCGCCCCGCTCGGGATCGTCTACTTCCAAAAAACGATGATGAACGACCGGCAAACGTAGGCCGTAGGCGAATTTATTGACGAGAATGAAATCGCCGACTTCCAACGTGGGCTTCATGGAGCCAGAGGGAATTTGAAATGGCTCGATGATGAAGCTGCGCACCACCAGCACCACCAACAGCACCGGAAAGAAAGAACGCGAGTAGTCGACCGGCCAAGGCTCTTTTAAGAGCTTCTCCCGCGTCGGCGCATCCAGCCCTTCCATGGTGGCCGACTCTGCTTTTGCCACGCGCTCACGGCGCTTAGGCCGAAGCACCAGCACATCCAACAGATAAATGGCCCCTGAGAGCGCGACCGCAAGTACCAATAACAGTGAAAAATCCATGTGGGGTTCGTATCCCTAGTCGTTTACCTTGAGCACAGCAAGGAAGGCATCCTGGGGAATTTCGACACGCCCCACCTGTTTCATCCGCTTCTTACCGGCTTTCTGTTTTTCGAGCAGCTTTTTCTTACGGCTGACGTCGCCGCCGTAACATTTCGCCGTGACGTTTTTACGTAGCGCTTTTACCGTCGAGCGGGCCACGACCTGGCCACCAATCGCTGCCTGAATCGCCACGTCGAACATTTGACGGGGGATCAGCTCTTTCATTTTCTCCACCAGCAAACGGCCGCGGGAGTGAGCATGGTCGCGGTGAATGATGACCGCCAGCGCATCGACTTTGTCACCGTTGATCAGCACATCCAAGCGCACGAGTTTTGCCGCTTCGAAGCGCTCGAAGTTGTACTCGAGCGACGCATAGCCACGCGAGATGGATTTTAAACGGTCAAAGAAATCCATGACTACTTCCGACATGGGCAGCTCGTAGGTGAGCTGGATCTGGTTACCCAGAAACTGCATGTCGAGCTGGGTGCCGCGGCGCTGTTCACACTCGGCGATCACGTTGCCAACGAACTCCTGAGGCACCAGAATGCTGGCCCGCACGATAGGCTCACGCATCTGCTCGACATCGGCCATATCGGGTAGCTTGGAGGGGTTGGAGACGTACTGAATGTCGCCGTTCTTCATGGCGAGCTCGTAAACCACCGTCGGCGCCGTGGTGAGCAGATCTAGATCGTACTCGCGCTCCAGACGCTCTTGGATGATCTCCATGTGCAGCGTACCAAGGAAGCCCACCCGGAAACCAAAGCCCAGCGCATCGGAGTTCTCCGGCTCGTACTCGAGAGAGGCATCATTGAGGGCCAGCTTTTCCAAGGCATCGCGGAAATCTTCGTAATCGTCGGCGCTGACCGGGAACATACCGGCGTAGACCTGCGGCTTCACTTTTTGAAAGCCCGGTAAACGTGGTACGTCTGGTGTCTTGGTATGGGTAATGGTATCCCCCACCGGCGCGCCGTGAATCTCTTTGATACCGGCCACGATGAAGCCGACCTCACCGGCGCGCAGAATGTTGGTCTCTTTGCGCAGCGGTGTGAAGATGCCTACTTCGGTGGCGTTCCAGTCGCGTCCGGTCGACTTGATACGGATCTTATCGCCTTTGCGCAGCGTGCCGTCGAATAAGCGCACCAGCGAGACGACGCCCAGATAGTTATCGAACCAAGAGTCGATGATCAGCGCTTGCAGGGGCGCTTCGGGATCACCTTTAGGCGGCGGAATGTCTCGCACCAGCCGTTCGAGCAGCTCGTTGATGCCAATACCGCTTTTTGCAGACACTTGGCACGCGTCAGTGGCGTCCAGGCCAATGATTTCCTCTACCTCTTGGGCGACGCGATCCGGGTCGGCCTGCGGCAGATCGATCTTGTTGAGTACGGGTAGTACTTCCAGCCCCTGCTCGATGGCGGTGTAGCAGTTAGCTACCGACTGCGCTTCCACCCCCTGCGCCGCGTCGACGACCAACAGGGCCCCTTCGCAGGCATAGAGCGAACGCGACACTTCGTAGGAGAAGTCGACGTGCCCAGGGGTATCGATGAAGTTGAGCTGGTACACCTGGCCATCGG
>Ga0207828_100202_pt1 | contig 42805 bp, 40 predicted proteins | sample TtaePargueraPR_11_FD_187276 | JGI IMG/M metagenome (GOLD analysis project Ga0207828, IMG submission 187276) | Aerobic enrichment media microbial communities from Bioluminiscent Bay, La Parguera, Puerto Rico - Tt and P2 (3) (SPAdes) | ecosystem: Environmental > Aquatic > Marine > Unclassified ...
ATCGCGGCTATCTGGTCCTTGGGACCGGGTCGACCAATCCGCCGTGGCACTTTGTTGATTCAGACAACAAGCTCAAAGGTTTTGACGTTGATATGGGCCGTCTTGTGGCGAAGGCCCTGTTTGGCGATCCGGACAAGATCGAGTATGTCCAGCAGTCGGGCGACGCACGCATTCCGAACCTGGTCACCGACAAGGTCGACATGGCCTGCCAGTTCATGACGGTCACTGCCGAACGTGCCCAGCAGATCGAATTCACCATTCCTTACTATCGCGAAGGTGTTGGTCTGTTGCTGATGGGAAATGGCGACTATGCGGATTATGACGCGCTGAAAGAAGGTGGTGATGATGTCACCGTCGCAGTTCTGCAGAACGTCTATGCCGAAGAAATGGTACACGCGGCCTTGCCGGAAGCCGAAGTTGATCAGTATGACAGCGTCGATCTGATGTATCAGGCGCTGAATTCCGGTCGTGCCGAGGCAGCGGCAACTGATCAGTCTGCACTTCGCTGGTTCATGGTTCAGAACCCGGACCGTTACAAGGACGCCGGTTATGCCTGGAACCCGCAAAGCTATTCCTGTGGTGTAAAGCCGGGCGATCAGCGTTGGCTGAACTTCGTCAATACCGTTCTGCATGAAGGCATGACCGGTGTTGAATTCCCGTTCTATGCTGAAAGCTTCAAAACCTGGTTTGGTGAAGAGCTCGAAACGCCGAAAATCGGCTTCCCTGTCGAGTACAAGTAATCAACGCAAGCATCCGGGAACTCCGTTGTGAATTACGATTTCAACTTTGACGTCATCTGGCGTAACTGGGATCTCCTCGCAGAGGGGCTCGGGCTGGGTTTGTTCTTGGCCGTTGTCTCGATTGCGATCGGATGCGGGATCGGTCTTCTGGCGGCGTTCGGGATGCTTTCGCGTCACAGAACCTTGCGCTGGATCGCGGTGGCTTATGTCTCCGCGATCCGCAATACCCCGATCCTTGTTCTTATCCTGTTTTGCTATTTCGCCCTGCCGCAACTGGGCATCGCGCTCGATAAAATCTCGTCCTTTATCTTTACGCTGTCGATCTATGCCGGGGCGTATCTGGCCGAGGTTTTCCGATCCGGTCTGATGGCACTGCCAAAGGGACTGCGCGAAGCCGGACTTGCGATTGGTCTGACAGAATTCAAGATCAAGACAAACATCATCATTCCGGTGATGTTTCGAAATGTTCTGCCGTCACTTTCAAACAACTTCATTTCGCTGTTCAAGGATACGTCCCTTGCCGCGGCCATCGCCGTGCCGGAACTGACCTTTTATGCGCGCAAGATCAATGTCGAAAGCTTCCGTGTGATTGAAACATGGATGGTCGCCTCAATGATCTATGTGGTTGCCTGTTATGTGATCGCTGCTCTGCTGCGCCGTCTTGAACTGCGCCTTGCAGTTCCACGCTAAAGGGGTATCAGATGAATTTCTCTCTTTTCCTGACAGAACTGTGGAACGCCCGTCTAAGTCTGCTTTCCGGGTTGGGCGATACGATCCTGATTTCTGCGGCATCTGTGGTTATGGGCTCAGTCCTTGGCGTCTTTATCGGTCTTGCCATGACCTATGGGCAGAAGTGGCTGCGCTTTATCGTGCGGTTATATATCGACTTTCTGCGCGGGACCCCGGTCTTTGTCCTGATTTTGGCCTGCTTCTATATTCTGTCGGTTGTCGGTCTTGATCTGACAGCGTTTCAGGCCGGTGTTCTGGCACTGACGCTGTTTTGTTCGTCGCATGTCGGCGAGATCGTCCGTGGTGCCTTGATCGCTATTCCGGCGGGCCAGACCGAAGCCGCCAAATCGGTCGGCCTGACATTCGGGCAAACCTTTGTTTACGTGCTGCTGCCCCAGGCTTTACGACAGATATTGCCAACCTGGGTCAATACCGCGACCGAGATCGTCAAGGCATCAACGCTTCTGTCGATCATTGGTGTGGTGGAGCTTCTGCTTGCCACCCAGCAGGTCATCTCGCGCACCTACCTCAGCCTCGAGTTCTATCTCTTTGCGGGCTTTGTCTATTTCCTTTTGAATTTCGTGATCGAGCAGGCTGGTCGTGCCGTCGAACGCCGCATTTCGATCCCATAAAGAGGCAATCATGTCCCCAATTTTGACTATTTCCGGCCTTCACAAAAGCTTTGGCAAGGTTGAAGTGCTTAAGGGCATCGACCTGACCATGCAGCAGGGCGATGTGGTGTCGCTGATCGGATCGTCCGGTTCGGGTAAGACCACGCTTCTGCGCTGTGTGAACCTTCTGGAAGATTTTGAGCAGGGCTCGATCGAACTGGCAGGTCAGTCCATCGGTTACAAACAGGACGGCGGCCAACGTCGCCGCCTGTCAGAACGTGAAATTGCCCGTCAGCGCGCCATGACCGGCATGGCATTTCAGCAGTTCAACCTTTTCCCGCATATGACGGCCATTCGCAACGTCATGCTTGGTCTGATCAAGACCAAGAAGATGGCCAAGGACGAAGCACGCGCTATTGCCGAAAAATGGCTCGATCGTGTCGGGATGGGGCAGCGCCGCGATCACTATCCGGGGCAGCTTTCCGGTGGTCAGCAACAGCGCGTGGCAATTGCACGCGCCATCGCGATGAACCCGCAAATCATGCTGTTTGACGAAGTGACCTCCGCACTTGATCCCGAACTGGTGTCCGAAGTGCTGGCCGTAGTCCGTGATCTGGCGACTGAGGGTATGACCATGTTGCTCGTGACGCACGAAATGCGGTTTGCGCGCGATGTGTCAACCAAGGTCGTTTTCATGCATCAGGGGCGTATTCACGAAGAAGGTTCCCCTGACGAAATTTTCGGTGCGCCGAAAACCGAACGTTTGCAGGGTTTCCTTGCAAATTCTGAATTTTAAGAACCAGGAGATATTTTTATGAGCATTAAAAGACACGGCGTTGGCGAAGGTAAAGGCAACGGTCAGAAGGCACTGCCATTTGCCAAGGCCACCGAAGCCGACGGTTGGCTTTATGTGTCCGGACAAACCCCGATGCGTGATGGCGAAGTTGTCGGCAACGGCATTGTCGAACAGTCCCGGATCGCGATTGAGAATATGCTCAAAATCGTTGATGATGCCGGTTACAGCGCGGCTGACATCATGCGTATTGGTGTCTGGCTTGATGACGCGCGTGATTTCTGGTCCTTCAATGGTGTGTTCGAGGAATATTTCAGTGAAAATCCGCCGGCACGTGCCTGTGTTCAGTCTTCAATGGTTGTTGACTGCAAAGTAGAGGTCGACTGCATTGCCTTTCGTAAGGCATAACAGTCTGCAACTATTGCGGTAAGACGTTAAGCGAGGGGTTTATGACGGAACAGCAGATACGCAAGCGTGCGCGCGGCATTGATCGTGCGTTCGATATTCTTGATCATCTGCGTGATGTCAGAACCTCTCAGCGTCCTGCCGAAATTGCCCAGGCTTTGGGCGCGCCGACCTCGACGGTTTATGACTTGATCGGCACGCTGATCGATCACGGCATGCTTGAAGTGACCGATGCCAATGGCTCGGTCTTTTTGGGGCGGCGGGTTTACTTCCTGGGCCTTGCATATCGTGACTATTTCGACCTGACCCGGCAGGCGGCCGGGGTGCTTGATGAAATCACCGCAAGCACCAAGGAAACTTCCCAGTTTTGTATGCTTGATGGCAACAAGTATACCGTTGCCCTGCAACGCGAAGGCAGCCGCCCATTCCGTATTTCTGCCGATGTCGGGGAACGGACTGCCATTCCATGGACGGCGTCTGGCCGACTTTTGCTGGGGCACCTGAGTGATCAGGAAATCCGCGATCTGATCCCGGCTGAGGACTTTATCCTGCCCGACGGGCGTCAAATGGACATTGCTGCCTATATCGCCGAAATCCGTCGCGCGCATGATGAACGCTTTTTCTCGTTCGATAGCATTGTGGATACCTTCACCCATTGCTTCGCCGCACCGGTCTATAATCAAAGCGGTATCTGTTCTGCCACGCTGTGTATCGTTGCGCCAAAGGACGATGCTCGTAAAAACTATGACCTCTATAAAAACGTGCTGCAGAGCGCGGGCGACAAGCTTTCCAAAACCGTCTGAGCCAACAGGGCACCGGTCAATAAACACATCACCCGGATCAATCGTCCGGGTGTTTTTGGTTTTGCGTCTTGGTGTTGTCGCGAACTTGTGCCTGAAAAGAGAAAGCGGCGGTTATCGTTTCCCGCATCGATAACCACCACTTTTCCACCTTGAGAGGCCTATGGGGAGAGAGGACCCATAGGTCTGAGAGACAAGCCGCTTGGGGACAAGTGCGAATGGGTTGCATTCGCGGGCTGTGTCGAGACCCGTTATAGGTAAGAAAAAATACCAACGCAAGTGAAAATCGTTCTCATTTGCGAAAAACTTTTGGTTGATGCCTTTCTGATATAAATATCCCGACAAAAACAGTTGGTTAAGCGCGGTGTTTATGCCCGGATTTCCGCGATTTTCAGATGCTGGAAATAGAAAAACCCGCAGGGTTTGTGCGGGTTTTGAATGGTTTTATCGTTGGGTTTTTTAGGCAATCATCCGGCGTAAATGATTGTCCCAATGCTGCGATTTCAAAGAATCGTCGGGCAGTTCCACACGTTTGCGGCGAATCGCATCCATCCGCCAGCCATTGCCAAGGCCGCTGGTACCAACAAACTCACCGGCGCGATCCGTCGCGGCAAGGCCGCAACCATCCGGGGCGGCGATATGTGTCAGGAAGTCTTGTGTGTTTGCATCCCAGAAAGTGACAAGCCCACCGCGCGGGCAGGAAATGCCAAATACCTGCCCCGATGCATCAAAGCGCACCGATCCGCAATATTGCCGCATGCGGTATTGAACCGTGTCGGGTGCCTCGATCGGGCGGATTTCCGAACCCGGTTGCCAGATGCCGACAAGAGGCACCTGATCGGTCAGATCGCCCTTATACTGGAACCCGGCTGCAATCGTGCCATTGGCGGCGACATCAAGATGGCGGATCGAAAGTTTGTGCCAGTCCTGCTTGAGGGCTGCCTGATGGACAAGCTTGCCCGTGCGCCGTGCAATGATCGACAGGTTTGGTTCCATCGAACTGATATTAAGCGGCGTTCTGCCATCCTGATCGGGATGGGTATGCAGCCCGCCATTGGCAATCACAAGGTGTTCGCCATCCGGCATCAGATGCAATTCATGCGGGCCGGTGCCAAAGCTGTCAAACTCCGCCACCCGGCGATAGCCATCCTTGGCATCCCAAACAGAAACGACCCCGCGAGCGTGATCGAAATCGTTTTCGGTGATGTAAAGGTAGCGGCCATCATTGGAATAGATCGCATGACCATAAAATCGGCGATCTTCCGGGCAGTGCAGTTTGGCGCGGACTTCCCCGGTGTGGCGATCAAGAATCAGGCCATAAAGCCCCGGACGGCGTTCGACCGCGGCCACATCAACATGGTTGGGGCGAAGCCCGATGTCATGCCCGCGCCCGGGCAGGGCCTGTTCAAACAGAATTTTGCCCGCTGCGTTAAACGCGCTGACATAATAGTCATCGTGGTCGCCTGCACTGGCTGAGATATAAACCGCGCGATCTTCCGGGTTTGGCGTGTTTGCCGCACGGGCAAGGCCAACCGGCAAAAATGTCACGGCACCGCCAACGCCCATGAGTTTCAGGAAGTTACGACGTTGAGTTTCCATCAGTGATCTCCTGTTCCCTTTTCCATGGGCCTTAGTCGCCATCAAGCGCGTTAAAGCCACCCCCAAGCTGGGTGTTGCCACCGACATCGTTTTCAACAAGCATGGTCAGGAATTCGATCTGTCCTTTAAAATCCGACAGGACAGCGTAGCCGTCTGGCTGATCAAGCAGCTTGGCGACAGAGGGCGGCAGGTCTGCAACCGCATCGCCAACTGTCTGCCAGTTCAGCTTAAACGAGCGATCAAGCAGGTTGTTGTCGATCAATGCGGCCAGTCCCTTGCCTTCTTCGCCAACATCTCCCCAGGTGCCGTCATAGATCGCAAATAGACCAATCAGGTTATGTTCGATATTGCGAAGTGACCGTCCGGCAAGCGGGTTTTCGGCCCGGCTGGCACGGGCGTCTTCGGCATTTTCGCCAAGCGGGCGGGAAAGTTTCTGGGTCGAAATGATCAGAAGACCTTCATGCAGGGCGCGATAAAGATCGGTCGCGGCGAACTTGGCACTTGGATAGTCTATGCTGTCGGGCCCGGCATTTTCCATCGCGGTGGCAAAGGCGGGCCATTCGGCCTGCAACTCAGCCGACAGCCTGCCAAGGTTTGTGGCAATCGCAGTGCCGTACTGGCACAGGAACACGCCGTCTTCATCAGCGGAAATCATCTGATCACCGTGATCATCGGCAAACAGCACTTCTTCAAGGGCCGGAAAGCCCTGAAGGGCGGCACTGGCACCCGCAAGCTTTTCGGGATCGGTATAGGCCGCTGGTTTGTCAAACATCAGCTTGCGGAATTGGCGGGCGGCCGTACCATGTTTGTCGGGCCAGTATTCGATATGCTGATCACGGCCATTGGCGACCAGCGGCCCCATGCGCCAGGGCTGGATTTCCTGCCAGATATCCATTGCTGCGTGAAAAGCAGTTTGGGTGTCTTCAAGCCCGTCGTCATCCGGATCGGCGCAGAAATCCGTGAATTCTTCTGTCAGTTCTTCGGTCGCCTCATGAAATTCATCAAGCTTGGGCGGCATGACAGTACCCAGCAAATGCGCCAGAACCGGCTGATAGCTCTCATCGGGGATATCGGCTTTGGCACCGGGGGTGCTTAACCCAACAGCAAGAACGGTCGTGGTTGAAAGCAACAAGCTGCGCCAGCTGGGTTTGAAGATCATGTGACTTTTCCCGATATTCACGTGTTTTGGCATCTGACTGGTATCTGGTTCTGCAACATATAACGCGTCACAAGGACTTTAGAAATGCCAGCAACTGACTGCGCTCTGATGGTGGCAGCTTTGTGACCGCATCGCGCGCGGTTTTGGCTTCGCCACCATGCCAAATGATCGCTTCAAGAATGCTTCTCGCCCGCCCGTCATGCAGGAAGCGCGCGCGGGGATCAATTTCCTGCGCACGGCCAATCCCCCAAAGCGGCGGTGTACGCCATTCGTGGCCTGATGCCTGTGCCTCTGGCCGATGATCGGCAAGACCATCACCCATGTCATGGAGCAACAGGTCACTATAAGGCCAGATCACCTGTCCGGATTGTTCGGGCAGATCGGCACGCTCGGGCAATTCATAGCGCGGCGTATGACAGGATGCGCAGCCGATGTCGTCAAAGATTTCTGCGCCTGCCAGAACGTCCGGATCATTGGCATTGGGGCGTGCGGGCGGGGCGATGTTGCGCGTGTAGTAAAGCATCAAGTCGGTCATCACTGAATGCACTTCGAGGCCCTCGAACTCATCGTCATTGCCGTTGGGGGCCATGATGCAATCGGTCTGTGTCTTTGTGCAATCGCCACTGGCGTGCGGATAAAGCGGGGTGGAAAGGCCGATATCAAACTGGAACGCGTTCTGGTTTTGTTGATCAAGGGTCGGCATGCCGGCCTTCCAGCCAAAGCGACCAATCGCCATTTCGGAGTTTTCAATGTCCCAGACCCGATTAAGTCGCCCGGAAATGCCGTCGCCGTCTTTATCCTGAGGATCTCTTGCCGCGATCAGGACACTGTCCGGGATCGCTTCAAGCAGCCCAAGCCCGATCATCGGCGGTGCAAGGCGTGGGGAGACCATGACATCGGGATGCAAGGGGCCATAGGCCAAGTCCGTCATCTCGTAGGTTGGTTTGCGCAAGGTAACCGTCTCACCACCGGCAAGCGTGACTTCCGTTATTTCGTAGCTTACCTTCACCCGGCCTTCTGCCTTGATACCCGGGACCGAGAAATCCTGAAACTGCCCGCCATAGACCGGATCGGGGATGGTGGCGCGCTTGCCATCCAGATGATCGCCGAGCTGCTCGGCCGTTTGGGGCGGAATGGACAGGCGCAGCAACATGGATGTTGCCCCGGCCGCATTGTCGTTTTCATCAACCGGATGACCGCGGCCATTTCGGATATGACAGCCACTGCACGCCCGTGAATTAAACAGTGGTCCCAATCCATCCGCCGCCTTGGTGCGGGTAGGCGCGGTGACCCATAACCTTTGAAAAAGGGCTTCCCCCAGCTTGAAATCAAGCCGCTTTTCAAAGCTCATATTGGCGGATTGATGCATGAAGGCATTGCGTCCATGGTCTGCACGCCAACTGGTTTCCCCGCCGGGCAGGGCCGGGTTGCCGATGATCTGGGTGGTCTCTGCGTGGAGTGCGATTGGTGCCATGGCAACGCCAAGGGCCGCCAGCCAGAACGGGCGTGAAAACAGGGACGTGCGTGCGGGACGGTTCATGGAAGTCTTCTAAATTCTGGTCAATGCAAAACGGCGGGAGAATGCATCCCCCGCCGTTCACTGTCATTCAGGCCGGTGCCTGATGATAACGATTAGTTCACTGCAGACGGATTGTCGAGGCTGTCAGAACCTTCGAACTCGATACCGTCAATGCCGACTGCGGCAATGATCTGTTCGATCGATTTGGTCTGATCGACAAGTGCATCAACAAAGGCCTGAACGACGGCATTGCCATCTTCGTTGCCCATGGCGATCAGCTGATCGAATGCTTCGCCGCCCTGTGCACGGGTGACCATGACTTTACCGGCAACAACCGATGCGGCCAGCTTGGCACGCAGTTCGGTATCCAGCGCTTCGTCATTGGCCGCAACCAGATCGGAAAGCGATGCGCCTTCGACAACCGAACCGTCAACACGGGTGTAACGGCCAAGGTAAACGTTCTGGATGCCCAGCGCGTCATAGTAGTGGCTGTTATGCGTGTTGTCCGAGAAGCAGTCATGCTCTTCTTCCGGATCATGCAGCAGGAGGCCAAGTTTGGTGCGCTCGCCGCCCAGTTCGCCATAAGACAGCGACCCCATGCCGGTGACAATTGCGGTCAGGCCCGGAACGCCATCACCTTCAAGAACGGTTTCGCGTGCTTCGCCGCCTTCGGCCCACTGTTCGGTGATCCATTCCAGATCGGAAACCATCAGATCGGCTGCCGCCTGAAGGTATTCACCGCGACGGTCGCAATTGCCGTTGGTGCAGGCATCGCCAGATGCATAGTCGGTCCATTTACGTTCGCCAGCGCCGGCATCGGTCCCGTTCAGGTCCTGACCCCAAAGCAGGAATTCAATGGCGTGGTAACCGGTGGCAACGTTTGCTTCGACGTCATCAATTTCATGCAGGCTTTCAAGCAGCGCTGCATCAATGGTCGATGCATCAATGATTTCGCCGGAAATGGTCAGGGTCGGGTTGGCAATAACATTGGCGGTATAAGCTGGGTTTTCTTCGCTTTCTTCGCCGTAAAGACCGGTTTCGACATAGTCGATCAGACCTTCATCAAGCGGCCAAGCGTTAACCTTGCCTTCCCAGTCATCGACGATGGCATTGCCAAAACGATAGACTTCGGTCTGCTGGTACGGTGCGCGCGATGCCAGCCATGCCGACTTCGCGGCGTCAAAGGTCGCAGCCGACGGATTTGCGACCAGGTCACCAATCGCTGCCTGCAGTTCCTTGGCTGTGATCAGTGAATCTTCGTAACCGGCATGCGCGATGTCGGCATAGGTGGTCAGCACATCTTTTGCGCCCGGTGCGGCATATGCCTGCGCGCCAAGGGTAGAGACCAGCGCGGCCGTACCCAGAATCTTTGCGATCTTCATAGGAGTTCCCATCTATCCCTGAATGGTGAGCCAAGGGCAAAAGCCCCTTCGATCAAGGTGAAAATCCGTCACGCCCAAAGAATGGACGCGCACAGGAACTGTGACCCTGATCACTTTGCTTCCGCCAATTGATACTGCTTGTGAGAATGATTTTCAATTAAAGAATTGGCAATTCGCAAAGTTTTAGGTTTCGGTAATGTGATAACCGTTGGTTGACCCAGCATCCGCGGGCAATTTGTACTGGTATGGAAAATTGATCTGTCTTTAAGTTTCCTGACGGAAACTGCTGTGCGATATTTTCCGCAATTGAATAATCCCTATTCGTGCAAAGAGAGAGACCCGATGAGCACCCCGTCCGCAGACGAAAAGAAAGTCAAACTTTGGGATTTCCCGGTTCGCCTGTTTCATTGGGCTCTTGTCGTTGCCATCGTGACGGCCTGGTGGAGCAATCGACAGGTGATGATTGATATCCATGCCATCGCCGGTTACAGCGTGCTTGCTCTTGTGATCTTTCGTATCATCTGGGGCTTTGTCGGCAGCTCAAACGCCCGGTTTACCGATTTCCTGACCGGTCCCAAGCGCGTGATTGGCTACATGTTTAAAATCCCCAAGGGTTCGATGTCTGACCTGACCTATGCCGGGCACAACCCGGCGGGGGGCTGGATGGTTGCACTACTGATCTTTTTGGTCGGGCTGCAGGCTGTATCGGGCCTGTTTGCCAGCGAGGATACCTTCCTGTTCTTTGACGGCCCGCTTGTTGCCTATGTAAGTTCCGACTTTGCTGGCACCATGAACTGGATCCATCACACCAATATCAACCTGATCTATGGGGTGGTCGGCCTGCACGTGTTTGCCGCCGTGTTTTATCTGGTTGTCAAACGCGAGAACCTGATCCGTGCGATGGTGACTGGCACCCGCCAGATACCAGCCGAACTGGCAGGGCGCTTTGCAAGCATTCGCTTTGCTTCACCAATCCTCGGGATTGCGATCCTGATTGTCTGTGCACTTCTGGTCTGGGGTGGGGTAACGTTGGCGCGCGGATAATTTTGGGTTTTCAAATCCTCGGGCCGCAACCGATAAAAACAAAGGCCAACGCCCGATAAGGGGACGTTGGCCTTTTTGTTTGCGTAACAGTCCCATGATCGGGCGAGACGCCCGCACAGGGTGGCAAATTCAAATGTTACTTGGTGCGGTATTCGTCATGGCAAGCTTTGCAGTTCTTGCCAAGATTGCCCATCGCAGCCCCCATCGCACCCTTGTCACCAACAGCATCGGCCAGCGCAAGGGCAGCCTGCTGCATTTCCGGGAAGCGACCAGAGAAATCATCCCAGTTGGTCCAGATATCGGCACTTGCCGTTGTCTTGACGGATGCATCCGGCGTTTGCGGCTCAAACGCCGCTGGGGCTGCACCGGCTGAAAACGCAATGCCCTTGGCCAGATTGGCCAGAACCGGATCGGGCAGGGTGCATTCGCCCTTCATATAGCAGCCAAGTGTACCCATCGCGCCGCCAATGCCATCCATAAGCATCTTGCGGTTTTCAACCGCGGCGTTGTCGGATGCTTCATCGGCCTGTGCCGTCATCGGGAATGTGGCACCTGCAGTTATGATCGTGCCGAGGAGACCGGCAAAAAGGAGCTTCTTCATCTTGGGTTCTCTCTCCAAAACGCGTTAAAGTGTCTCTCTGAGTGCAGCGTTCAGTTTTAGTTTTTTATATTGAGATGTAAGCACGTTATTGCCATTAGCCCGCCGCAAGGCTTAGTGTCCCAGCAGTGCCCCCGAAACTGTAATCACAAGCGCGTGATCACCAAAGTTTTTGTTATTGCGCGCCAAGGAAGTCCCGCCCATGTCCGCTGCCACCCGGAATAATTCACCCTCCGCATCATCCGCCCCGGATCCACAGGCAAATGAGACCCTCATCCGCGAGGGACGGGCGCGTGCACGCGCCCTTATCCGTGACTGGAACCTCAAGCATGCCTATATCAATGGTGAATGGCGGGCAGCGGACAGTCGTGAAACGCTGGACGTTATTGATCCGGCAAAGGGCGACGTCGTTGGTGCCGTTCCCTTCATGCGGACTTCCGAAGCTCGTCAGGCGATTGATGCCGCCCATGCGGCCTTTCCGGCCTGGTCGCGGATGCTGGCGCGCGAACGGAGCGATATTTTACGCCGTTGGCGCGTTCTGCTTGAAACCCATCAAGAGGATCTGGCAGCGCTGATCACGCTTGAACAGGGCAAACCCCTTGATCAGGCACTTCGCGAAGTGGTCGGTGCGATTGCCTATGCTGAATGGTATGGCGAAGAAGCCAAGCGCGCTTACGGCCAAACCATGCCCGCAACCCAGCGCGATCGTCGCGTTGTTGTGCAAAAACATCCCGTAGGTGTGGTGGCGGCGATTACGCCGTGGAATTTCCCGCTGACCATGGTGGTGCGCAAGTGTGCGCCGGCATTGGCGGCGGGCTGTACCGTGATTGTCAAACCGGCCGAGGATACCCCCCTTTCGGCATTGGCAGCCGCCAAACTGGCCGAACAGGCCGGTTTTCCGCCGGGTGTATTTAATGTCGTGACCGGTCTTCCTCATCCTATAGGCGAGGCCCTGACAGGTGATGGCCGCGTCCGCATGTTGTCTTTCACCGGTTCGACTTCGGTCGGCAAACGATTGATGGAACAATGTGCGCCGACGATGAAAAAACTGTCGCTGGAACTTGGCGGTAATGCGCCGTTTATTGTCATGGACGATGCTGATCTTGATGCGGCTGTTGCCGGGGCGATGATTTCAAAGTTCCGCAACAGTGGTCAGACCTGCGTCTGTGCCAACCGCATTTTCGTCCAAGACGGTGTCTATGATGCCTTTGTCGAAAAGTTCGTTGCCGCGAGTAAGGCACAAACCATTGGCAATGGGTTTGTTCCCGGCACGGAATTGGGGCCACTGATCAATCGCCAAGCGGTGGCCAAGGTCGAGCGCCTTGTTGCGGATGCGCAAAAGCGTGGCGCCAACCTGACCTATGGCGCGCCCTTGCCCGACGAAGGTTTTTTCACCCGGCCACTGGTGATGACAGATGTGCCCCATGATGCAGATTGCTTTGACGAGGAACTGTTTGCCCCGGTTGCGCCGATCTATCGGTTCAGCGCTGAGGATGAAGTGATCAAGCTTGCCAATCGGGTGCGCACCGGGCTGTCTTCTTATATCTACAGTCGCGATATCGGCCGCATACAACGTCTTGCTGATCGTCTGGAGGCGGGAGTGGTCGGCATTAATGATGGCACCACCAGCCACGAAGGTGCGCCGTTTGGCGGGGTCAAGGAAAGTGGTCAGGGCCGCGAGGGCGGTCATTGGGGGCTTGAGGAATACCTTGAGCCCAAATACCTCAATTACGCCCTCAAGTCTGGCATCTGACGGCGTGTAGAGAACACCCGAATAGGCGGATCGTAAAACGGCAATATCCTGATCGGGTATTGCCGTTTTCTGCTTTTGGCTAAGCTATGCAAAATTGCGCGGTGTGACTCTGGCGAAAATTTCAGGAATTTTGACCGTATTTGGCGAAAAATCGATCTGCACCAAGTGTTTTTTGATGATTTTTCTTCTGCGCAGGACTTGAAATTCGGTCGGACAGAGCATCCTCACATTAGGATTGCCATAGATTTGGCGGGAAGTTGAGGGTTTCCGTACGTGAAAATGTGAGCAAAACGAACACCTTATTTGTCATGATACAAATATGTGAAATATGCATGACGAAATTATCTCATTGTCGATCATAGGTATGCGTTAAGTGCATGTTTGAGGTGATAAAACTCTTCTCGTCGGTATGATCAAACAGGCGTACACCGGGTTTAACGAAACACACAGCGAAACCCCGGCGGGAACAACGCCGGATGCTTTTAAGAGGATACGGACATGAAAATGTATCGTGATTATGATCTGGTTGCCCTGCAGCGTGAAGCTGAACATCTCCGTGCACAGGCTATGCGTCAGATGCTTGTTGCACTGGTACGCAAAGTTGCTGCCCTGTTTGGCGCACACAACAAACCCCACGGTGGTGTTGCTGCTGGCGCGTAATTGCGCGGCTGACCACACCCTGCGACCGTTCAACCGGTACGCTTAAAAACGCCTCCGCATCTCGTTGTTGCGGAGGCGTTTTTGTTTGAGCTCTTCACCTTCGCAGTTTGCACCGCTATTAAGGGGGATCGACCCCGTTCGAATTGCGCAGAAGTTGGTCTTTATGAAACTAGCCCATTACGCCTTTGGCGAAGAAAATCGTGATAACGGCACCATCGTGATTGTCCATGGCCTGTTTGGTCAGGCCCGAAACTGGACGGCCATCGCACGGCGACTGGCGGAAAAGTATCACGTTGTCACCGCTGATTTGCGAAATCACGGACGCTCCGACTGGGACGCGGAAATGACCTATCCGGCCATGGCGGCCGATCTGGCCGAACTGATAGGCGAGGTGTCCGATAAACCGGTGCATCTGGTCGGGCATTCGATGGGTGGTAAGGCGTCGATGGTGCTTTCCCTTTCGGCCGATGCCGGTTTGGTTGCCGATCTGGTCGTGGTCGATATTGCCCCGGTTTCATATGACCATGATTATAGCGGCTATATCAGTGCCATGCGGGATGTCGACTTTTCCGCCATTTCACGCCGTTCCGAGGTCGAAGACGCCCTGTCTTCCGGGGTGTCGGACAAAGGCGTTCGTCAATTCCTTGCCCAGAATGTCGCAACCGACAAGGAAACGGGCGCGATGTCATGGCAGGTCAATATCGATGCCATGGCCAACCATCTTGACGATATCATCGGCTGGCCAACGGACGGGCTTGCTGATCAGTATGATGGCGATGTGCTGTTTATTTCGGGGGCGAACTCGCACTATGTCGATCCCAAGGACCGCGATCACATCAAGTCGCTTTTCCCCAAGGCAGCCTTTACCAGCATCAAGGGTGCTGGACACTGGGTGCATGCCGAGAAACCCGATGCCGTGCTTTTGACCCTGTCTGCCTTCCTGAAACGTTAGTCCGGTGACGCCATCATGTTCGATCTGCCCAATGGTTGGTCTATTCCCGATCAGGATCACGTTCGTGTCAGTGATATCGAATGTCTGTCGGATAACTGGTATCGGCTTTATCGCGTCAGCTTTGATCTGAAACGCAGTGACGGATCATGGCAAAGCCAGACGCGCGAAGCTTATGAACGCGGCAATGGCGCGGGCATCCTGCTTTATAATCGCCAAGATCGCACAGTAGTCCTCACCCGACAGTTTCGCCTGCCAAGCTTTGTGAATGGCAACGAAGACGGCATGTTGATCGAAGTCCCAGCAGGGCTACTTGATGATCGTGATCCGGCCGCAGCCGTCATTGCCGAGGTCGAAGAAGAAACCGGCTACAAGATCGGAAAACCCCGTCAGGTCTTCGATCTGTTCATGAGCCCGGGTTCAGTTACCGAACGCTTGCACTTGTTCGTTGCCGAAGTCACGCGCGATCACCGCGAAGGGGATGGTGGCGGTCTGCATGAAGAGGGCGAGGATATCCATGTGCTTGAGATCGGCTTTGACGACATCATTCCGATGATGGCCGATGGTCGTATCCGCGATGCCAAGACTGTGATCCTGTTGCAGCACGCCCTTCTGACCAAGCTGTTTGATTAAGCACGGGTCACCAAGGCAGTTCTGTACCGTCATAGGCAAAGAACCCGCCCGATTGCCGGGCGTCAAGCTGATCAATGACGTTCAGCATATTGGCCGTCGCTTCGTCCGGGCTTTGTACTTTCAGTCCGGATTTGGCAAACGGGCCGGAAAGCCCGGTATCGACCGTGCCGGGATGAAGTGCCACGCAAAAGCATTCACGTTTGTTCCGCCCGATTTCAATGGCGGTGCATTTGACCAACTGATTTAGGGCTGCCTTGGCTGCACGGTATCCATACCAGCCGCCCATGCGGTTGTCGCTGATGCTGCCGACCTTGGCTGACAGGGTGGCAAACACCGATTTGCCCGAACGCGGCAACAGCGGGCAGAAATGCTTCATCAAAAGCGCCGGGCCAATCGCGTTGATCTGAAACTGCTTGGCCATGTAGTCGGCATCAATCTGACGCAGGGATTTTTCCGGCTGGAAGGTTTCATCGTGCAGATATCCGGTGGCATCAATGATCAGGCGGATATCACAATGGCGATCAGTGGCTTGTTGCTTGGCATTCTCCGCACAGGCCTCGACAGAGGCCGGATTTGTGAAATCAAATGCTGGTGTGGTTTTTCGCGAATATTCCAAGACGCTTGAAAAGTGCCCCGACGCGTTCAGATGATTGACAAAGGCCTGACCAATCCCGCCGGTTGCCCCGATGACAATCGCGATTTGTCCCGGGGCAATCGTATTAAAGGTCGGGGATGGGGTATTTGTCATTGCGGGCACCTTGAATTGTTTCTCAATGTCCTACGCAATCACAGCATGCGCGGTTCAAACCGTCTGGGTGACTGTTGCGATTAACTGTTGGGCTCGGTGCTGGCGGGTTTCTGGGGTTGGTCCTTTTCATCGCGCTCTTCGCGTTCGTCGCGCATGATTTCAAACAGCGTTTCGTTCTGGGCGCGCATCGTATCGATATAGCCCTTGTCCATGCCATGTTCATTCCAGCGCGCGCGCAGCTTATCAAGCGTTTCAAGATCATGTTTGCGGAATGCGGTCTTTTTGCGCTCAGCCCCGGTCAGCGTCAGGCCGAGTTCAATCAGTGCATCACGGCCAAGGTTGAGCGCGCTTTCGAATGTTTCGCGCTCCACGCAATGGGCGCCAGCATTTTCAAGTTCATAAACATGGTGGCGGTCGATCGCGCGGGCAAGAATGCGGACATTGGGGTAATGTTTGGCAACATGGGTGACAAGTTGGGTCAACTTTTCGCGATCATCAATCGCAGCGACGAAAAGCTTGGCTTTTTCAATGCCCGTATTGTGCAGAAGATCAGGGCGCATCGCATCGCCATAATAGCCCCGGAAACCAACCCGCCCAAGGTTTTCAACAACCTCCGGGTCGTGGTCCAGGACGACAATGCTGTGGCCGTTGGTCGCCAGCAGGCGTGTAATGATCTGTCCAAATCGACCCACGCCGGCGACAACAATACAACCGGTTTCGTCAATTTCGTCGGCCTCACGATTGCCTGTCCGGATCAGGCGCGGTGCCAGCAGTCTTTCATGAATGATGAAGGCCGCGGGGGTCAGCATCATGGTCAACGCAACTGCCAAAGTCAGTTTCTGCACCAGATCAAGGGGCAGGACACCAACGGCGAATGCCATCCCGAACAGGACAAAGGCAAACTCCCCCGCCTGTGCCAGACCAACCGTAAACAGCATGCGATCAACGCCACACATGCGCACACTGCTTGCAATGGCAAACAGGACAATGGCCTTGATCACCATGATGCCAATCGCGATGGAAAATAAGGTGACGGGTTCATCGAATAAAAGATTGAAATCAATCCCGGCCCCGACGGTCAGGAAAAACAGGCCCAGCAACAACCCTTTGAACGGTTCGATATCATTTTCAAGTTCGTGGCGATATTCGCTGTCGGACAACACGACACCAGCAAGGAATGTTCCCAATGCCGGACTGAGGCCGATGGCATTCATCAAAAGTGCGGTGCCAATCACCAGCAACAGTGCTGCTGCGGTGAATACTTCACGCAGGTGGGCCTTGGCGATAAAGCGAAAGATCGGCCGCATCAAATAACGCCCGCCAACCACGATGGAGGCAATGGCGCCGATAATCACAAATGGCTGCGCCCATTCAGGTACCAGATCCAGCAATATGCCGCCATGCGCCGATCCATGGTCGACCCCGCCGGTGGCACTGGATACAACCAAAAGCGGCATGATCGCAAGTATCGGAATGACAGCCACATCCTGGGTCAGAAGAACCGAGAATGCGCTTTTGCCACCAACTGTGCCAAGCCAACCCTTTTCACCCATGGTTTGTAAAACAATCGCGGTTGACGATAGGGCAAGCACCATGCCGACCGCGACGGACTGTTGCCATGTCAGGCCCAGCGCATAACACGCCGCAGCAATGATCGCCGTCGTGCCCAGGACTTGCATGCCACCTAGGCCGATTAATTGCCCGCGCATCGTCCAAAGCATGGCGGGCCGCAGTTCCAGACCGACCAGAAACAGCATCATAACCACGCCGAATTCCGCAAAATGTTGAAGGTCGGCGGCTTCGGCCCCGACGATGCCCAGTACCGGACCTATCATCACGCCTGCGATCAGATAGCCAAGAACAGATCCCAACCCCAGTCGCTGGGCAATCGGCACGGCCACCACAGCTGCAACGAGATAGATAAACGCAGATGACAGGATTTCCATCAGGGAGGCTCCGGGCTTAATGCACTTGGGCGAGCAGGTCTTGTTTATGCGATTTCGCAGACCGTTCCAGCGGTTTTTGGAATGATTTCAGTCTGATTTAGCCTGCTTTTGGGGGCGAGGTAAATCAGATGTTTGATCCCCTGGTCAGCGCATATGACAGAGACCTTTGAATTCACACCTTAAGCAAGCCCACAAAAAAGCCGCCTGTTTTTATGCAGGCGGCTTTTGATATGGTTGCGGCTAAACGTTATTCGGCCGCGTTGATATGCGTGACATTGGGGGCGCTGCGCGCACCTTTGCCCTCATGATCGTGACGGCGGATGAATTCCTTGATCCGCGGGCTGATCTGTTCGCGCCAGCGGCGCCCGTTAAACACGCCATAATGGCCAACACCCTGCTGCAGATGATGCATGCGCATATTGTCAGGCAGGTTGGTGGTCAGCTTGTGCGCCGCACGGGTCTGTCCCATGCCGGTAATGTCATCGCGTTCACCTTCAACCGTCAGAAGGGCGGTCTTGGTGATGGCCGATGGATCAACCGGAACACCCTGCCAGCGCATCGTACCTTCGGGCAGGCTGTGTTCGTGGAACACAACCTTAAGCGTCTGTAGATAAAACTCGGCTGTCATATCCATGACCGCCAGATATTCCTGATAGAAATGACGCTTGGCATCGGCACTTTCGCCGTCACCTTCGACAAGGTGATTGAACATGTCGTGATGGGCGGAAACGTGACGATCCCAGTTCATGCTCATGAAGCCCGCAAGCTGCATAAAGCCAGGATAGACGCGGCGCATCACGCCAGCATGCGGCAACGGCACATGGGAAATCACATGCTGTTCAAACCAGTCCAGGCTGTGCTGTTTGGCGAACTTGTTGACCTCGGTCGGATTTTCGCGGGTATCAATCGGGCCCCCCATCAGCGTCATTGATGCTGGCTGGCAGGTTTCGTTGCCCGCTGCCATCAGGGACGCTGCGGCGACCACCGGAACAGACGGCTGACAAACAGCCATCATGTGGGTGTTCGGGCCAAGCTTGCGCAGGAAGCGCATAAGATAGTCGATATAGCTATCCAGATCGAAATGACCTAGATGGACCGGTACCAGACGGGCATCAATCCAGTCGGTGATATAGACGTCATGATCGGGCAGAAGTGCTTCTACCGTGCCGCGCAGAAGCGTTGAAAAGTGCCCGGAAAGCGGGGCCACAATCAACAGGCGCGGGTCATCGGGCTGCGTTTTCAGATGGTCGGTTTCGCGCTTGAAATGCAACAGGTTGCAAAAAGCTTCGCTATGGACGATTTCTTCGGTGATCGGCACGGTTTCACCGTTGATCACCGTCGTGTCCAGACCGAATTCCGGTTTGCCGTAACGATGGGTAATATGCGTGAACACGTCACACGCTGCGGCCGCTGCCCGCCCCTGATGGGTATAGGACATTGGATTGGCCGGATTGCGCAGCCACTTCTTGCTGGCATCGGCGGCCATGCGAAGCGGGCTTATTGTGGCGTGCTGCAATTCATAAAGGTGATACAGCATTTATTCTCACTCCCGGGTGACCGACAAAGGTTCAAGTGGTCACCGACCTGGTTTACGGCATTTCACCCTGTTTTATCCGCGCACAGCGTACCTGCGCGTTTAATCTGGCTTGTTTCAGAATTCCGCTCGGGACGAATAATTTCCGTTGTCCGATCTGACGCCCGTTGCTCAATATCTGGGGATCAGCGTTCTGAAATCCAATTGTTGCTTCAAAGCCTACTTGAGTTCCGCAGACAAGCAATAGCCATAAAGTATGAGGAAATGACGAATTATCTTTTTTCACCCTGATTCAAACGAAATTTTGCCGGTTTGTCGAGTGAAATTTTGCAATGCAGCGTAAACTGTTGCAATGCAATAAAAGTTTTTGGTGTGTGATATTGGGGATCAGCAGGCAGTCAGTTTGTTGAATGTGAGGAAGGCTCACATTTCTGGTTGGGATAAATTTGCCACCCGATATGCCGATACAAAAAAAAGCGCCGCTATTGGGGAAATAGCGGCGCCAGTATGCGGAGTGTGCGGATTATTGCAGTCTGTGAAGCCAGTTGGGGAAGACCGGGCGTAGGGAAGGTCTGACCGACAGGCGGGACAGGGTTTGGGTGCGGGGTTGCCTGCCGGTCAGACGCCCGTGATGGACAAAAGCTGGGTGGCTTATGGTCCGGGCCTCACAGATTCTAGATAACGTATATTGGGGAAACTTCAGATCAGGCCACGAAGGGTCTGGGCCATGCCAAGTCCGATCACGAACAGGAAAAATCCTGTGCTGCCGACAACTGCAACAGTGCTGCAAAGCTCGTTTAAGCGGGTCGGGTTTTCGATCAGTTTCAGCATGGTGTGTCCTCCTCAATCTGTCTGAGGAAACCATACTGTTCCAATTTTGTTCTCGCAAGAACAAAATTGGAACAAAGGAGGTGAATTTCATTTAAGCATATGAAATATATAATTTAAATGATGTTCACAAATGTTCTCATTGTGGGGGTGAAACAGGAAAAAGAACATGTTGTTTTCGTGTTCGTGGCGATGGAAATGCCCGGAAAACTGCGAGTCTTTGCGAGTCTTGATCTTATGGCCTTAATGTTCCGTTGGTTGGTCGCGTGAGAGTGCCGGTAATAAAGGCAAATAAGTCCGGTTTTGGAATAACTCCGGTGCCCTTCGCTAAATGGCTAAATAGTTTTGATCGCAGGGGGCGGACGCATTGGTGGAATCAAATTGTTGCACGATGTTTCAACTGTCCTAAAATGCAGGAAATCCGGCTGTAATTGCAGTGGTTTTGCAACAAACTGTTACGGTTAAACCGGATTTCGGTAAAACGTCTTCTATCGCGCGTGATCGCAGTGGTCTTGCCCCCATGGATCGTGTAACAGTGCGCGTAAGGATCGTGACGAATTAGCCTTGCTGATCAGGACACAGCAGGGCCGGACGTCAGGCTCCGGTCGTCAGGTGTTTGGCGACAGACCATCGGTCATCAAGACGGGTGTCATATTCCTGTCAGGTGACAAATAACAGGCAGGATCGGAAAATCCGGTTCTGCATCACGGCATCGGCCGTGCCCCGATTGTCTGCCAGGATTGCAAGATCCAGGGTCCCACCTTGGCGACGGGAAGGAAACGTTGGAAGGCTAAGGGCATAATGAAACAAAGGCAAAGGCTTAAGCATCGTATCGCGGATATCGTGATTTTCGGTGGGACCGGAGATCTGGCGTTACGTAAACTTTTTCCCGCACTATATGAAATGGAACGCACCGGGCGTTTCGATGATGAGACCCGCATCTTTGGCGCATCGCGCAGCGAACATAGCGACGAAGATTTCCGGGCCAAGCTGGAAGAAGCCGGGAAGAAATTCATTCCCAAAGGAGAATTCGAACCCGAGACGTGGGCGAAGTTCGCCAGTCGCATCGCCTATGTGCAGGTTTCTGCCGGCGATGAAAGCGGGTTCAAGGTCCTGCATGAAAAGTTGTCCGATCAGCCTGATCGTGACCGCGTGTTTTATTTCTCGACCAGTCCGGCGCTGTTTGCCGACATGGCCTTTAATCTGAAAAAGGCGGGTCTGGTAACGCCGAATTCCCGTGTCGTGCTTGAAAAGCCGCTGGGCCATGATCTTGACAGTTGCCGTGAAATCAACGGCCAGATCGGTGAAGTGTTCGAAGAACGCCAGATTTTCCGTATCGACCACTATCTTGGCAAGGAAACGGTGCAGAACCTGATGATCCTGCGCTTTGCCAATGCGATGTTCGAGCCGCTGTGGAACAGTGCACATATTGACCATGTTCAGATCACAGTAGGCGAGGAAGTCGGGGTCGAGGGCCGCTGGTCCTATTATGACGATGCCGGGGCCATGCGCGACATGGTGCAGAACCATATGTTGCAGCTTTTGTGCCTTGTCGCGATGGAACCACCCTATGTCCTTGATCAGGACGCGGTCCGCGATGAAAAGGTCAAGGTGCTGAAAGCCCTTCAACCGATCAATGACAGCAACATCGACAGCTCCACCGTGCGCGGCCAGTACCGCAAAGGGGCCGTGGGTGGCAAGGAAGTTCCGGGTTACCTCGAAGAGGAAGGTGCCAATACCGACAGCACCACCGAAACCTTTGTCGCCATCCGGGCAGAGCTTGATAACTGGCGCTGGTCAGGTGTTCCGTTCTATCTGCGTACGGGCAAACGTCTGCCCAAGCGTCATTCGGAAATCGTCATCCAGTTCCGTGACGTGCCGCATCAGATTTTCCCGCTGGCAAAATCCATGACCAACTATCAGGCCAACAAGCTGGTCCTGCGCCTGCAGCCTGATGACGGTATTCATCTTGTGCTCAATAACAAGAACCCGGGACCGGGTCTTGTGCGTCTGCGCCCGACGGCATTGAACCTGTCCTTTGCAGAGGCGTTCGGGGGACGAAGCCCGGATGCCTATGAGCGTCTTTTGCTGGATGCGATTGATGGCAACAACACCCTGTTTGTTCGTCGTGATGAACAGGATATTGCCTGGCAGTGGGTCGACGCCATTCAGGATGCGTGGCAGAACAATCATATCACGCCCAAGGGATATACCGCCGGGACGTGGGGCCCGTCTGCTGCCATCGCCCTGATCGAACGCGATGGCCGGACCTGGAACGAAGAAGCCGGGTTCTAGCATTGTGCATACCCGGTGCGTATCGTATGTGCCGGGGCCTTGCACAAACTCGCCATGACCCCAACTTCGGGAAGAAGACATGACAAACGAACGCACATTCAAAAGCGGCGATGAAATGCTTGCGGCAATGGTCAAGGAAACCATTGATCGTCTGGAATTTGCTATCGCAACCCGCGGCCATGCCAGCATGGCTGTCGCCGGTGGACGCTTTCCCAAGCCGCTGTTTCAAACCCTTTCACAGGCGCGCCTTGACTGGTCAAAGGTGATTGTAACCCTTGGCGATGATCGCTGGGTCGGGCTTGATGATGATCAGTCCAATGAAAAGCTGGTGCGCGATAACCTGTTTATCAACGAAGCACAGAACGCCCGCTTTGTGTCGCTGAAAACAGCCGATAATAGCCCGGAAGACGCGGTCGAAACCGTCAGCGCGCGTTTGCGTACTGAAATGCACTGGCCGCTTGATATCGTATTTTTGGGGATGGGGGATGATGGTCATACCGCATCGCTTTTCCCGTCCTCAACCCCCGAAGCCCTGGGTAACGGGCTTTATCCCAAGCATGGCGAACTGGTTGCCGCTGCCCGCCCGACCGTATCCCCGGTCCCGCGCATCAGCATGACTTTGCCCGCCATCCTCAATGCCCGGTACATTGCCATCCACATTACCGGACAATCCAAATGGTCGACCTATGAAACCGCGAAAAACGGCACGGAAATCGAAGAGATGCCGGTTCGCGCAATCTTGCAACAGAACGATGTCCCCGTCGATCTGTGGTGGAGCGCCGAGAACCCGAAAGGCTGAACCCCATGAAACGTGAAATAGAACAGATTACAAAACGCATTATCGAGCGTTCCAAACCAACCCGCGAAGCCTACCTTGCCAAGATCGAGGCAGCGGCATCTGATCGCCCGCATCGCTCCGCCCTTTCATGTGGCAACCTTGCCCATGCTTCGGCTGGGTGTGGAGCCGCGGAAAAACAGCGCATCAACGGCGAAGACGGTGCAAACCTTGGCATCGTCACGTCCTATAACGATATGCTGTCAGCCCATCAGCCGTTGGGCGTTTATCCTGACCGCATCAAAAAGGCCGTGTTTGAAGCGGGCGGCACCGCACAGGTTGCTGGTGGTGTTCCGGCGATGTGTGATGGTGTGACGCAAGGCCGTCCGGGCATGGAACTGTCGCTTTTCTCACGCGATGTCATTGCCATGTCGACGGCTGTGTCGCTGTCGCATGATGTGTTTGATGCTGCCCTTTATCTTGGTGTCTGCGATAAAATCGTTCCGGGTCTTGTCATGGGCGCGCTTTCCTATGGCCATATTCCGGCGGTGTTCGTTCCAGCCGGTCCGATGCCATCAGGCCTTCCAAATGATGAAAAGGCCCGTGTGCGTCAGCTTTATGCACAGGGCAAGGTTGGCCGCAAGGAACTGCTTGAGGCCGAAACCGCGTCTTATCACAGCCCCGGTACCTGTACCTTCTATGGGACTGCGAACTCCAACCAGATGCTGATGGAAGTCATGGGCTTGCATCTGCCAGGGGCTGCGTTCGTGAACCCGAATACGGACCTGCGCGATGCACTGACCGAAGAAGCTGCACGTCGTGCGCTTGCCATCACCAAGCTTGGCAATGACTATCGCCCGATTGGCAAAATCCTTGATGAGAAGGCGTTTGTGAACGGGATTGTCGGGTTGCTTGCAACCGGTGGCTCGACCAACCATACCCTGCATCTTCCGGCCATGGCGCGTGCCGCCGGGATTGAGCTGCGCTGGGATGATTTCGATGAGTTGTCGCGTCTGGTACCGCTGCTGTGCCGTGTTTATCCGAACGGGCAGGCGGATGTGAACCACTTCCATGCGGCTGGTGGCATGGGCTTTGTGATTTCCGATCTGCTCAAGAACGGTATTTTGCACCCGGATCTTGAAACGATTCACACCGGTGGCATGGCGGCCTATGGCACCGAGCCGTATCTTGATAATGGCAAGCTTTCCTGGCGTGATGCGCCGGAAATCAGTCAGGACGAAGACATCCTGCGTCCGACCGAAAAGGCATTCAGTGCCGACGGTGGTTTGCGGATGCTTTCGGGCAATCTTGGCCGTTCTGTCATCAAGGTTTCCGCCGTTAAGCCGGAAAACCGTGTGATCGAAGCGCCGGCAGCGGTATTCACATCCCAGGAAGAAATGATGGAGGCCTTTAAGGAAGGTAAACTGCATCGTGACGTCGTCTGTGTCGTCCGCTTCCAGGGACCGAAAGCCAACGGTATGCCTGAACTGCACAAACTGACCCCGCCGCTGGGTGTGCTGCAAGACCTTGGCTACAAAGTTGCCCTTGTGACCGATGGACGCATGTCGGGCGCATCGGGTAAGGTGCCGGCCGCCATTCACGTCACGCCAGAAGGCATGATGAATGGCCCGATCGCCAAGGTGAAAGACGGCGATATTATTCGTGTTGATGCCGAAAGCGGTAAGCTGTTGCTCAATGTCACCGACGCTGAACTGGCCAAGCGCGATTTTGCGACCTTTGATAACAAGGCCGAACATCAGGATGGCTTTGGCCGAGAGATGTTTGGTGTCTTCCGCGAACATGTTGGTCTGGCTGAACTCGGTGCCTCTGCGGCCTTCCCGGGGGAGGCTGAAGTCGCGTAATGCAGCTGGTTGGTGATATTGGCGGGACCAATGCCCGCTTTGCCTGGCTAAATGAAGCGGGCGATCCCCACACACCCATGACATTGCCGGTGCGTGACTATGCCACCATCGGTGATGCCATGCGGGACTTCATGGCCAAAACCGATTGCACGGACTTGCGTGAATTTGCTGTGGCGGTGGCGTGCCCGGCGATGGCCGATACGGTCAAGTTTACCAATAATCCGTGGGTGTTCTCCAAGGAGGCGCTCAAGGCCGAGTTTAATCTGGATCGGCTTGTGGTGGTCAATGACTTCACCGGTCTTGCGATGTCGGTGCCTTATCTGGGCGAAGAAGACCTGATCACGCTGTTTGATGGTCCGGGACGCCCGGGGCTGCCATTGGCGGTGGTTGGGGCTGGCACCGGTCTTGGCGTTTCCGGGCTATTGCCGCATGAAGGCAAATGGCTCCCCATTCAGGGCGAAGGCGGGCATGTGTCGCTGCCGGCGATTGACGATCTGGATTACGAGATCGTCAAGTTTCTGGGTCAGGAACTTGATCGCGTATCTGCCGAACGTGTGTTGTCGGGCATGGGGCTTGAAAACCTCTATCGGGCGCTTGCCGCGATCGATGGGCTTGATGTCGAACCCAAAACCGCGGCCGAGGTTGTCGATGGTGCCCTTAAGGACGGGGATACCCTGTGTCTTAAGGTGCTGGAACGGTTTTGCATGTTCCTTGGCGGTGTCGCCGGGGATCTGGTTTTGACCCTCGGGGCCTTTGATGGGGTGTTTATCGGTGGCGGTATTGGTCCGCGCATTACCGAATTTATGAAGAAAAGCGCGCTTAAAGAGCGCATGACCGCCAAGGGGCGGTTCCGTGATTTGATGAATGATGTTCCGGTGCGCCTGATGACGGCGAAATACCCGGCCCTGATCGGTTGCGCCAAGATTTTAACGGCGTAACTGGCAAACAAAAGGAAGATGTTATGAGCCTTTCATCGCGTGAAATTCTGTCCAAGGCACCGGTTGTTCCGGTTCTGGTGATCGAAGACGCCAACGATGCCGTGCCGTTGGCCAAGGCGCTTGTCGCCGGTGGTCTGCCGGTGCTTGAAATCACCCTGCGAAGTGCTGCAGCCGAAGAAAGCATCAAGCGCATCATCGCCGAAGTGCCCGATGCGATTACCGGTGCCGGGACGGTCGTCAATGCCAAGCAGATGGAACGCATGGCCGAAATCGGCTGTGCCTTTGCCGTCTCGCCGGGCCATACCGAAGGTCTGCTGAAAGCGGCCAAAGACACCGGATGTCCTCTGCTTCCTGGTGCCGGGACGCCGTCTGAAATCATGAACCTGATTGATCATGGCTATGACATCCTGAAATTCTTCCCGGCCGAACAGCAGGGCGGGGTGTCAATGCTCAAAGCCCTTTCGGGCCCGTTGCCGCAGGTCAGCTTCTGCCCTACGGGTGGCGTTTCGCTGAGCAATCTTGTGGATTATCTGGCCCTGCCAAACATCATCACGGTGGGTGGATCGTGGATCGCGCCCAAGGATGCGGTCAAGGCAGGTGACTGGGGCAAGATCACCAAGCTTGCGCAGGAAGCCACCGACAAGGTCAAGGCTTTGCGCGGCTGAGGTTTTTGGGCTCAGTATCCAGAGCCAAAATACGAAAAAGGGACCCGGCTGGGTCCCTTTTTCTATCAGGGTCGTCTATGCGGTGATACCGGTGCCGCGCCCGATCACGCCTTAGCGCGAAATGCGGTCGACATACCAGGTCGAACCGTTGAATTTGCGCTGCAGACCAAGGTCGGCAAGTTCAGCATGGCTCAGTGAATCCCAACCGTAGCTCGCGGCTTTGGGGGCACGTGCCTTGCCGATCTTGTCGGCGATCTTGCTCAGAAGCGATCCGAACGGCATGCGTTTCGTGAACGGGTCGGTAGCAGCATTGAATTGCGGTGCAGCGGAAACCGTGTGTGCCATAATGGCCTCCTGTGATCTACGGTTGATTAGCTTTCGATGAGCGGAAAATGTCATATGCGAAATAAAACGGGAACTACTTTGTTTTGCATAGCTACTGTGCAAAAATGCACGGGAATTTTGACTGGTTCCAAGGGATAAAATAACGCCTATGAATTGGAATGATTTACGCTACTTCCTTGTTCTTGCGGAAGAAAATAGCCTGTCCGGTGCAGCGCGACGTTTGCGTAAAGAACATACCACCGTTGCGAGACGGATCGAGGCGCTCGAAAGTGATCTTGGCACAAAACTTTTTGACCGATTACCACGTGGTTGGCAGCTGACATCGGCGGGTCGAAACCTTGTTCCTGTGGCCGAACGAGTCGAAGAAGAGGCTCTGACATTCGAGCGACAGGCAAAGGGCGATGAGGCCGCCCACGGGGTTGTGCGCATTTCCGTGCCCCCGGTTGCCGGACGCGTGTTGTTTGCGCCGCGTCTTGCCCGATTGCTCAAGGCGCATAAGGGACTCGAATTCGAAATCATTGGCGCGGCCAATATCGTCAATCTGGCGCGACGCGAAGCAGATGTCGCCGTACGCATGATCACGCCGCGCGAACCGGGCCTGATTACCCGCAAACTGGTTGAGCTGGGTGTGGGGCTGTATGGCGGGGTTGGCTATAAGGACCGTGTGCCGGAAATGGATTGGGAATTCTGCGGTTATGAGGACACCACATATGGCGCATCCAAACGGGAATGGGTGCGCACGGTCCTTGACCGCGAATTGCCCTGTCGGTTCCGCGCTGATGACACCGAAACCGTGCGTCAGTTCATTGCCGCTGGCCACGGTGTCGGCGTTTTGCCGCGCTATTTTGGTGATCGCGATGATGAACTCGAATTGATCCACGCAGATGTCGAAGGCCGCAGCCGTGAAAGTGTGTGGATGGTGGTGCACCCGGACATGCGCCGATCGCCGGGCGTGCGTCTTGTGATGGACGCCCTGATCAAGGCGGCTAACAATATCGCCGAGGAATATCAGGTCTGAGCGGCAAACCTGACATGTCGGCAGGCAACCCTACGCGTTGTTTTCTTTGAAATAAAACTGATCAGGTTGCTATCTTGCTGCGTAATGACTTATGGCTCGGGATCATGCGCGATCCCGTATTTGTTTCTTTCATACAGCCGCACGTCTGGCGGGCTGTATGCATGTGGCGGTGGGTATGACATCGACCCGGGATTTGGAAAACCTGCTGAGGCAGTCGATTGAAGGCAATACGGATGCCTTCGAACAGCTTTATAATGCAACATCAGCGAAACTTTTCGGTATCGTCCTGCGTATCTTGAGAAATCGCGCCGAGAGCGAGGACGCCCTTCAGGACATTTATGTGCGTATCTGGCAAAAGGCGGGGGATTTCGAACCCGGTCGTGCCTCGATCATTACATGGATGGCAACCATTGCGCGTAACCGGGCGATTGATATTGTCCGGCGGCAACGCCCGGAAGCCGATATCGAGGATGCAGATATTGAAACGCTGATATCGCCGGACTCTGCATTTGACCAGATGGCGGTTGCAGACGAGATGCGTCAGCTTGACCATTGCCTGAACGATCTCGAAGACGACCGCCAGCAAATTGTGAAGATGGCATATCTCGAAGGCTGGTCACGTGCCGAACTGGCTGAACGCTTTGCCCAACCGGTCGGAACGATCAAGACATGGCTGCATCGCAGCCTGAGACAATTAAAGGAATGCCTGGGAACATGACGGACCGGGATGATATTGACATGTTGGCGGCGGAATATGTGTTGGGGACTCTTGAGCCCGCACAACGCCAATCCGTTGAAACACGTCGCAGCCAGGAACCCGAACTTGATCGCGCGATTTCTGACTGGGAAGCGCGCCTGTCGACGTTAAATGCCCATTATGATGAGGTTGCCCCGTCGCGCGATCTGTTTGCCGGTATTCGTGCCCGGATCGAAGGTGCCGCACAGGCCACGCGCCAAGCCGCCAGCCAACACGTGCCGGGTGTGGTGGAATTCGCCAAACTCAAACGTCGGCTGGCCGTTTGGCGCGCCGGTGCGCTGGGGGCTGCGGCGATTGCGGCCAGTCTGATTGTGGTTGTGCTTTCAGGTGATCTGAATTCCCCGGTCCAGAACGGGCAGTTTGTTGCCGTCTTCCACCGGGATGATACCCAACCGGCCTTTGTCATGAGTGTTGATCTTGAAACCCGCGAAGTTACCATTCGCCCGGTCGAGGCGACCGTACCCGAAGGCAAGACCTATCAGCTTTGGATTGTGACTGAGGAAACCGGGCCGAAACCAAAATCGCTTGGCCTGCTTGAAAACATCGCCAATCCGACAACCAAACAGCTTGGCGGATTTGATCCCGCCATGTTGCGCAATGCAACGTTTGGCATCAGCTTGGAGCCCGAAGGCGGTTCTCCGACTGGTCAGCCAACCGGTCCTGCGATCCATGGGCGCCTGATTTCCGTCGCTCAGTAAAAAAATCACCTTTGCTGAAACCCGATTGATTTGGCTGCGTAGCTTCTGTGTGTGCGATGAAACGCATGACATGAGCGAGCGCAGAAAGCAGCGCGTTCCAGATCAAAAGCAAAGGAGACTTCACATGACCTTCAAAGCCAAAGCAACCGCAAAAGCAACCGGCGTAATCACGGCAATGATGCTGAGTGCCGGTTTTGTATTCGGTGGTGCCGGTGGGGCAAACGCAATGGGTCCGATGGTCGAAGCCATGGATCAGGATGTTTCGGGTGGCGTGGTGACCGCATCGAAAATCATGGCTGGTGAAAATGGCTGGCTGGTTGTCCATCGCACCAACAGCGATATGAAGCCGGGACCGGTCGTTGGCTATGCACCGCTTAAAAAGGGTGAAAACACGGATGTATCCGCCATCCTGCAGGAACCGGTCAAGTCCGGTGAAATGTTGATGCTTATGGTTCATTCGGAAGCCGGTGGCATGAAAACGGGTGTCTTCGAATACACCCTGGGGGCCAAGGAAGACGGCCCGATCAAGCCGGACGGGAAACTGGTAATGAAAGTTGTATCTGCCCAGTAAAGCAGAGACCGTCTTGTCCAAATAGACGAGATCGTTTTCAGCCCGCAAGTGTCCCCTTGCGGGCTGTTTTTATGTCCGGCGTCCTGTTGGCAAAAACAGCGAATACCGTTATCGACAAACTCAAGTCCGAGCAATTTCGGACTATGAACAAAAGGCCCCCGCATTGCAGGGGCCTTTGTCTGCCTTGAGGGAGGCATTGACCAACTTGGCAATAGTCGTATTGCCAAGTTAGCAGCATCAAAGCGTGTCGATTGCCAACGGTTCTGTTTGGAGCCGGGGCCGCTTTGATGTTCGGGGTAATATATTGAAGAAAATCAATACCAATCGCGGGTTGCGTATCCGTCACGTGTGCGTTCAAGACCGATGTCACGCAGTTGATCATCGCTGAGCTTATTTAGCGCATTCCGACCCTGATAGTGTTTGTATGCGGTAATCAGTGTATCGAGGATCGTCGGGATGATCGCATGCAAACCCTCGGTGGTGTGGTGGCGCGAGGCAGGGGAACTGGGGCTTTGTGCGCGCATCTCCGACGATGACGTGTTCGACAGGGGACCAACGACGGGATGACATTTGATATGGTTTAAGACAGCCATTTTGATGCTCCTTGATCGTGTGGGCTTTGTGATGTCGGCAAGGTTGCCATGCGCAAAAACACAAATGAATTCCGATAAAATGCGCTACAGTTGTGCAGATTTGCGCAATGGCGAAGCATCGTTTTCGGCGTTACGCAGGCTATCTATTTCTAGAAGCCGTGCCGGGATGGAGCCAATGAACTGGAATGATTTGCGTTTCTTTGTTGCGGTGGCAAAGGAAGGAACCTTGTCCGGTGCGGCAAGGTGTCTTGGCAAGGATCACACAACGGTTTCGCGCAGGATCGAGGCCCTTGAAGCCGATCTTGGCGCACATCTTTTTGATCGGCTGGCTACGGGCTGGAAACTGACCGAGGCTGGCGAAAATCTTATGCCTGCCGCGTTGCGGATCGAAGACGATGTTTTGGTGTTCGAACGTCAGGCGCACGGCGATGAAACCGCACATGGTGTTGTCAAGATCGCGGTCCCGCCAAGTGCCGGACGATTGCTGTTTGCCCCGCGCTTGGCAGAACTGCTGCGCGATCAGAAAAATCTTGAATATGAAATCCTGGGATCAAGCGTCGTTGCCAATCTGGCCCGGCGTGAAGCGGACGTTGCTGTGCGCATGGTACGTCCTGATCAAAGTGGCCTGATTGTCAGAAAGCTGGTCGAGTTACGTTATGCGGTTTACGCGGCAAAGGGCTATACAGAGCGTGTCCCCAAGGAAAAATGGGAATTTTGTGCTGATGGTCGCAACACATTCGGTGATTATCAGCAAGGCTGGGTTTGGGATACGCTGGATAAAGAATTGCCAGTACGCATAAAGGCCGATGATACCGCAACGGTGCAGGCCTTTGTTGCCGCCGGTCACGGACTGGGTTTGTTGCCGAGATATATGGCAGATGAAGATGACCGACTGGAAGTGGTGGCGGATGATAGTCTGGCCGAACTTAGCAAGCCGGTCTGGTTGGTGGTGCATCCTGATATGCGGCGTTCGCCCGGTGTTCGCATGGTGATGGATGCCTTGATCAAGGCCGCGGACAGCATTCCAGCGGCCTACAAGTCCTGATTACAACCAGCCAAGCTGTCTTGCCGACGCCAGCAACAGCATCACACCAAACAGGGTAATGATTGCAGCCCCGGTAAAGCCGACCGTGCGGCGAATGATGCCGGAAGACGTTCCCGAAACGCTGAACAGATGCTGTGTGCCTGTGCGAATGCCGATAGCGGCCAGTCCGATCAGGCTGATGGTAATCGCAACCCCAACCGCCATGGCAAAGGCGGCGCCAATCCCGATCAGAAACATGCCATTGGCCAAGGTAAACAGCAGCACGAGGATCGATCCGGTGCAGGGGCGCAATCCTGCGACAACACCGGTTGAGATCATCTGCCAGTTGGATTGAGTTGCCGGGGCATCGTGATGGGTGTGGTGGTGGTTGTGGTCATGGTCGTGATCGTGACTATGATCATGTGCATGATGGTGATGATGCATGCCCGGTCCATGGTGATCACAACAATCATCACGGCCTTGCAGGATGCGAAGCGCCATGACTGCGCCCAACGCGGCAATCAGGGCGTATGAAACCGCCTCCATGATCAGGCCGTTCTTGGTGACCGCTGCCGGGCCCAGATTGAGGATCAGGGTCAGTCCACCGACCATGACGATGGCGGAAACCGCCTGCACGGCGGCAATCAGGCTGCCCATCGCCACACCCTGTTTCCATCCGGCATCGCGCGACAGGAAATAGGTGGTGGTGATCATCTTGCCATGACCGGGCCCCGCCGCGTGAAAAACGCCATAGCCAAATGAAAGCGCGATGATGACAAGGCCCGGCCAGAAGCTGTCGCCATCCTTGGCATCGCGAAGCGTTGCGGTAATTTCACGGTTAAGCTTGGTCTGGATAACAACCGTTTGACCGATAATGTCGGATAACCAGTCGGGCAGGGCAATCAGGCTGTCTTCTTTGTTTCCGGCATCCGGGTTCGGGGGGGGCGTGCTTTCGGTGCTGTCGGTCGCCCCACGGCCCAGAAGGTTTGCCGACTGTGCGGATACCGGGTTACTCGACGAGAACGAAATCACCAGGAGCAAGGCCGCTAGAACTGCTGCCATCTGCCATCTTGGCCGCACAAACAACATCGGCACGGACCGGCGCGACAAGGTCAAAATAGATGCGGTTCTTTTCATCTTCGCTCATCTCGAAATGGCAGGACAGGTTTTTGGCCCCCGCAAACAGGACGGGATCGACCTGTGTGTAGGCAACATCAATATAATATTCGGCGTCGTAGACCGACAAGCTGATCGCATCCTTGATCGGATCGAGTGGTGTTTCCAGCATCAGCTTGAAGTCATAGCTTACCCGGCGATCATCGGTGATATCGGCGACAAAGTCGGTCGCACCAGCAAAGGATACCAGTTCCTCGTTCTTGCGCAGATGTGTCAGCCAGGAAAACTCGGAAAGGGCGCTAAAGGCATTGTCATGCACAGCTGTGTTTTCGTCGCCAAAGAACCGGGTGTCGAAGTTTTTGTCGAATTCGTCGATCAGGGTCATGCTAAACAGGTCGTCAAACAACCAGTGCATATGCACCGCGGTAATTTTTCCGTCTTCAAAAACAAATTCGGCATTCGCGTCGATCCAGACATGTGGATGCGCAAATGCCGAAGGGGCGGTTGCCAGCATTGAGATGCCGGCAACCAAAATCGCTTTGACGTTCTTACGAGCCGTTGCCAAGGCAATCGACAAGGGCATCGACATTTTGTGACAGAATTTCCTGATAGGCAGTCGGTCCAGCAGCGATGTCCGAGCCGAGCGGATCAAGCGTCCCGTTCCGGATGCCTGTATCCGATACCACGGCCTGAACAATTGCCGGTCGGAATTGCGGTTCGGCAAAAATGCAAACAGCGCCCGTATCACGGATTTTGTCTTCGATTTCATGAAGGCGTTTGGCTCCGGGCTTTTGATCAGGCGATACGGTGATCGAACCCACCGCGTTCAGGCCAAAACCAGTTTCAAGATACTGGTAGGCATCGTGGAACACGATATAGGGCTTGTCGTGGATCGGCGCAACTTTTGCCCGAAGATCATTGCTAAGCTCGGTCAGGCTTGCAAGCAGTGTCTGCAGGTTTGCCTGATAGTTTTCGGCATGTTCCGGGTCGATTTCAACCAGTTCACCAGCGATTGCACGTGCAATGGCGGCACCATTGGCCGGATCCATCCAGATATGCGGGTCGAAGCCTTCATGATGGTGGTGGTCATGATCGTGATCGTGATCGTGATCTTCGGCATGCTCATGTTCGTGATCATGGTCGACATGTTCTTCATGTTCATGCTCGTGATCGGCATGTTCTTCTGCATGTTCATGGTCATGCTCATGCTCATGATTTTCGGCATGTTCGTGATCGTGGTCATGCTCCTCAGCGTGTTCATGTGCGCCATGGTCATGAGAATGCGCCTCCCATGCGCCGCCTTCACGCATATCAAGCACCCTCAGACCGTCTGCGGTAATCAATTCAAGCTGATGGCTATGACCAGACAGGCTTTCAAGCGGCTTCTCAAGAAAACCTTCCAACGCATGCGAAACATAGATCACCAGATCGGCATCACTCAGCGCACGCGCTTCGCTGGGGCGAAGCGAATAGGTATGCGGCGAAGACGCACCATCAATCAGCAGCACCGGCTCCCCGATATCCTTCATGATGGCACTGGCGATCCCGTGTATCGGTTTGATGGAGGTCACAACCTTCGGGGCATCGTCCCCATGTGCAGCCGCAGTCAGTGGGGCGGCAACAAGGATCGAGGCGGCAAGTAGAATGCGACGGAGGGCGAGGGGTAAGGAAGGCATATGCTGATCCGATTTGAAGTGGGCATGTGTTCTGTCTTGTTTGTTATGTTATATCATAACAAACGGTCAAGCAAAAAACACGAAGCGCTGCAAATACGGTGCGACATTTCCAAAAAACGGACGACCGATCAGGCGGCGTGCGATTGGTCGGGTTGCCTTTAACGCAGGCTGGCACGTGACTGTCATGACCGGAAATAGCGAAGGCGATAGGGCTGAGGTGGGCGGCGTAATGCGAATATACTGGCTTGCAGATTGAGCCATTTAAGGATCATTGCCTGATCCAAATAAGATCATTCTGATTAAGAAACGAAAAATCTACCAACGTAGTATATTCTTATCGCATTGATAAATAATGGCTTTACATCTGGTCGTGTAGTTCTTTGCCGAATTTGTCATCATATCGACGCTGCACGATATTTTCCCATAGTGCAGGATCTATTTCCCGTGACTTCTGGCTCATGTCCGGGTTCTCAATACGGATAATGTGGGTGTCAGCGGATTGCAGCGTTTCAAGCGCCTGCCGAAGGTCGGGGTTGGACAGGAAATGTCGCATGAAATCGCCGGTACTATACGCACGCGAAAGCCCTTCGGTTAAAATACGATGCAATCGTTCATTATTGCGATTGACGTAAATAAACAGGTCAAAGGGATAAGCCAGAACCGTTGAAGCGCTGAGAACGACGTTGGGATACTGTTGCTGGATCGTGTCGATTTCACGGAAACCTTCGTGTACGGCACGGCTTAAAAGATCAAATCTTTTATTGGCAAGCATCGCCCAGAGCCGATCACGCGGTGCGCGATCAACACAGAAACCACTCTTTTCCATAATGCTGGCATCGGGCCAATCCGATCCGGTGCCGATGCAGAATTTTTTCAATTGTTCAAGAGATCGAACCTGCTTCAGAGCCGGGAGGCTTTCGACCTGTGTCAAGAAGACGCGATAGCCCAGCAGGCCGCGCGTCATCGGGAAGTCGACTTGCAAAAAGGTGTTTTCCCGCTCAATGCTGTATCCGGTGAACATGACATCCACCTGTTCGTTAAGCATCATCGAACTGATGCGGGCCTGTGTCATGGAGGGAAATTCTTCGATCACCAGCCGAAAGTCGCCGTCGGCATGCTCAAGGGCAAGTTCAATGACCCCGAACTCGTATCTGAAAAAATCAACCGCACCTGCAGGAAACGCCATGCGCACGATTTCTTCGCCCTTCGTCGGCTGGGCGGCACATAAAAACATGACAGCGGATATCAGTAATATCCCAAGGCGTTTTTGCAATCTTTTGCTCCTGGGCTACCCGAAAACAAAACACAGCAGCTGATAGTTGATATTGTGCTTGGCTGATTGCTTTGTAAGGGGCCGTTTGCAGCAAACCCTTGGTGGTAATCGACACAACCCGACGTCAGGAGATCAATTTGCAAGGTCTTCGGGCGTATAGTTCATCTCATGCAGGATTTCGCCGCTTTCATAATCGACGGCCTGCAAGGTAACGCCATAGCCCCACAACTGCCCGATATAGCCCAGCGTCATTTCCGCTTCCGACTTTTCAAGTCGGATGCCTTCGTGCTCGGTATGCTGGATGTAAAGCTGACGGTTGCCGCGAATATCGACATCAACCACCTGCATGTCTGGCTCGCGCACAGAAATGTCATGCATGCGGGCCAAGGACCGGCGCACCTTGCGATACCCATTGTCATCATGGATGGCGGCAACTTCGAGATGCGGTGATGAACTGAGATCATCAATCATGAACATCCGCATGTCGCGCATCAGTTTGGGTGACAGGAATTGCAGGATAAAGCTTTCATCGCGGTAATGCGCCCACGCTTCCTTAAGGGTCTCGACCGGCTCATTGTTGCCGGCGATATCAGGGAACCATTTATGGTCTTCCTCGGTCGGATCAACACAGATGCGGTGGATGTCCTGCATCATCGCAAAGCCAAGCGCATAGGGGTTGAACCCGGAATAGCGTTGGTCATCATATTCGGCCTGAAACACCACGCGCGAATGGTAATCGATGAATTCCATCATCGCGCCTTCGGAAATCAGGCCCTTGTCATAAAGGCTGTTCATGATGGCGTAATGCACATAACACGCGCAGCCCTCATTCATCATCTTGGTCTGTTTCTGCGGATAGAAATACTGCCCGATATTGCGCACGATGCGTAAAATCTCGCGTTCCCACGCCTGCAATGTCGGGGCATTCTTTTCCAGGAAATAAAGCAGGTTTTCTTCCGGCAAGCCAAACTGTGCACGGCGTTCCTCGACCCGCATCTTGCGTTTAAGCTCGTCCATGTCCTGATCGCCCTGATCAGGCTGGGGCAGGGTGCGCCATAGATCGTTATAAGTTTCGTCTTCGTATTTCGCACGTTCGCGTTCGCGCTTGAGCTCTGCTGCCAGATTGGGTTTTTCCGGTCGGGAATAGCGGTTGACCCCCTGATCCATCAGGGCGTGCGCCGCATCCAGAATGCGTTCAACCGCATCAAAGCCGTATCGGTCCTCGCACTTGGCGATATAGCTTTTGGCAAATTGCAGATAATCCAGAATGCCGTCAGCATCCGTCCATTGCTTGAACAGATAGTTGTTCTTGAAGAAATGGTTATGGCCGAACGCCGCATGAGCCATCACCAGCGCCTGCATGACGATGGTGTTTTCTTCCATCACATAGGAAATGCACGGGTTGGAATTAATCACGATTTCGTAGGCCAGCCCCTGATACCCCTTGCGATACATAACATCATCGCGCACGAAGCGTTTGCCAAACGACCAGTGGTGATACATCAACGGCATGCCGATCGATGAATAGGCATCAAGCATCTGCTCGGACGTGATCACCTCGACCTGGTTGGGATAGACATCAAGCTTAAGCTCATTAAGCGCGATATCCTCAATCGCGTCATAGGTGGCTTTCAATGTCTCGAAGTCCCAGTCGGCACTGGTGAACAGAAGTTTGTCGGCGGATTTGGTCTTGGAGCTCATCGGCCTGCCTCCGCACGGTTTTTTGCAAACAGTTCCCGGAATACCGGGAAGATGTCGGCTGCCTTGGTTACCCGTTTAAGCGCAAAGCGCGGATTGTCTCTGGCAAGCGGGGCGTAGGATTTCCAAAGCGCGGTTTCACCCTCGGCGGCGGCGAAAATCTCGGCCTCGCGCTCGTCAGTGATTTCGATATAGGCGTAATACTGGCACTTGGGCAAAAGGTCCTCGGCCAGAAGGGTGGTGCATTTTGCCCCGTCATTGGAATAGTTGTCTCCATCGGATGCCTGCGCGGCATAGATGTTCCACTGATCGGTGGGATAACGGTCCACCAGCACCTTTTTCATTTCCTCGAGTGCGGTGGAAACAATCGTGCCACCGGTTTCGCGCGAATAGAAAAAGGTTTCCTCGTCCACCTCGGCTGCGCGCGATGTATGGCGGATAAACACCACCTCGACATGTTCGTATTTGCGATGCAGGAACAGGTGAAGCAACATGAAGAACCGCTTGGCCAGTTCCTTCATCTGTTCGGACATCGATCCCGACACATCCATCAAACAGAACATCACTGCCTGTGTATTGGGATCGGGGATCTGTTGAAACTGGTTAAAACGCGTATCAATCGGATCAATGAACGGGATCGCCTTCATCCGCCGTTTGGCTTCTTCAAGATCAGCCAAAAGGGTATGAAGCGTCTCGTCGTCCGATTTGGTCAGCTTGCCATTCGGGCGTTTTTCCGCCTTGGCCTGAAGGGCTGATATCTTTTCTTCAAGTTCGCGCACCTCGGCGGTTTTGGGGCGACGCAGCCCGATGCGCCGGGCCAGCGAATTGCGCATGGTGCGCACAAGGCTGAGGTTTGATGGGGTACCTTCAACCGAAAAGCCCGCGCGCGCATTTCGAAACGCGGTGGTTTGCTTCAGGCTTTTTTTCAAAAGGTCCGGCAGTTCAAGGTCTTCAAAGAAGATATCAAGGAACTCGTCGCGGGTCAGCGTGAACTGGAACTCATCTTCACCCTCGCCATCGGGGCTGGCTTGTGATCCGCCGGATCCACTATCGCCGCCTTGCGGGCGGGCAATGCGGTCACCCTGAACGAACTTCTTGTTGCCGGGCAGGACATAATTGCGGTTTCCGCCACGTCCCATGTGGTGAAAGCCCGGCTCCTTCAATGTTTTGCCGGGAATGGTGATCTGGTCACCGCCGGAGATGTCGGTAATGCCACGCGACCGGATGGTGCTTTCAACCGCCTTTTTGATCTGGGCCTTTGCGCGACGCATGAAACGTTGCCGGTTGCCAAGGCTTTTACCGGTCGGGTTCTTGCGGCGGTCAACGATATAAAGCATGGGCAGTCACATCCTTGCACGGTTCAAAAGCGCGTTGTGCAGGTCGCTTGCGCCTTGAAGTTCCGCAGGATGTGACCCGGATAAAACGGGCCGTGGCCACATCCTGCGGCGAAGAGGTAACCGGGCGGACAAGGGACAAAGCCGCCCGGTTGGGCCGGGAAAGACAGGGGGGAGCTTAACCGGCCTTATTGACGCGCATGTACCATTCGACCAGACGACGCGTCTGGCGTTCGGTATATTTGCGATCAATCATGCGTTTGACGAACTCGTTGTGTTTCTTCTCGGTCTCGCTGTCTTTCTTCGAGCCGAACGAAATCACCGGCAGCAGGTCCTCGACCTGGCTGAACATGCGTTTCTCGATCACATCGCGCAGTTTCTCATAGGACGTCCAGGACGGGTTCTTGCCCTTGTTATTGGCACGTGCACGCAGGGCAAATTTGACGACCTCGTTACGGAAATCCTTGGGATTGGCGATGCCCGCGGGTTTCTCGATTTTCGACAGTTCCTGATCAATGATCTTGCGATCCAGAAGCTGACCGGTATCGGGATCCTTGAAGTCCTGATCTTCAATCCAGGCATCGGCATATGCGACATACCGATCAAACAGGTTCTGACCGTAATCGGAATAGCTTTCCAGATACGCTTTCTGGATTTCCGCGCCGATAAACTCGGCATAGCGCGGTGCCAGTTCGGACTTGATGAAGTCCATATAGGCCTTTTCACGTTCTTCCGGGTACTGTTCGCGCCGGATGGCCTGTTCCATCACATACATCAGATGTACCGGATCGGCCGCGACCTCGTGCGTGTCATGGTTAAAGGTCTCAGACAGAACCTTGAAGGCAAAGCGGGTTGAAATGCCATCCATACCTTCATCAACACCGGCGGTATCACGGTATTCCTGCATGGATTTGGCCTTGGGATCGACGTCCTTCAAGGTTTCGCCGTCATAGACGCGCATCTTGGAATACAGGTTGGAGTTTTCATGTTCCTGCAAGCGTGACAGCACGGAAAACTGCGCCAGCATCTTGAGCGTGCCCGGTGCACAGGATCCATGTTCAAGCTCGGACCCTTGCAACAGCTTGTCGTAGATCATGGTTTCTTCGGTGACGCGCAGGCAATAGGGCACCTTGATTACCGAAATGCGGTCAATAAACGCTTCGTTGTTTTTGTTGGCCTTGAATGTCTGCCACTCAGCCTCGTTCGAGTGGGCAAGGATCAATCCCTGGAACGGAATGGCACCAAGGTTTTCCGTACCGATATAGTTGCTTTCCTGAGTTGCGGTCAGCAACGGATGCAGCATCTTGATCGGGGCCTTGAACATTTCGACAAATTCAAGAAGGCCCTGATTGGCGCGGTTCAGGCCACCGGAATAGCTATAGGCGTCCGGGTCATTCTGGCTGAAATATTCAAGCTTGCGGATATCGACCTTACCGACAAGCGATGAGATATCCTGATTGTTTTCATCACCCGGTTCGGTCTTGGCAATGGCAATTTGACGCAGGCGTGACGGGATCAGTTTTACGACCGAAAACTTGGTCAGGTCGCCGCCAAACTCGTCAAGGCGCTTGACGGCCCATGGTGACATCAGGCCGGTCAGGCGGCGTTTGGGGATGCCGTATTTATCCTCGATCGCGTCCCCCATCTTGGCCGGGTTAAACAGGCCAAGCGGGCTTTCAAACACCGGGCTGATTTCATCGCCGGCCTTCAGAACGTAAATCGGTTCACGTTCCATCAGCTCTTTAAGTCGTTCGGCAAGGGAACTTTTACCCCCGCCGACCGGGCCGAGCAGATAAAGAACCTGTTTGCGTTCTTCCAAACCCTGTGCGGCATATTTGAAGAAACCGACAATGCGCTCGATGGTTTCTTCCATGCCGTAAAAGTCTTCGAAGGCGGGATAACGTTTGATGGTTCGGTTCAGGAAAATGCGACCAAGTCGGGAGTCTGTCGAGGTGTCGATCAGTTCCGGCTCGCCAATCGCTTTGATCATGCGTTCAGCGGCAGAGGCATAGGCACTTGGGTCTTCGCGACACAAATTAAGGTAATCGCGGATGGTCAGTTCAGTTTCCTGCTTTCCGTCATAGCCTTCCGCATACAGCTCGAAGATATCCTTCTCAGCCATGGCGCGGTCTCCTTTCAAACGTTATCGCACTGTCAAACTTACGTTTCCTGTTTCATTCCTGTTTTTGCGCAATTTTGCGTTTTGTTTTTGCAAGGGTCGGGATGAACCCAACCCTGATCCCGGGCGTCGGCAGGTCTCCTGTAAAGGGACTCCGCCAGACGGTATAAATTAACAAAAGGCGTTCGCGATTAATCTCTGGCGGATCATGCCAAACGTGTGAAAATTCGATTGTGCAGTTGCGGCGTATGCGCCGTATTGCAGTCTTGGTCAGACTCTTTTTGGGTCCCGTTGCGGCAACCAACAAACCGACGATGAATATGTCGGGGCAGGCTTCTGTCGAATGAATGTCAAAGTGACCTGACAACCTGCCGAGGCAATTAGCCCTGTTATTCAGACGTGGGAATAAGGAACTGATTTCGCAAGACGATACTTCTGTCGAACATCGTAAAATTGTGTGTTCATGTTCACATGTAAGTGACCATCCGTCCAGCTTTGATGCAGCTTTCATTCACACAGCCTCACACAAAAATATTTTGCATTTGCGCAACAGGCAAGCCGACAGCTATCACAGGTGGGCAGGATCAGGCCCCAAAGGACATTATAATGAGCGACGAAACCGTACAGTTTATCGAACCGCATGAACTTGATCGACTGATCGGCGAAGAAGCCGTCACCGTGATTGATGTCCGCGAGGCCGACGAATTCGCAACTGGCCACATTGAAACCGCGATCAATATCCCGACCTCGAACTTCGATATTCCGGCCCTGGTCGATCTGACCGATGAAGCCGATACCGATCTGGTCTTTGTCTGTGCCGTCGGTCAGCGTTCCTTTGGGGCAGCCAATGCCGTTCTGCAACATGTCGATTGCAAGGTCAGCAACCTCAAGGGCGGTATTCAAAGCTGGACCCGTGCGGGCTTTGACCTTGAAAATGCCAAATAGCCGCGACCTTCTTTGACGGGGCAGGGGGCTGAATGTGATCTGGGCGCTGAGCGCATGCGGTGGATCGTATTCAAGCCGCCATCATTTGGCAGCAGGCGTGACCAATACCCCTGCGGCAAGGCATTCAAATGCGGCAATTGCGTTGCCAAGGGTGTCTTGCGGATCGTCACTGGCCGCGACCCAAAGGGCGGCATTCAACGCGACCCCGTTTAGCAACCTTGCCAGCGCTTCGATATCGACCGGTTTGATTGCCCCCTGATCGGCCAGCTCCCTTAAAGTTGCGATTGTCGCCTGTAAACAGCGGTTTTGGCTCGGCCACTGTGACGGATCGCCGAGAAAGGCCGGACCATCGCGCAAAACGATCCGCTGTATTTCGGGATCAAGGGCCAGCTCGATATATGTCCTGCCCTCGGCCATCAAGCCGTTCCAGCCGCCGCCTGCAGCATCCCCCGCATCCTTGGCCTGTTGTGCCATGGCGGAGTCTATTTCATCGACCACAGCAGCCAGCAGTCCACGCTTGTCACCAAAATTGTGATACAGCGCCCCACGCGTCAGCCCTGCACTTGCGGTGAGCTCGTCCATTGACGCTTCCGCATATCCCTTTTCGGCAAAGGCCTTGCGTCCCGCTGCGATCAGTTTGATGCGGGTTTCTTCCATTTTTTCAGCGCGCGTT
>Ga0207828_100203_pt1 | contig 42701 bp, 35 predicted proteins | sample TtaePargueraPR_11_FD_187276 | JGI IMG/M metagenome (GOLD analysis project Ga0207828, IMG submission 187276) | Aerobic enrichment media microbial communities from Bioluminiscent Bay, La Parguera, Puerto Rico - Tt and P2 (3) (SPAdes) | ecosystem: Environmental > Aquatic > Marine > Unclassified ...
GGCGGGTGTAGCTCAGGTGGTTAGAGCACCAGATTGTGGCTCTGGGGGCCGTGGGTTCAAGTCCCATCACTCGCCCCATGTGAAAAGGTCAGGCAGAAATGCCTGGCCTTTTGTCTTTCGGGCCGCTTTCCAATTCCAAAACCGGGACTGATCTGCTAGTTAGCCTGTGCGCTCGCGCCCATTCGTTTGTTCCGGTTCCGAGGAGGTCGCCCCCATGTCCGCAAATTCAGTAAATCGCATTACCCTTCGCCGTCCCGATGACTGGCATTTGCATCTGCGCGATGGCGCAATGCTTGAAGGGGTTATTGGCGAAACCAGCGAACATTTTGCGCGTGCGATAATTATGCCAAACCTTGTGCCGCCGGTGGTCAAGACCGAGGATGCGATAGCCTATCGTGACCGGATTAAAGCGGTCATCCCGCAGGGGCATGATTTTACGCCGCTGATGACGCTTTACCTGACCGAAGGCACCAATCCCGACGATGTCGAAGAAGGATATCGAAATGGCGTGATTACGGCGTTGAAGCTGTATCCGGCCGGGGCGACGACAAATTCGGCAAGTGGAGTGCGCGATTTCGAGAAGGCGATGCCTGTGCTGGAACGCATGGCAAGTATTGGTATTCCGCTTTGCGTGCACGGCGAAGTCACCGATCCCGAGATTGATATTTTCGACCGCGAGGCCGTGTTCATCGATCGCGTTCTTGATCCGCTGCGCAAGCGTTTGCCTGAACTTCGCGTGATCATGGAACATATCACCACCGAAGACGGCGTTGAATACGTCAAAGCCAATGACAAGAACCTTGGTGCGACGATCACCACCCATCACCTGATCATCAACCGCAATGCCATGCTTGTTGGGGGTATTCATCCGCATTTCTATTGCCTGCCGGTGGCCAAGCGTGAAAAACATCGTCTGGCGCTACGCAAGGCGGCGACAAGTGGCGATGTACGATTCTTTTTGGGGACTGACTCAGCGCCGCATACCGATGATCGCAAGGAAAGCGCGTGTGGTTGTGCCGGTATCTTTACCGCCAATAATACTGTCCAGCTTCTGGCGCATGTGTTCGAGCAAGAAGGAGCCTTGGACAAGCTTGAGGGCTTTGCCTCGGTCAATGGTCCGCAATTCTATGGTCTGCCGCTGAATGGCGACAAGATCACGCTGGAAAAACGCGATGCGGCGGCAACTTTCCCAGCCAGAATTGAAACCGGTGAGGGCCCCGTCACGGTGTTTGATCCGGGCTTCCCGATTTACTGGCACTATGCCGATTAGGCTTGCGCAAATCATGTTCAAAAGGGGCTTGCCAAGCAGGCCCCTTTTCTTTGGCTTCTACGATGAAGGTCAGCCCGTGATGTCAATATTGGCCGGGGCCGCGTGCAGCCCCAGGGTCATGCGATAGCTTTCTGCGGCCGCAATCGCCTGTGTTGCGATCATCGCACTGATATTACGTGAGGCACCCTGCGCAACATTGAAGTCGGCCGATGATGTTCCGGGCATAGAGGCGGCGCGCGATATGGCGGCCTGATTGGCAATCGCCGCAATCCCGTCAAGGCCCTGAAGCGGGTGAATGCTAACCTTGCCGCCCGTGGCATAAAGCCGCCCGTCGGGACCGGCGGTGTAGCTGTAACTGATCATTCCGGCATTCGCACCGGCAAGGGTCTGATGGCTTTCTTCTTCGGTCCGGACATTGGCGTCACGTGCCTGCAATTCACGTACAATCTCGCGTTCGCGGTCGGTCAGAAGGGCCGGGTTGCTTGTTGGTGGGCGCGCACTTTCAGGTGTTTCCTCGCGCGCTTCGCGTTGTTGCTTGGCAGGACTTTGGGTGTCGGGTGCTGCTGCCCCCGGCAGGGTGCGAGGATCAAGCTGCTGAATGATGGTTACAATTGATGCTGTGCTGTTGACCGGCGCGGAAGGCGCGTTTGCCGTTATATCGGGTGGCGGTGTGACAGAGATGGCTTCGTTGATCGGACGGATCGAAACGGCGGCAGACCTTAATTGTGGCCCAGCAGAACCATTACCGGCAGAACCAGAATCTGCCGATTGGTGTCCGGCACCGAGGAGGGCTCGGGTTGCAATGACTTGTCCCAATTGCCCGCCACTGCCGGGGATAAGCTGAATTGCACCGGCCTGTGTCATGGGATCATTATATATCAACTTGTGGTTAGGTGTATATAATTGGCGGTGCTGCCATCACGGCAGTTTGATGTGACCTTGAACGGCCCGTCGACCATAGAATGCAGGATCGCGGATGGATGGTGCCGGGGAAATGACATTTTGAAACGTTTATGGATGTCGGTCGTGACCGTGCTTTGGGCAATGTTGCCGGTGGTTGCATTCGCCGCACCGGATGCTGATCTTTGGCCGGACTGGCAGACCCATGACGATTCAAACGAAGCAGAAATTGATCATTCTCCCTGGCAAACGATTCTTGATCATCACCTGATTGTGGTTTCGTCGGGTGTCACCAAGTTCGATTATGCCGGGGCCAAATCGTCAAGCCGTACACAAATTTCAGGCTACCTTGCTGCAATGCAATCCGTTGAAATCGATGGATACAGCCGCGAACAGCAAATGGCATTCTGGATCAATCTTTATAATGCGCAAACAGTTGCGGTGGTCTTGGATCATTATCCGGTCGACAGTATTCGCGACATCAATATTTCGCCTGGCTGGTTCTCGGTGGGGCCGTGGGACAAAAAACTTCTGCTGGTCGAGGGACGGTCACTGAGTCTGAATGATATTGAACATCGCATCCTGCGTCCGATCTGGCAGGATCCCCGCATTCATTATGCGCTTAACTGTGCGTCGATTGGCTGTCCGGCACTGATGGCAACGGCCTATGACGGCAGCCGTATAGAAGAGCAACTTGATAAGGCTGCTTTGGCGTTCATTCGGGATGAACGCGCGGTGCGAGTGGCAGAAGATGGATCAGAGGTGGAGTTTTCATCGCTTTTTGACTGGTATCGATCTGATTTTGGCAAAAGCGATGCCGCATTTTCCGATCATCTGGCGCGCTATGCCGGATTGGAATTCGCAACATGGCTGAGCGTCCACGGCGATGACTTGCCAATCAGCGGCTATCATTATGACTGGTCATTGAACGATAGCGGTCCGTGAGTCGCGGTCATTCAGGCATCATGCCGCATCCGGACGCAGGCCGGTCATACGCCAGTCATGGGGGGCAGCACCGCTGCTGCGAACCCGGACAGGGCGCAATGGCAGGCGATTTTGCAGAACCTGATCAATCGTGTGACGAACGTCACTGGCAGAAATACCATCGTAGCGCATTAATGTCTGGACGATCGGATCGGCCAGCATTTCCTCAATGGTCAGTTCCTGATCCACATATTTCATTGCTCGCATCCCATTCATATTATTGCGCTTACAATAAGGCGATTGAAAATCATTCGCAATAATTAAGTTGTGTCCATTGTCTTTTTTCATCTTTTCGCTGCAAAAGCGTTGTGCTGCGTCAAAGTCCGACAGGCGATTTCACGCTAGACAAGATGGGCTTTTTCTTAGGTGGTGCCGATTGCAGGCCGCATTATGGGGCGGCTGATTTTCAGCTATTCGCTTGATTCTCGTGTTTTCTGGCTCTAACGCTGTCAGTTGGCTTTCGATGTTCGATAAAGCCCAAAAACTGTGGCAAGAATAGGCTGGGAAGATGACACGTCCGGGAATTCGTGAATTTGCGTTGCTGTTTTTGCTGGCGCTGATGTGGGGCAGCTCGTTCACCTTCATCAAAATCGGTGTGCATGCCTATTCGCCGTTGGTGGTCGCAGCCGGGCGGCTGAGCGTTGCCGCACTCGTGCTTTGGGCCTTTGCTTTTATCCGGAAAAGTGACCTCCCAAAGGGGCGGCGCGCGTGGTGGTCTACCTTCTTTGTCGCGTTGCTGGGAAATGCTATCCCTTTTTTCCTGATCAGTTATGGCGAAACGGAAATCGATGCAGGGCTGGCGGCAATCCTGATGTCTGTCGTGCCGCTGACAACGGTGGCGCTGGCGCATTTCGTGACGCATGATGAAAAACTTTCGACGGGCAAGGCGCTTGGTGTGGTTCTTGGCACCATCGGTGTGATTGTTCTGGTCGGACCGGAGACCCTGACCGGGCTTGGCGGACAGCTTGTTTTTCAGCTGGCTGTTTTGATCGCGGCGGTGTGTTACGCGATTTCATCGCTGGTTGCGCGCAATCTGCGTGATCAGCCCCGCGTCGGATCTGCGGCGGTGATTCTGACTTTTGCCGCATTGATGCTCGCACCCTTTGCGCTGTTTGTTGATCAGCCCTGGAATATGGGATGGGACGTTGATGGGGCGCTATCGATCCTGTATCTGGGGATTTTCCCGACTGGCATTGCCATGTTCCTGATTCTGTATCTGATTGCGCGTGCCGGGGCGAGCTTTGTGGTGTTTAACAATTACCTTGTGCCAGCCGTCGGTGTGATGGTCGGTTTTCTTGTGCTTCAGGAAGTGCCTCAGCCCACCAGCGTGATCGCGCTTGGCGTTATTCTGGCCGGGATTGCCGTTTCGCAGATACGTTTCGGGCGAAAGACTGTCAGGGATAAGGATGTTGCCGAGATTGAATGTGACCCGGTAGCACCGATCATGACCACACCCAATGGCAAAAAGTAGCCTTCAGGCCGGGCAATTTTGCTTAAAATACGATTATTTCGGTCGTTTGTGCCTAATGCCGGGACAGGCAGATTTGTCAATATTGTTTGTGCCGGACAAACCTGATACTTTCCGGCTCACTGGTCAGGCATATGTCCATATGTCACGCCGATTGAAGCATTTCTGATCAAGCGTTTAAGAGGTCACGGCTTTTGTCCACCAAAGAGACCAACCCAGATAGCCGCGATATTTTCCCGGTATCCATCGAACAAGAAATGCGCCGCAGCTACCTCGATTACGCGATGAGCGTGATCGTCAGCCGTGCGCTTCCAGACGTCCGTGACGGTTTGAAACCGGTTCACCGCCGCATTCTGTATGCGATGCATGAAAACGGCTTTGAATGGAACAAACCGTTCCGCAAGTCGGCCCGTGTGGTCGGGGACGTTATGGGTAAATATCACCCGCACGGTGATAGCGCGATTTACGACGCAATGGTTCGTATGGCGCAGGGGTTCTCCATGCGCTTGCCGCTGATTGACGGGCAGGGGAACTTCGGTTCGATGGACGGCGACAAGGCCGCCGCCATGCGTTACACCGAAGCCCGTATGGCCAAATCAGCCCACTTTCTGCTCGACGATATCGATAAGGAAACCATCGATTTCCGCGATAACTACGACGAAACCACCAAGGAACCATCGGTTCTGCCGGCACGCTTTCCGAACATGCTGGTCAATGGTGCGGGCGGTATCGCAGTCGGTATGGCCACCAATATTCCGCCGCACAACCTTGGCGAAGTTATTGATGGTTGCATGGCCTATGTCGATAATCCGGCCATTACCGTCGAAGGCCTGATGGAATTTGTGCATGGTCCGGATTTTCCGACCGGTGCGCTGATCCTTGGCCGTTCGGGTATTCATTCGGCCTTTAAGACCGGTCGTGGTTCTGTCGTTATGCGGGCACGTACCCATGTCGAGGAAATCCGCGCCAATCGCGAGGCCATTATCGTCACCGAAGTTCCCTATCAGGTGAACAAGGCGACGCTGATGGAAAAAATCGCGGAACTGGTCCGCGACAAAAAGATCGAAGGCATTTCCGATCTGCGTGACGAGTCTGACCGTTCGGGCGTTCGCATGGTTATCGAGATCAAGCGCGATGCGGTTGCCGATGTGGTTCTAAATCAGCTGTTCCGCTTTACCGCGCTTCAGACCTCGTTTGGCGTCAATATGCTGGCGCTGAACCGTGGCAAGCCTGAATTGATGAACCTGAAAGACATCATTCAGGCATTCGTCGAGTTCCGCGAAGAGGTCATTACACGCCGGACCATTCACCTGCTGAAAAAGGCGCGTGAACGTGCCCATCTGGTGGTAGGTCTTGGTATTGCTGTTGCCAACATCGACGAAGTCATTCGTTTGATTCGTGCTGCAGCAGACCCGCAGATTGCACGTGAACAGCTGATGGAACGCAGCTGGCCGGCGGGCGATATTGTTCCGTTGATCGAGCTGATCGCCGACCCGAACCAGGTTGGTTCGGACGATGGCAATTATCGCCTGTCCGAAGCGCAGGCGCGCGCTATCCTTGAGCTGCGTCTGCATCGCCTGACCGGCCTGGAGCGCGATAAAATCGCATCCGAATTGACCGAATTGGGTGAGAAGATCAAAGACTTCCTTGATATTCTTGGTTCGCGCGAACGCAAGATGATCATCCTGAAGGATGAACTGACGGAAATGCGCAACGAGTTTGCCAATGAACGTCGCAGTGAAATTCAGGAAGCCGAATTCGAACACGACATCGAAGACCTGATTGCCCGCGAAGAAATGGTCGTGACCGTTTCGCACAGCGGTTATATCCAGCGTGTTCCGCTGTCGACCTATCGCGCACAGCGTCGCGGTGGCAAAGGCCGTTCGGGTATGGCAACGCGTGAGGAGGATTTTGTATCCAAACTGTTCGTGGCCAACACCCACACCCCGGTTCTGTTCTTCAGTTCCGAGGGGATGGTTTACAAGATGAAAGTCTGGCGTCTGCCGCTGGGCACGCCGCAATCGCGCGGCAAGGCGCTTGTGAACCTGCTGCCGCTGTCCGAAGGCGAATATATCACAACGGTTCTGCCGCTTCCCGACGAGGAAGAATGGCCAAACCTGCATGTGATGTTTGCGACTTCGACCGGTAACGTCCGCCGTAACAGCCTTGCCGATTTCGTGAATGTGAAATCAAACGGCAAGATCGCCATGAAACTTGAAGAAGATCGTGGTGACAAACTGATTGCGGTTCAGACCTGTACCGATGATGACGACATTCTGCTGACGACCCGTCTGGGTAAATGCATTCGTTTCCGTGTCGGGGACGTTCGTGTCTTTACTGGCCGTAACTCGGTCGGTGTCCGCGGTATTCGTCTGGCCGACGAGGACGCGGTCATCGCGATGTCCGTCCTGTTTGGTAACCATGCCTCCATGGAAGAACGTGACGAGTATCTCTCGATTGCAAGCAAACTGCGTCGCGAGGAAATCTCGGCTGATGATGCTTTGCCTTTGGAAATCCTTTCGCAGGAACGTTACGATGAACTTCTGGCGGGCGATCAACTGATCCTTTCGGTTACTGAAAACGGTTATGGCAAACGTACATCTGCCTATGAATACCGTGTTACGGGCCGTGGTGGTCAGGGCTTTGCCAATATCGAGATGTCGGAACGTAACGGCAATGTCGCGGCGTCCTTCGTAATTGAAGAAGGCGACGAGCTGATGATGGTCACCAATGGTGGCAAGGTCATCCGTATGCCAACACATGATATCCGCATCGCCGGTCGCAAGACACAGGGGGTTACCCTGTTCCGCACGGCCGAAGATGAACAGGTTGTTGCTGTCGAACGTCTGTCAAATCTGGGTGACAATGGTGACGAAGAGCTTGAAGGCGAAGAAGGTGCAGAAGGCATCGAAATCGCAGCAGGCGATGAGGTGCCGGTCGTTGCTGATGATAGCAGTGAGGCAGTGGAAACCGGTTCTGACGACACCGACGAATAAAACGGAAGATCAATGAACGAACAGTCTTCAAACGCCTCGCGTATCGGGATTTATCCGGGCACTTTTGATCCGGTAACCCAGGGGCATATGGACATTATTCGTCGCGCGACCCGCATCGTTGACAAGCTTATTGTCGGCGTTGCGGTTAATGCGGGAAAGGGCCCTATGTTTGGGGTCGAAGAACGTTGCGCACTGGTCGAAGAGGCTCTTAAGGCTGCGGGTGGCGAAGTTGCTGCCCGTACCATCGTGAAGCCTTTCGGATCGCTTCTCATGCAGTTTGCCCAGGAAAACGGGTCAAGCATCATCATTCGTGGTCTGAGGGCCGTTTCGGATTTCGAATATGAATTCCAGATGGCCGGAATGAATGCCCGTCTTGCCCCCAAGGTCGAGACGGTCTTTTTGATGGCGTCGGATAAACAGCAATTCGTGTCCTCACGCTTTGTGAAGGAAATCGCCCGTCTAGGCGGTAATGTTACCGAATTTGTGCCTGCAAACGTGCTGAAGCGACTGCACGAAAAGCTGGCAGAAGAAAAGGAATAGCGCACCCATGCGTCTTATTCGTCTCGCATCTCTTTTTATACTCGTATTAGGAATAGTGACCATGTCGAACGGTGGAATCGGCGGCGGTGCTCAGGCCCAGTCGGCCGATGCATCGCAGGATCTGGAAAATACCCTGTATCTGGATCTTGAAGCAGGTCGCGTTGTGATCAAGCTGCGCCCGGATCTGGCGCCCAAACATGTCGAGCGTATCAAGGAACTGACCCGAGAAGGTTTCTATGATGGCCTGACCTTCCACCGTGTGATTGAAGGTTTCATGGCGCAGGGCGGTGATCCCAAAGGGGACGGCACCGGCGGATCTGGCCAGAAGCTTCCGGCGGAGTTTTCAAACGAACATCACGTGCGCGGCACTGTTTCGATGGCACGTTCTGCCAATCCGAACAGTGCTGATTCGCAGTTCTTCATCGTCTTTGCCGACGCGCCGCATCTTGATGGACAATATACCATATGGGGGCAGGTCGTATCGGGCATGGAATATGTTGATGGTCTGAAGCGCGGCGCACCGTGGGCCAATGGCCGGGTTGCTGATCCGGACCATATTGTAAAAATGCAGGTCGCGGCTGACGCGCAATAAGCGTTTTGGTCTTCATAATGCAACCGAAAGCCGTCCTTGATCAGGGCGGCTTTCGCGTTTTGGGGCCAGAAAGCATAAAAACCCGGAAAATATGGAAAACAGGTGTTGACCGCAGCCGCCAGTCCCATTAAAACGCGCTTCACCAACGTTGAGGGCCCGTAGCTCAGTTGGTAGAGCAACTGACTTTTAATCAGTTGGCCACAGGTTCGAATCCTGTCGGGCTCACCAATAAGCCCCTGAAATCCAGACGGTTTCGGGGGCTTTTTATTTTCCGGATTTCCTTTTGTGGTCACTATCGTATTACCTTCCGTTCGATACGGGGGCATTTTTTGACGGATCGGAAACAGGCCGGTTTTTGACGTTTTTTACCATTTGAATGGCTGTCATGCAGTTTGATCGAAAAAGGGGGGTTGACCCTTCGCGATCAGCGCATTAAAAGGCCGCTCACCAACGTTGAGGGCCCGTAGCTCAGTTGGTAGAGCAACTGACTTTTAATCAGTTGGCCACAGGTTCGAATCCTGTCGGGCTCACCATTCCAAAACCCCTGGAACCCAGATGTTCCGGGGGTTTTGCTTTTCCGTGGTCTTTTCTGCCTTCAAAAAACGATTCCGCCCAGTTTCAAGGCGCGCGATGGGTACCGTTTTCGGGCGATGCAATGCGGCCATGCGCGAAAAAAGCGCATCTTTTCGCAGTTGCGATTGCATCGCAATGTGATTTCTTGTAAGTAATGCAAATCAGTTTCAAACGCGCTGGAGCAGGACGTCCGGCGTTGATCGTATTATGGATCGGAAGAGTTACATGCCTGAACCCGTAAACCAGCTGTCCGCATCGCCAGATGCGCAGACCCCGCTCGGCCTTGATGGTGCCACCACGGATGCCGCTAACGGTGTGCTTACGCAAACAGCAGATGGGGCGGTAACCTTGGATCCCGAAACCGGTCTGCCGGTAGATGGTGCGTTAGTTACCACCGAAAGCACCATCGTGCCGGATGCCATCAGCAGCCTGCCGGTTTATGACCTTGTCGATCGTGCCGGGGTTGTTGGCTGGGTTCTGGCCGCACTTGCATTAATCGGAATGCTGATTTTCTTCTACAAGCTGGTCGGCTTTATCCGGCGTGGAATTTTTGCCGACGGTTTTGCCAAGGATATCGAACGCCATCTTTCTAATGGTGACGAGAAACAGGTTGCGCAGATTCTGTCGCGTCGCCGTCATCCTGCTGCTCGCATCGGTCTGTTTGGCATGACATTATCCGTTGCCAATTCCGAAAACCGCGAAGCGGCATCCGATATTATTGCTTCGCACGCGCGCAAGGAAATTGATGGTCTGAACAGCGGTTTGCGAATTATGTCGGCGATTGCGGTTCTTAGCCCGCTTCTGGGCCTGCTGGGTACCGTTATGGGCATGATTGAAGCCTTCCAGAAGATGGAAGGTGCCGGAAGCCGCATTGACCCATCAGTGCTTTCGGGCGGTATCTGGCTTGCACTTCTGACCACGGCAATCGGCCTTGTTGTCGCCATCCCGGCGACCGCGTTTCACATGTGGATGCAGGGCGTTATCGCCCGTGCCGCTGCGGTCATGGAAGATGTCTGCACCATGGTGATCAATCGTGGTGAACTGGCTCAGAAGGGGGCGCTTCGCGCGTCGAATATCGCCGAGCTGCGCCAAGCGGCGGAATAAGCCCGAACAAGGTCGGAATACGCCCTATGCAATTGCGCGATCGAAATCGTGGTGCTTCGCCGATGATCGGCCTGACACCGCTGATTGATGTTGTCTTTATCCTGCTGATCTTTTTCATGCTGGCCTCCAGTTTCCTTGACTGGAAGGGTTTCGAGATGTCGGTGACTGTCACAGACGGTCAGGCGCGCAGCAGCAGCGACGTCCGTCCGGTAACAGTCAATGTTGATGCCAGTGGTGGTTTGTCGCTGAATGGCGAAGCCGTGCCGATTTCCAATCTTGCCGCGACCATTTTACGCAAACATGCTGGTGCCAGTGTTCATCTGCGCCCGGTCAACGGTGCCGATTTGCAGCATTTGATTGTTGTCATGGATGCGCTGGGACGCGGCGGTGTGACTGATGTGGATCTGATCGAATGAAGCGTCGTATCCAGATCTCCGATGACAGCCCGGCACAGGAACCGATGTTGCCTTTGATCAACATCGTCTTTCTTTTGCTGATTTTCTTCATGATTGCCGGAAGCTTGCAAAAGCTGGGACCATTTGATGTGGACCCGCCGGCAAGTTCCACTGCCGAAAGCCAACCCGAAGATACGATTGTGCTGTGGTTTGGCAAGAATGCCGAAATTGGCATTGATGATCGTCAGGGCAAGATTGCCGATCTGGCGGCTTTGCTACCAGCCGATTATGCCGGGCGGCCAGTCGAAATCCGGGCAGATCGCACCACCGAAGGCGCACGTGTCGTTGCCCTTTTGAAACGATTGCAAGAGCTTGGCATTGAAAAGGTCCAGTTGATGACCGCTATGGAAGCAGATCAGGGCCAAGACGGATAGAAAATGTCGAAACGCATTGATTTCCTGATCGCGACCGGGTTGACCGGCATTGTTCTTGCCGGGGGTATTGTTCTTGCCATGCCTGAACCACAGCCTGCCGGTTGGGGCGGGGCGGGGGCCGTGCAAAGCATCAGCATCTCGCTAGGCAGCGGACAGGCGACCGAGGGTGAAGCTGAAACACCGGAAGAAAGTGCCGATTCCGAAGACAGCAAACAGGGTGAAAAACCGGTCGAGGAAGTAGAGCCTCAACTGGAACCCGTTCCCGAGCCGGTTGTTGAGCCGGAGCCCGAACCAGAGCCGGAACCGGTTGTCGAAACCGTGCCGGAGCCCGAACCCGAACCGGTTGTTGAACCGGAACCTGTTCCCGAACCTGTTGTCGAGGAAGTGGTCGAGCCTGAACCTGAACCGATCCCCGAAGTCAGTCCTCTTCTGGCAGACGTCATGCCGGTCCGCAGAAAGCCCGAGCCACCCAAACCGACACCGGAACCGGCAAAAGCGCCCAAGCCTGTTGAAAAGGCAGCAGCCGAACCGGTCGAGCAGCCATCTGGCGGCCCGGTGGATTCAGTCAAATCCCAAGGGACGGTTGGCGAAGCAACCCAAAGCCAGGCCGCAAGTTCCGCGTCGGGCAGTGGCGGTGGTGCTGCAATGAGCAGCGCAGCCTTTGTCGATTACCAGACAGCTGTTGTGCAGATGCTGATGCGTTATCGCGAATATCCTGATCGCGCCAAACGGCGCGGGATCGAAGGGCAGAATATGGTCCGCCTGATTATCGAGCGCGATGGCACGGTTTCCCTCTTTGAAATGATTAGCCCGAGTGGCTCATCCATTCTGGATCGCGCGACGCAGGATATGATCGAACGGGTTAAACGTTTTCCGCCATTCCCCGAGGATATGGCGCGCACAGAAATGACATTGACGATCCCGGTGATCTACGACCTTCGCTAAACAGAAAAATGCCAGTCCGGAAGACTGGCATTTTTTAGGACTGGCATTTCTTGTGTCAGAATGGCGGGCTTAGTCCGAACTGTCTTCCCAGACATATTCAATCTGTTCGCGCCATGCGAATTTATCCAGATGTGAAATGATGACGCCTTTCATCGCCTTGATCCCGTCGGCTTTCTCTGACTGTCCCTCAAAGCGCAGGGTGGTGTTATCGGCCTGAATGATGCATCGGCCCATCGGAAAGCTCACATGCCCCTTATCGGGGGTAAAATCGACTTCTACCTTATGGGCAAAGTGCTTGCACAGTTGTTGCAGATATTTGCTGGCATGTTCGGTCTGAACCGATCCTTTGGTTTTGAACATGGATTTACCGATCTCTGATGGTTTCTTATGAGGAAATTGATTGCAGGGGTTTAAGGTTGATCAAGGCCGATCCAGTAAACCCCATCCAGTGCCACCGGCTGGAACCGGTCAAAGAACTCGGCAAGGGTCGCGTCTGGATCAAGGTCGGAAAACTGATCGGGATGGAACCACTTCGCCATCGCCTGTAACAGTGTCACATTCATCGGCGTGTTATAGAAATGATGCCACGCGGCATAGACTTTGCCATGTTTAACTGCGTCAAGCTGTGGCAAGCCGGTGCGTTCCATGTTTTTGGCCAAGGACGCGCGTGATGTTTCGGCATCGGCGTAGGTTCCAAGTATGATACGGCCCACATTCTGCTCGTCGGTCATTGTTGCCCCGCCGATCGCGGTCGCCACATATATATCCGGTTGATCGACCAGTAGCTGTTCGACTGAAATCTGGCTGATGACCCCGGGAATACGGTCGGCGAAGATGTTTTGCCCACCCGCCATTTCAACAAATTTGCCGATCATCTGGTTACCCATCGCCTCGCAGCAGGAACCATGCAGGCCAACCCGGCTCTCAAGGAAAACCTTGGGTTTGTCAGAGATGGCTTGCAGGCCGGATGTGACCTTGGCGAGATTGTCTTCGTAGAATTTGATGAATGCCTCGGCCTGATCTTCCTTGCCCATCAGTTTGCCAAGAATGCGAATACTTTTGGGGGTGTTTTCAAACGGTTCGCTGCGGAAGTCGATCATGACAACCGGGATATGGGCCGCCCCGAATTGTCTTAGGACCTCGTGGCTATCCGATCCGGGGCCATGACCACCGTTTATACCGAAAATTGCAACATCGGGTTCAACTGTAATCGCTTTTTCGACGCTGAATGTTGCTTCGCCACTGCGCCCCACCAACGGGATATCGTCAATTTCGGGAAATTTTGCCTGATATTGGGCAAAGGTTGCGGGATCAAGGTTTTTAAATTCGCCCATCATTCCGGCAACCCAGCGGACCGGATTTTCGGGATCAAGGATGCCAAGGCTTGGCAAAAAGCGGCCTTCGCCAAGGATCATATGTTTAACGGGGACCTCAATGGTGACCTCGCGACCCGAGACATCGGTCAGCGTGATGGTTTCTTTGGCCTGGGCCAATCCGCCGATCATCGACGTGAGGGTCGCCAGAGCAAGAAGGCATTTGAATTTCATGGCAAAAGTCCTGCTGGAGTATTTATGGGGTGGCATACGTTCTGAAACGCCGAAATGGGCGGCACGAATGCCACCCATCACGGATTTCAAACCGGCTGGAAAATTGTCTGATCAGAACGTCACCTTTGCAGAAACAAGGAAGGTGCGTCCCGGTTCGTGATATGGTTCTCCGACTTGAGCACTGTCATAGCCCGGGGTTGCACGGTCGATATAGTCGCGATCAAAAATGTTCAGGGCATCAACGCGCAGGGTCACCGCGTTATTCAAAGCTTCCGGCGTCCATTCCCCGTAAAGATTGGCTACGAAATAGGTATCGAGTTTCGGGAAACCGTTTTCCTCGGGATCATCGTTTGCCAGAGCAAGTTCGGACGTTGTACCGACCCGCACACCAAGGTCATCCCATCCGTGTGCAACTTCAAAGGTGAAGATATCGCCCTGCAGAACGCCCTGATAGGATGCATTGGTGCTGAGAGGCGCATCACCATCTGTTTCGACATCCGTGTGGGAATAGGTCACACGGGCGAAACCCGGACCGTAGTTGTAAGCCGCTGACAGGTTGTAGCCCTGTGTAACGAGATCGATGGTGGTGTTGCGGTAAACCGTACTGCCAACCACGGATCCGGTCAGATCGTGGGAATCATCAATCTTGTTGTAGAATACGTTACCGTCAAGCGACCAGCCACCGTCGGAATAACGTGTGCCGGCCTTGAAGTTTTTGGAGCGGGAAGGCGAAAATCCGTCATAATTCCAGACGCCACTGAAATTGTAGATCGCGGATTCACCAAGTGGAAGTCCGCCAAACTGTGTTCCAGCCCCGCCATAAACAGTAACCGTTTCAACGACATCGTACTCGGTATTCACGTTGCCGCTTAGTCCGAATTCCTCGAAATCGGTTCCGTCAACGCCTTCGAACCACTGACGGTCTGCACGGCCACCAAATGATACGCGCCAGGCATCGGTCAGCGACAGTCGGGCTTGCGAAAACGCACCGATATTGGTTGTGGTTTCGCTATAGCTTCCGTCGCGGGGCGTGCGGTCATGGGTGCCGGTAGCTTCATCGTGATAGAAATCCATACCGGCCGTCACATCGCCCATGCCGACATCAAATGTATTGGCAGCCTTGCCGTTGATGGTCTCGATCTCGGACTGTACATGATAGAAATTCGGACCGCCCTGAAGGCGGGGAACATCAAGATTGGTTTTACTGTAATTCAGGCTGAATTCCGGTGCCAGCAGGTCTCCCGGCATTTCATCGACATAGCTGACACCCAGCGATGTATCCTTGTAGGAAATCCATTGTGGCAGTTGCCCGCCAGCAAGCGATCCGAAGTTCGGCCGGGCAGGGCGCACGCCCTCGTCTTCGAAATGGCTGGCAAAGGCTTCGATCCGCGATCCCTCGTTCCCGGTGAACGCAAATTTTCCAAGCCCATTCCTGCTGCCATCTGCGGTGCCGACAACTTCATCGCCGTCGCCATCCTTGTAGTTGCCCTGATTGCTGTTCTGGAGATAGCCAAGTGCTTCAAACCCATCATGCTGACCGGCAATCGTCAGCCATTCGCTAAAGCCTTTTGTATTGCTGTTATACTGGATTTTGGCCGATCCACCGAAAGGATCGTCCGGTGACAGAACGTCACGTGCATCCTTGGTTTCGTATGCCATCGATCCGCCAAGCGCGTTCGGTCCCGCGTCAGCAGGCGCGACACCGGACTCAACGCGCACGGTTTTGAGCATGCCCGGATCAATCAGTGCCGTGCCGATATGGTGATAGGTTGAGTCAACCTGACGTGTGCCATCAATCTGGACATTGAGCTTGGTATTTTCGATGCCCTGCACATAGACCTTCTGGGAAATCTTGGTTGGTCCGCCAACAGTTACTGCGGCTTCTCCTGCAAAGACATCCTTGATGTCCTGGGGGTCGGTGCGGTCCAGTTGTTCCTGGGTGATCGTTACACCACCGGCCGCCGTTTGGGCGGTATCCCGGCCAGCGGTGACTTCGATCGGCGTCAGGATGGTTTCGTTTTCGGCTTTGGTTTCTTGTGCGATGGCTGCGACCGGCAATACCGTCAGGGCAACGCCGGCAAGCAGGGTTGCGCGGCACAGGCCATAAACCGTTTGACGGCATTTGCCCGGCAATACCGGTCTGGATGACTGCGACATGCTGATTTCCTTATCAAATAAATTTGCCAAATGCGAATGATTTTGAATATTATTAGCTGGGTGGTTCGGGCAATCGTAATACCGTTTGCGAGATCGCCATTGATGTTTGCGAAAACACAAATATCGCGCATAGCAGGAAATCTGGACTTGGAAAGGCTTCGATATGGCGTTTGATCAGCAGCATGCGCCGCAACGGGTGCGGCGTAATGTGACACGGCGCGAAACCATCACCGGTCAGCAGCTTGAGGATTTCGGAACAGCGTTGCCTGGAAACGCGGCTGACGGTATTCGTCGTCGTCCGATGATGAGCGGACGGTTATCCAACGACAATCTTCAGTCATTCCTGAACATTCACACCACCGATACCGTTAGCATGCAGGATGCTGCGGTGAAATTTCCGGTCAATCCGGCGGTAACTGTGGCGATCGTCTTGCGGGGGCGGGTACGCGGTGCGTTTGATAATGTCCCGTTTGACCTTGATGCCCGCATACAGCCGGTCGGGTTTATCTGGGCGTTATCCCAACCGGTCATGCTGCATCGAGAACTGCAAAAGGGTGACGATGTCAGCAAGGTGATGATTTCCGCAAAGTATGAATGGGTCGTCAAACGGGTTTGCAACGGTGACAGTCGACATGCAGCCATCAACGATTTCATTCATGCAGGGATTTCCGTGCGCCAATGGCAACCATCGCGTCGCGCAATCGCGCTTGCCGATCAATTGCTGTATCCGCCAACCGATGATCCGCTGTTTCGCGATTTGTATGCCGAAAGCCGTGGATTGGAAATTCTCGCCGAGGCACTCGGTTCGCTGCGCCCGGACGCTGAATTTATCGCGGAGGGAAGTGCCGAACCCGACGCACTTGAACATCACCAGAAGGCCCAGGAAATTCGCGATTATATCAAAGACCATATTCTTGATGATCTGACATTGTCAGGGCTGTCTGAAAAGCTCGGCATGAGCATTGCCAGCCTGCAACGCATTTTCAAGAATGCCTATGGCACCACTGTCAAGGATTTCATCCGCGAGAGCCGCCTGATCGCGGCGCGCGATGCCATGGAAAAAGACGGCTTGACGATTGGTCAGGCCGCCTGGATGGCCGGATATTCAAGTCCGGCAAATTTTGCAACCGCGTTCAAACGGGTCTTTGGCATCTCACCTTCCGATGCAAGGGACCGGTAAAACCGCTTCGCTCAACTGGTTTCTGTCAATCGAGACACAAAGTTGTTCACATCGATCTTAAGCTGGCGGGAATGCTGTTTAAGAACCTGCGAAACCTTGTAAACTTCTTCTGCGACCGTTCCGGTGCGATGCCCGGTGCCGCTGACCGATTCCAGACTGGTGTTGACATTGCCGTTTGCCGACGAAACGGATGTGATGTTCGTGCTGATTTCCGTGGTTGCAGCGGCTTGCTGTTCGACGGCCGCCGAAATGGCGGTGATGGAATCAACAATTGAACTGATCTGGCCTGCAACCTCGCGGATCGCTGTAACTGCGGCCGATGTATTCTGCTGCACATTGTTGATCTGGGTAGTGATATCGCCGGTTGCCTTTGCGGTCTGGTTGGCAAGGTTTTTGACCTCGCTTGCGACCACGGCAAAGCCTTTGCCCGCATCACCGGCGCGTGCTGCCTCGATGGTGGCGTTCAGCGCCAGAAGGTTGGTCTGATTTGCAATTTTATCGATCAGATCGACAACCGTTCCGATTTGCTCGGCCGAGACATTCAGCGATTCAATGACATCCGACGTCGCCTGCACGGAACTTTCAACTTCGTTTGATACGGTCGAGGCACGCGAAATCTGGCTTGAAATCTCGCGAATGGAACTGTCAAGCTCTTCGGCCGATCCTGCCACTGTCGATGCATTTGAAGCGGATATCTCGGCGGCGGATTTTGCATTTTCCACCTGTTCGGTGGTTTGTCCCATGCTGCTGATCAGGGTTTCCGAGGCGCTTGACATGTCTTCTGCCGAACTTGCCAGTGCTTCGACGACCTTGGAGACGGTTGCCTCGAACTCGCCCGACATTTTCGCCAGACGGTTGCTGTATGTTTTCTGGGTTTCCTCGTAATAGACGGTGATTGCCATTTCCATATCGACAAGAATGGCGTTGGTTGAGGCCGTCACGATTTGGGAAACTGCTGAATCTTTGCGGAAATATGCATAAAGAATATCGCAAAGGCGGGCGAGCAGAAAGTTGTATGCCGAAACATAGGATTCAGGTGTCAAGCCGATGATTTCATGGGCTTTCCCGATCCGGCGTACATCGTCATAATAGACTTGGTCAAATGTACCGTCGAACAGCTTTGCCCAGTGTTTGCGCTGTGCATTTTTCAAGCGTTCGATATTTGATGGATCACCGATAATTTTTGCCAGATCACCACGGGCCATCACCTTGCGGTAAAATTCGTCCAGTATCGGGGCCAGATTTTTTTCGATTATTGGCCATGCCTTTTTCAGATGAGCCGCTTTCCTGTCATCAAAATCGATGAATTCAAGACGGCGTTTAAGTTCCTGATGCATTCTTGTCCCTCGTCGCTCGCTATCACAAATTTCCGGGGTGCGTGGCAGTACCTTAGGTTGGATATGAAGATTATAATGTTAACTATCCAAAAGGGTGGGGAAGGTTCGGTTTTGAAGTGAACTTTCAAAATATAACGTTTTCTGCCAATTGTTTGCAGCATTATCTAATAATATATGGCGCAACAAATGCAACTATCGCGGGTGTTTTGTGTGGCCAAGATCACGAATGTGTTTCTGGTACGTCGTCAGGCAGATCAATTCTGTCCCTGATGAACGCAAAGGAAACATCATGCCGATCAATGCCAACCAGTTGCGTCAATCCATTGTTCGACCTGTTCTGCAAAATCTTGGTCTGTGGTCACAGGCCGCGGAAAATCTGATCATGGGAACCGCCGCCCAGGAAAGTGGCCTTGGCACCTATGTTGAACAGGTCGGCGGTGGTCCGGCCCGCGGGATTTTCCAGATGGAACCAGCAACCCTGAATGATTGCTATGTCAATTTTCTGGATTATCGGGCCGATCTGAAGGCCAAGATTGATGCCTATCTGGCGCCGCAACCTGACAAGGCAACGCAGTTGGCAACCAACAATGCCTATGCTGCTGCCATGTGCCGGGTTCGTTATATGCGGGTCAGTGCCGCCTTGCCCGATGCAAACGATATCCCCGGTCTCGCGGCCTATTGGAAGCAGTATTACAACACTGCCGGGGGCAAGGGGACGACGGACGAGTTTATCGCCAATTACAATCGTTACCTTGGCAGCAGCTAAGCTGCCCTAACGTCGGCGAAAAAATCCGCATTGTTCTACGCAAAAATAGTGGCATATGCGCGATCTTTTCGCCAAAATCCCCCAACGCTTAGCGGTGATTGCGCAAAAAATCACCAAAGTAAAAGAGTTTAGGGGGTTACAATGAAACGTCGTCAGTTCCTTAAAGGGGCCGGTATTGGTGCCGGTGCCGCGGTTGCGGCCAGTGTTGCCGCACCGGCCATCGTATCTGCACAGGAAAGCCTGAATTGGCGGATGGTCATGCCGTGGCCCAAAGGGACGCCGGGCCTTGGCACCAATGCCGAAAAATTTGCTGCCATGGTCAAGGAAATGTCCAATGGCCGTCTGAGCATTTCGGTGTTTGGTGCGGGCGAAATCGTCCCGCCGTTCGAATGCATGGATGCGGTCGAACAGGGCGTCGTCGAAATGGCGCACGGTACCCCTTATTACTGGCAGGGCAAGAACCCGGCGCTGAACTTCTTTTCGACCATTCCGTTTGGTCTGACGGCGTGGGAACTTTCCGCCTGGCTGCGTTTTGGTGGCGGGCAGGAGCTTTGGGAAGAAGCCTATGCTGAGTTTAATGTTGTGCCGTTCTATGCCGGTAACTCGGGCATGCAGGCAGGTGGCTGGTTCAACAAGGAAATTAATTCGGTTGAGGACCTTAAGGGCCTGAAAGCCCGTTATGCCGGTCTGGGTGGCGAAGCGATGCGCCGTTTGGGTGCAAACATCACCATGCTGCCGCCGGGCGAAATTCTGCCTGCGATGCAGTCCGGTGCAATTGATGCCGCCGAATGGGTTGGCCCTTGGAATGACCTTGCATTCGGTCTCTATCAGGTTGCCAAATTCTATTATACCCCGGCGTTCCATGAACCCGGACCGGGCCTTGAAATCTTTATTTCCAAGGAAAAGTTCGACGCGCTTGGCACCGATCTGCAGGCGATCATCCGTTATGCAGCACAGGCGATTGCCGAAAACACGCTGGCCGACTTTACTTACAATAACCTGCAATCCTATCAGCCGTTGATCGACAAAGGGGTTGAAGTGCGCCAGTTCTCGGACGATGTCATTCTGGCACTGGCCGAACAGTCGAATGCCGCCGTCGAAGAGATTGCCGCCAAGAATGATCTGAGCGGCAGGATCGCTGAAAGCTATCTTGCGCTGGTCAAGAAAGCCGCCCGGTATGGCAAGGAGTTCGAGGCGACCGGTCTTTTGCAGCGTGCAAAGGTCTGGGGCTACTAAGTTCGGATACGGAAATATAATCATTGGAAAACGGGGTTGCCTTCGGGCAGCCCCGTTTTTGTTTGTCACACTTAGGGGTGAAAATTGATCGGCCTTATATACAAGCCATGCGTGTGGCGGGATGCTGCATCCCGCAAAGATGAATTGTTGGGGGCGGCAAAAACGCTAACTTCGAACGCTTGCAAAGTTACGAATGTAATATTCGAAGCTGTTTTGCGCAAAAAATTGCCAATATGAATTGGGGAGCCCCACAATGAAACGTCGTCAGTTCCTGACGGGTGCCAGCATGGCCGCCGGTGCCTTTGCCGCCAGCAGTGTCGCACCTTCAATTGCCAAAGCCGATGAACAGATCCACTGGCGCATGGTGATGCCTTGGCCGAAAGGCACGCCGGGCCTTGGTGCCAATGGCGAAAAATTCGCCGAGCGCGTGACCAAAATGTCAGGCGGCCGCCTTAAGATCACCGTTTACGGCGCAGGCGAACTTGTTCCGGCATTCGAATGCATGGATGCGGTCGAGCAGGGCGTGGCCGAGTTGGCACATGGTACCCCCTATTACTGGGCGGGCAAGGATGCGGGTGTAAACTTCTTCTCGACGATCCCGTTCGGCCTGATGGGCTGGGAGCTTTCGGGCTGGCTGCGTTTTGGCGGCGGGCAGGAACTTTGGGACGAGCTTTATGCCCAGTTCAACGTCAAGCCGTTCGCTGCCGGGAATACCGGTTTGCAGGCTGGCGGCTGGTTCAACAAGGAAATCAACACCGTCGAGGACATCAAGGGCATCAAGATGCGCTATGCCGGGATCGGTGGTGAAGCCATGCGTCGCCTAGGTGCTAATGTGACGATGTTGCCCGCAGCCGAAATTCTGCCGGCCATGCAGTCCGGCGCGATTGATGCGGCCGAATGGGTTGGCCCATGGAACGATTATGCGTTTGGTTTGACCCAGGTTGGCAAATATTATTACACCCCGGCCTTTGCCGAGCCGGGCACGGGTATTGAAGTGTTTGTCAACAAGGATAAATTCGCGGAATTGCCCGAAGACCTTCAGGAAATCTTTGCTGTCGCGGCGCAGGCCAATCTTGAACAGACGCTGGCTGATTTCACCTTCCACAACATTCAGTCCTATCAGGCGGTGTTGGCCAAGGGGGCGGAAATCCGTCATTTCAGCGATGATGTGATTGCAGCCCTAGCGACCGAGGTCAAGGCAGCGGTCAAGGAAATCGCCGATCAGAACGAACTGAACGGCCGTATTCATGCGTCCTACATGGATTTCGTGAAAAAGGCTGCACCGTATGGCAAAGAGTTCGAAGCCACCGGCCTTCTGCAACGTGCCAATGTCTGGGCCGACGCCTGAGAACTTTCGGCCAAGATGACCGGATAAGGAAAAAGCGGCATCTTCGGGTGCCGCTTTTTTACGTCCGATGTGAGGCCCAAAGGGCTGCCCCGATCAATATCAATCCCGATCCGGTGCGCCCAGTGGAAAGAAATCGCGATAAGGACGCCCGCCCTCAACACATCGTGCAAAGGATGGCCTTTCAATCAGGCGATTGCGATAGGCCCGGACATTTTTGAATTTCGCATCAATTGGATGTGTCCAGTCCGCATAAAACAGCGCAGGTGCCGCAGCACAATCGGCAAGACCAAAATCATCGCCCGTCGCCCATGTCCGGTCTTTAATCTTTTCATCAAGCCAGCCATAGGCAGTTTCAAGCATCTGGCGGGATTTTTCAACGCCATATGGATCGCGATTTTCAGGATCGCGGATGGCGTTGAAAACAATCTGCATCTGCGGCGCTGCGATGTAATTGTCAAAAAAACGGTCCATAAAACGCGCTTCAAGTGCAGATTTTGGATCAAGCGGGATCATGCGCACCGGACCAGGGTGATACAGATCGAGATATTCAATCGCGATGGTGCTTTCGATAATGGTTTTGTCGTTATCAACCAGAACCGGCATCTTCTGGATCGGCCAAAGGGCCGCAAATTCTGCAAGATTGTCGGAATCCTGAAAGTCGACCTGATGCCATTCAACCGAAATATCGTTCTCGTAAATCGGGATCAGGACCTTTTGGCAGTAAGATGAAAAGGGATGACCGTAAAACCGGATGCTCATCAGAAGTTCCTCCGTGGTGGCGTGATGGCTGACTGATTTTATTTTGCAACCAGTTGTGTTTTAGCAAAACCAGTCCTATTTTGCAACCAGACTTGGAAGGGACTGCAATTAATGGATCATCATCGTTCGGGGTGCCCGATCAATCTGACGCTGGAAACACTTGGTGATCGCTGGAGCCTGATCGTTATCCGCGACATCATGTTTGGCAATCGCCGTCACTTTCGTGAGCTGTTGACCAATTCCGAAGAAGGTATTGCGTCCAACATTCTTGCCGCACGTTTAAAGCGACTGCTTGAAGAGGGATTGCTTGGGAAAACCGACGATCCGACGCATCGGCAAAAGGTCATTTACAGCCTGACGGAACCGGCGATCCAACTGGTGCCGATATTGGCACATATGGGGGCGTGGGGCAGGCGACATACGCCGGTATCACGGGAATTATCGATCCGGGCGCAGTTGCTGGAAGCTGGCGGTCCTGAAATGTGGAACGATTTTATGGATGAACTGCGTCACATCCATCTGGGCACAGATGTCCCGCAGAAGTCGATATTGGCGCAACTGCAGGCGGCCTATGAACGGACTGTCGCCGAAGCACAGAGCCAATAGACAAAGGCGAGGCAACGCATTTACAGACGTCCGGGTGAGAGGTCTGGCGGCCTGATGCTGGATGTCTGGTGCCTAATGCACGGTTGGCGAACCGGGGGGCATCGGAAGGTCGAAGGTGAATTTGTCCTGACCTTCATATTCTTCAAGCGCGATCCGCTTGACCAGTTCCGAACCGAGCGCCAGCGAGGTTTCAATCGCCCATTTAAGCTGATTTACCGCCCCTTCGTTGCCCGCGGCGAGGGCTTCGGGGAGGATGCGTTCCTGCAGGAATTTGGCAACCCCGGCAAAGGCACGGGCGGCACTTTCGCAATTGGCACGTTCAACAACAAAGCGTCCGGAATGTTCTATGGCGGTCGCGATGCCAGAAAGATGGCCCATCATGACCTTTATCTCGCGGTCGTCGCTTTCGGTTTTCTTTGCGACAAAGCGCAGAATTCCGGCGTAAAATCCATAATCGGAAGGCATGTCGATCCTGATCGTTCTTGGTCTTTGGTCGGGTTTGGATTTGCGTCGTTTTAGTCCATAAGCGCGCCGTGGTATAGTCTAAACGCCAACCGCCTGATCTGGCGGCATTATCGATACGCGGAGCCATAAGCCGGATGCTTCAGGGCGGACTTATTTTCATTGTTGCCATGGCCTATATCGGGCTTCTGTTTGCGATTGCGCATTATGGTGACAAATATGCCGAAAAATGGCGGGCATCGCGCCTGAAGCCCAGCATCTATGCGCTGTCGATGGCGGTCTATTGCACGAGCTGGACGTTTTTCGGGTCGGTCGGGACCGCATCCACACGCGGCTGGGCGTTCCTGCCGATCTATATCGGTCCGATCATCATGATGGTTGTCGGCTTTGGCGTGATGACCAAGATCGCCACCGTGTGTCGCGAACAGAACATTACCTCCATCGCCGATTTTCTGGGCTCGCGATATGGCAAAAGCCAGAGCCTGGCAGCACTTGTGGCGATCATTGCCGTGATCGGGGTTCTGGCCTATATCGCGCTTCAGCTTAAAGCGGTGTCGCTGTCATTCGATGTTCTGATCGGCGAGGTCGGCGAGCAGATCGTGCGCCACAGTGCCGCAGATTTTTCCAAGGATACGGCGTTTTACGTCACCATTCTGATGGCGGTTTTCGCGATCCTGTTCGGGGTACGTTATATCCATGCGTCCGAACATCATGACGGGCTGATCCTTGCGGTGGCGTTCGAAAGCCTGGTCAAGCTCGTGGCGCTTTTATTCGTCGGGCTGTTTGTGGTTTACGGCCTGTTTGACGGTTTTGGCGACATGCAAATTCGGGCCGCAGCCAATCCCGACATTACCGAAATGTTCAAGCCCGATGCCTGGCTGACATCGCATTTCTTCATTTCGACCCTGCTGGCGCTGTTTGCGATTTTCTGTCTGCCGCGCCAGTTCCATGTGACATTTGTTGAAAATGACGACAGCCGGAATTTGAAATCGGCGCGCTGGCTGTTTCCGGGCTATCTGATTGCGATCAATATTTTCGTCGTGCCGATTGCGATTGCCGGTATTCTGCTGTTTGGCGGTGATCCGGCGGTCAATCCCGATACGTTTGTTCTGACCCTGCCGTTGCTGGGCGGGGAAAACTGGCTGGCGGTGTTTGCCTTTGTCGGGGGGCTCTCGGCCAGTACCGGCATGGTGATCGTATCGTGTGTCGCGGTGTCCACCATGGTCTGTAACGATCTGGTCATGCCGCTTTTGCTGCGGTCGCAGAAATTGCAGGGGCGGTTTGCCGGGGATGTCAGCCAGGTTCTGCTTAAAGTCCGCCGGGCCGCGATCATTGCCATCCTGTTTCTGGCCTATGGCTTTTACCGGTTCCTGTCGGAAAAATACGCGCTGGCCGATATCGGGCTTTTGTCCTTTGCCGCGGTGGCGCAATTCGGCCCGGCGGTTCTGGCGGCGATTTACCTTAAATCGATCAATCGCACCGGGGTTCGCATCGGTCTGATTTCCGGTTTTGTGCTGTGGACCTATACCCTGCTTCTGCCAAGCTTTATCCAAAGCGGTCTGTTGCCGATGTCGATCCTGACGGACGGGCCGCTTGGCATTGGTATCCTGCGCCCGCAGGCACTGCTCGGCGTCGGGATCGAGGACCATCTGACCCATGGGGTTGTCTGGTCGCTTGGGGTCAATTTCGTCCTGATGTTTGTCGGATCGGCGATTGGTGTGCAGGGTGTCACCCAGCGCCGTCAGGCCCAGCTTTTTGTCGATATCTATCGCAAGGATACCAAGGCGCGCAATGACACATGGCCCGGCCGCGTGACCCTTGGCGATCTTGAAGACCTTGCCGCGCGCTTCCTTGGCAAACACTGGGCGCAACGTGCGTTTCGCACTTACCTCAAGCAGCGCGGGGATGACAGCAAACGATCCGACATTGCCGATTTTGATGCGGCGAATTTCACCGAACATCTGTTATCGGGCGCGGTCGGGGCGGCGTCATCGCGCGTGGTGATGGCGCTTCTGTTGCCCGATAAGGCCGTATCGCGGCGTGATGCGATGGAGCTTCTGGATGAAGCGTCCGAGGCGATCAAATTCAATCGGGACCTTTTGCTCAATACGCTTGAAAACATTTCGCAAGGGGTCGGGGTGTTTGACCAGAATTTGCGTCTGGCGACATGGAACCATCGCTTTATTGATCTGCTGGGCATTACTGCAAGCGACATTCAGGTCACGTTGCCATTGTCCGAACTGGTGGATATCTGTCGCGACAATGGCGCACGGGCGGTCGATATCGATATCCTTCTGGGCCGTAATGCCGCCCCTCAGATGCGCAGATTGCCCCATACGTATGAGCGGAAACGGGCAGACGGCATGGTGCTTGAAATGCGGACCAACCCGATGCCCGATGGCGGGTTTGTCGCGACCATTGCCGACATCACGGCCCGTGTCCGGACCGAGGAGGCATTGCGCGAGAGCGAGCGCAACATTCGCATCTATACCGATAACATCCCGGTCATGATCGCCTATGCAGACAAAAACCAGCGGCTGCGTTTTACCAACCGCCCGTATGAGCGGATGTTTGGCATCCGCCGGATCGAGGCGCATGGCATGGCGGTACGTGAAGCGGTGGGCGAGGAACGCTATGTCCGGCTGGAGCCGATGATCCGCGCGGTACTGGAAGGCTATCGCCAAAGCTTCGAGATCGATTTTCCCGCCCCCAAGGAAGGCTGGGGGGCGAGTGACGGCAGCGAACGCGAAGCCCGCTATGCCGAGGGGACATATATCCCGCACTTTGACGAAACCGGCGAAGTGCTTGGTTATTTCTGTATCTATCACGACATCACCGAACGCCGGAATGCCGAACGCGCGCTTAAGGATGCCAACGAGGGGCTTGAGGCCCGCGTGACGGAACGTACCCACGCGCTTGAGGAACTGAACTCGGAGCTTTCGGTTGCCAAGGAACAGGCCGAAACGGCGAACGATACCAAAACCCGGTTCTTTGCCGCGGCCAGCCATGACCTTTTGCAGCCGTTAAATGCCGCGCGGCTGTTTACCGTGGCGCTGGGGGGCAAGGAGCTTCGCGACGATATCCATGATCTGGTCAACAAGGTTGATCTGTCGCTTAAGGGGGTTGAGGAACTGCTCAACGAGCTTCTGGATATCTGCAAACTTGATGCCGGGGCCATGCAGCCCACCATCCGTGATTTCCGGGTTTCGGATGTGCTTAATGCGCTCAAGACCGAATTTACACCCGTCGCGGAAAAGGCCGGGCTTAGGTTTGCGGTTCATCCGCGCGATGTCTGGGTCAAAAGCGACAGCAGGCTTCTGCGCCGCATCCTGCAAAACTTCATCTCCAACGCGCTGCGCTATACCCGCCATGGCGGGGCGGTGGTCGGATGCCGGATGCGCGGTGACAAGATCAGGATCGAGGTATGGGATAGCGGGCCTGGCATCCCCGAGGACAAACTTAAAATCATCTTCCGCGAATTCCATCGCCTTGAGGGGCCGGAAACCACCGATGTGAAGGGGCTTGGCCTTGGCCTTGCGATTGTCGATCGTCTTGGCCGGTCGCTGGATCATACGGTTTCGGTGCGATCGCGCCCGGGGCGGGGGACGGTTTTCTCGGTCGATGTGCCGATTGGCATTGTTGACGAGGCCGCAATGCCCAAACCACGCCGCCGGATGGCAGGCGAACTGGGCGGGTTACGCGTCCTTTGCATCGATAACGAACCCGATATCCTGGATGGCATGCGGGCCATGCTGGAAAACTGGAATTGCGTGGTGGCGACCGCACGCTCAGGCGCGGAGGCCGAGAAAATCCTGCTGAATAATAACGGTGATAACATCGGCTTTGTCCCCGACATTATTCTGGCCGATTATCACCTGAGTTCCGGGGAAACCGGGCTTGATGTCCTGATCAGGCTGCGGGACCAACGCGGGTTTGATATTCCCGGTGTGGTGATCACGGCGGATCGCAGTACCGATACGGCGGAGCTGATCAAGGCACAGCGATTTGCCTTACTGAACAAGCCGTTGCGCCCGGCAAAATTGCGGGCATTGATGACGCGTGCGCTTAGCCGGTTGGGGTGTGATGCGGCGGAATAATGCCGCAAAGTTAGTGTCTTTAATTTCTAGTGCTTCGTCGTTGAATGGAATTTGATAATGGATGAAGAAATTGCTTTAGGGGAAGTATCAGAAGTTGCAGCGCAGAAGTTGAATTTGCGCCAATATTTCTGGCTTTATTTGATTGTTGTGCCGCTGGCTGCTGTATCTGGTTCAACGGTTGTCGTGCTTGTCACTGCTTTGACGGAAATTAGCAGTGCTGGTGACATGCGTCCGTTGTTTGCGAAAATCATTTTGATTTGCTGTAAGATAATTTTGGGTTTGGGTGGTGCGTATATTTTCTCTTTGATTGGATCGTTCGGAACCGTTGCGCTAATGCGTTCTATGCGTTCAGAGTTACGCAAAGCAGTTGCTAGAGCATATGTGTGGTGCAGGAAGTTAAATGTTAAGCCAAGGAAATTTAAGTTTATAAAGGCAATAGGAAATCCATCTCTTAATAACTCTCTAGTATTTACATCGGTTTTTTATGCGGGGATAATAATGTTTATTTATATAAACAAGTATGTTTTGGATGACTTCATAGCGGTATGGGAATTTGTTCACAATTTATCGGAAAATATGTGATTGTATTTTCAGATGCGCTCGTGTCACACGTTCTTTTTACGCAGCTCGAAACAGCAACAAATTTTGAACGAAAGTGAGTTGCAGTTCTATGCACTCTCCCGAACTGATTGTATCAATACATCTGCTGGAACGTTCCAGACCTTATTCAGTCCTCTATCTGTGTAAGTGATAGGCTGGTCTCGTGATTGAGAAAATTCGACGCGCGGGAATGACTGGCGAGGAGTTTACAAAACTCAGATGCGGCGGGGTAGGGGTATATGGTTTTGAAAAATAACATCTTTTTAAGGGATTCGGATTTTTTGCAAGTTTCCTAAAGATTGTTCTTGATTTGTTCTTTTTTTGTGGCATAAAGACAAAGTCAACGGGAGAAATGCACCCGGACCCAAAACCCGCAAAGCGTGATTCGCTTTCGCGGGTTTTTGCGTTTTGGGCCAAAGACAGGAAAACGACGATGACGGTGCAACAATCTGACAGGTCGAAAAGACCACGGCGACATCGCCAAAGGGGCGTCAATGGCACATGGAAAAGTCATTACGGCGGTCGTGTGTCCGGGCCATGAGGCCAAGGGAAACTGGCGGAAAATGGGTGTAAATCATGACGGGAGAGATGTGTCCTTTGGGTGAGGGCAGGCTGATCGGAGCGAGGTGACCCGGGGTGAGGCGATGCCGGGGATCATCCGGCCTGGCTTGGCGACGGGACCAGCAACTGCGTTCGGAAATGCCGGAAGGTCAGTCACCGACGGCGACAAGTGCGCCTGCCTTGCGTTCATCGGACGTCACTGGTGCGGGCATCCTGTGTCATCGGCAGGTGGGCCGGGTGTTTGGCTTGGCGATGCCGTGAGCCCTTGGTTGGCCGTCGGAACCGAGAACCAGAGGCCCATGCAGAGCGTCTGGTCCGGTTCGAGGTGTTGCGTATCCAGCGGATTATGGCCGCCCGGCGAGCGCGAGCTTTGCAGCAAGAAGGGCGAACACCCCCGCAAAACTTTTCCCCAGCCAGTTCATGATCCTTGGCCGTTCGATGACGTGGCTTCGAAGCGCACTGGCAAACAAACCGTAGACGATGAAGACGGCGAAGGTGAGTGCCATGAAGGTCAGGCCGAGCAGGGTCATCTGGGCGGTGGTTCCGCCAGCGTTCGTGGTGATGAATTGCGGCAGGAAGGCCAGGAAGAACAGGGACAGTTTCGGGTTGAGCGCGTTGATCAGGATGGCGTCGCGGATGATTTTGGCGGCGTTGACGGGATCGGATTTGGCGGTGACTTTCATCGCACCCGTGCCACGCCACATGCCCCACGCCATGTAAAGCAGCCACGCCACGCCGAGATAGCGCAGGGTTTCAAAGGCAAGGGCGCTTGTGTGCAGCAGGGCAGCAAGGCCAAGGATGCTTGCCCCCATGGCGGGCAGGATGCCGAGCGTGCAACCAAAGGCCGCCCAGATGCTCGCCCTCATGCCGCGCCCAAGCCCAATGGCAAGGGTATAGATCACCCCCGTGCCGGGCAGCAGGACGACAACAAGTGAGGTCAGGAGATATTCGGGGCTGATCATGATGGCATGGTTCCGTTTTTGGTTTAACCTGATCAGCCCAGTTAAGCGCGTTTTGATCCGGTATTCTTGAACGGAATTGCAGGCCGGAGAAGGATCAGTTTGTCCTTACGGCTTTGGCATAGCGCCCCGGTGACAGGCCATAGGCGCGGATGAAATGCCGGTTCAGGTGGCTTTGATCGGCAAAGCCTGCGGTGGCGGCGACCTCGGCCAGTGGGGTGCCGGTTGCGATCAGGCGGCGGGCGAAGTCAAGGCGGCGCTGGATGATATAGGCATGCGGGGTAAGCCCCGTTGCGCGGGTGAAATGGCGGACGGTCTGAAAGCGGCTTAACCCCGCCGTGCTGGCAAGGTCGGCCAGCGAGAGGTTTTCGTCCGGGGCATCGTCAATCATGGATATGGCGCGCGCGATACTGGCATCGGCACCGCTTCGTGACCGGTGGTGATAATGATCGGGTTCGCCCGGCACAATGATCGCGTGGTGGAGCAGAAGAAACAGCATTTCTTCGCGCCGCAGGCCTGCATTTTCATGATCGCCTTTGGTGATGGCGGCAAAAAGATCAGCAAAGCAGTGCGCGACATCGGGCGATGTTATGACCGGGCTTGTGAATTCGTAAAGGTCTGATTTGCCATCCGTCATGTCACGCGCCGCATCACGGATCAGGTCCGGGTCCAGATACAGCATGTTCCAGCCACGCGGGCTTTGACCAATCGGGGTGCCGTCATGGACTTCGCGGGGATTGACCGTAAGGATATTACCCGCCCCGGCTTCGACCATACCGCGCCCCGAAAGCGATTTTTGTGCGCCCTCAAACATGAAGCCGATGCCGAACTGTTCATGACTGTGTTTGGCAAAGCTGTGGCATGTCCTGGCCTTGAGGGCCAAAACGCCGGTGCAGTCATGAGACAGGATGCGAAACGGTTCGTTTGATGCGTCTGACATGCCAAAAGATTGGCAGCTTTTGCGATGTTTCGCAATCGGGTCGACGTCAGGTCACAATCAGTTGCCGTTATTATTGTTGGTGGTGTTGTTATTGGGACCGAGCATTTCGCGAAGCCCCCCCAGACCTTCGACATGTTTGGCAAAGACACTGGTGACGATGAGCAACGGGACGGCGACCAGCACACCAATAAAGCCCCAGATCCAGCCCCAGAAGGCAATGGCAAGGATCACCGCCACCGAATTGATGCGAAGCCGGTTGCCAACAAGGGCCGGGGTGAGGAACTGGCCCTCGATCGCGGTGCAGGCGAGATAGATCGCAGGCGGCAGGATGGCGGCCGTTGTGGTCGGCATCGATACCAGTGCCACCATGCCGACAATCCCGACACCGACAACAGCACCGAGCAACGGCACAAAATTAAGCACGCCTGCGACAATGCCCCACAAAACCGGATTGGGCATGCCGACAATGGCAAGCAGGGTGCCGATCAGGATGCCAAGGCAGATATTGATCGCCGATATGGTCAGGAGATAGCGCGAAACTTCGCGTTCGATATCATGTGCGATGCGCAGGCCCTTGCGCCGGTCGCCAAAGGTCGGCAGGGCGCGGACCATTTTTTCATAGACCATGTCGCCTGATGACAGGATGAACAGGAGCAGCACAAGCATGAGCGCAATTCCGGCGACGATTTCCGGTGCGCCCTGGGCGGCCTGACTGATCATGTTGGGTTCCTGAACCACGACCTTTTGCGTATCGGCTTCGTTATTCTGATTGGTGGCTTGTTCGACCTGTTTTTGCACGTCGCGCAGTTTTTCAAGCGGCCCGCCAAGATCGGCAAGGCGCAGGCGCAACTGGCGTTCGATCTGCGGCGCGTCGTCGATCCATTTCGATACCGGGTCGCTTAGCCCGTAAACCCCGGCAATCACCGATGTCGTCAGGGTCAGGACAATCGCAAGTGCGGTCAGGCTTTGCGGGATGCGATAGCGCGCGAGTGTGCGCACCACCGGCGAGAATACCAGTGCCAGCAAAAAGGCCAGTATCACGGGCAAAAGCAGGCTTTGGGCGACATAAAAACACCCGAAGGCCAGAATGACGAAGGTGCCGATTACCGATACCGTGCGCGCCCGGCGATAGGCGCGTGCACGCGCGCTCAGCATTCTTTGTTGGGCTTCGTCGGCTTCGTCGACAATATCCGCAGCACCATCTTCATTACTGGTGTTGGCAGGTGCTTTGATCGGATCGGTCATTCAGGTGCTCCGGCGGTGTTTCTGCCGGGCTGGATGCAAACGGCAGGAGGGGGTGCCTTCCTGTAACGCCCTGTGACCGGGCGATGTTCCGTTTACATTGCAAGACCGGGCAAGGCGGAGCTATCCCTGAAGGATGGCAGCACGTTTTTCATCGAAGCGGGCATTTTCCGCGGCGATGTTTCTGGTGAACTTTTCATAGGCGCTGTCGGCCCTGGTCTGAAGGCTGTCGCGCCTGTCGCGTACTTCGTCGGCATTATCTGCGCGTTCGGCAAAGTTCTGAAATTCCAGTTCGGCCTTTTCCAGTTCACCATGCAGGTCTTCAAGATGGGTGGTGATCGCCTGATCATGGGCGGCATTCAGGGTTGCCAGTTCACGGCGAAGGTCATCGGACGGATTGGTGGGGACAGGTGCAGATGCCGCATTTCCATCATCGCCATAACCACGCGTCAGCGGATCAATGCCGGTATTGGCGCGCACATCTTCGGCGGCCTTTCGGATGGTGTTTCCGATGACGTCACCGAGAATTTTGGCCATGGCGGCGGTGGTTTGCGGGTCCTGCTGGGCAAAAGCCGGGGCGGGGGCCGTGACGACAAGCGAGGCAGCAACTGCCATGGCAGACAGCGAAAGGGATTTCTTCATCGGGTGATCTCCTGTGCGGGGCAGAGAGGTGTTGCACAGGAAGCATCACGCGCAATTACGGTGATAAATTGGTGCCGGTCTGGCAGGGGCGTGACAGTTCAGGCTTTGCAGGGCGTCGGGTGTGAACCCTTACGCCTCGATCGCGGGTTCCTGCAATTGCAGTTCGCGGGCCATGATGACGGCCTGCGTGCGGCTGTGGACCGAAAGTTTGCGCAGGATGGCGGAAACGTGGGCCTTTACGGTGGCCTCGGTCACGTCAAGCTCGTAGGCGATCTGTTTGTTCAGTTTGCCTTCGGTCAGCATGTTGAGCACGCGTAACTGCTGTGGCGTCAATTGACCGATTTTTTCGGCAAGGCCGGTGGCCTCGTCATCTGCCGGGCCGTTTTCGATGGCATCGCGCGCCCAGTCGGGCATCCACATATCGCCATTCAGAACGGTGCGGATGGCCGTCCCGATCTGATCGACGGGGGCGGATTTTGGCACGAAGGCCGATGCGCCATATTCAATGGAGCGTCTGACGACAGGTAATTCCTGACTGGCCGAGACGATGGAAACGGGAATGTCGGGATAGGAAGCGCGCAGGGTGAACAGGCCGGTAAAGCCGTTCATGCCGGGCATGTGAAGATCAAGCAGGACAAGATCGATATCGCCGCTATGGGCTTCGATCTGTTCGATGGCCTCAGCCAGGCTTCCGGCCTCGTACAGTGTGACATTTTCCAATTCTGATGACAGGGCCTGTTTGAGTGCACCGCGCACAAGCGGATGATCGTCTGCGATCAGAATCTGGAAGCTGTCAGCCATTGGCGATTTCCCCGGAAGTTATTTCCCCGAAAGGTCGCGATTATTCCATCCCGTTATCTTTTAACGGCGTCTCACGATAATATTAAGGTGAGGGGACGATAAACCGGGATGACATTGTTTGTCTGGTGTGGTGCGACCCTGATGCGTCCTTGCTGCCTTGGCAGAAAGGAGTGAGGGAAACCAAAGATCACTCTCGCCCCACGAAATGTGAAACTTCGGCCCCCCTCGCGCCACCACTGATGATTATGACGACTAAAATCGGGCTCGTAAACTCTGCATTTGTCCGAAAGTGAAATTTACCTTATCTGTTGGGTTAATGAACGAAATTCAGTTTTGAAGAACTGCGCCGCATTGCAGCATTCGCGATTTTATACAATCACCGGCAACGCCGCGCAGACCAAGGGAAAAAGGACCATCTGATGTCTGATCAACCGCAAGTCATCCGCCGCGAAGATTACACCGCACCGGCCTTTCTGATCGAGAAGGTCGAACTGGTATTCGAGCTTGATCGGGATGTCACAAATGTGAAATCGCGGCTGTTTGTTCACGCGAATCCTGTTCGCGGGACCGGCGGCGGGGACATGGTCCATCTTGACGGCGAAGACATGAAACTGGTTTCGATTGCGGTTGATGATCGCAAGCTTGGCGTTGATGAATATAATGTCGATAAATCGGGGCTTAGCTTTACCGCGCCGGGCGATACCTTTGTTGTTGATATCGAAACCCAAATCTCGCCCGTCGCCAATACGCGGCTTGAAGGGCTTTATGTATCGCAAAGCGCGTTCTGCACGCAGTGCGAGGCGGAAGGGTTCCGTCGCATTACCTATTTCCCGGATCGCCCGGATGTGATGGCGACCTATAAGGTCACGATCCGTGCCGACAAGGCGAACTGCCCGGTTTTGCTCTCAAACGGCAATCTGATCGATAGCGGTGATCTTGACGGCAACCGGCACTTTGCGGTGTGGGAAGATCCGTTCCCGAAGCCGAGTTACCTTTTTGCGCTGGTGGCGGGGGACTTGGCCTGTGTTGAGGACAGCTTCAAGACCATGTCGGGCCGCGATGTGGCGCTGCGCATTTTTGTCGAACATGGCAATGAAGACCGTTGCGATTACGCGATGGACAGCCTGAAACGGTCGATGAAGTGGGATGAGGAGGTCTATGGCCTTGAATACGATCTGGACCTTTTCAACATCGTCGCGGTTTCCGACTTCAATATGGGGGCGATGGAAAACAAGAGCCTGAATGTGTTTAACGCCAAATACATTCTGGCCAAGCCCGATACCGCGACCGATACGGATTATGAACTGATCGAATCGATTGTTGCGCATGAATATTTCCACAACTGGTCGGGCAACCGGGTGACGTGCCGGGACTGGTTCCAGTTATCCCTTAAAGAGGGGCTTACGGTTTTCCGCGATCAGGAATTTTCCGCCGATCAGCGATCCCGCCCGGTGCAGCGTATCAAGGACGTCGCACAGCTTCGTGCGCGCCAGTTCCCCGAGGATGGCGGGCCGTTGGCCCACCCCGTCCGCCCGGACAGCTATATGGAAATCAACAATTTCTATACCGCCACGGTCTATGAAAAGGGGGCGGAGCTTATTCGTATGATGCATACCCTTTTAGGCGCAGATGGCTATCGCAAGGGAATTGACCTTTATTTCGATCGCCATGACGGGCAGGCGGTGACCTGCGATGATTTTGCCAAGGCGATGGAAGATGCCAATGATGTCGACCTGAGCCAGCTTAAAATCTGGTATTCGCAGGCCGGCACGCCGAGCCTTAGCTGGCACGGCGAACATGATGCGGATACCAAGCAGTTCCACCTGACAGTTGCGCAGAAAACCGAACCGACACCGGGGCAGCCCGACAAGGTTGCACTTCATATGCCAATCGCGATCGGGCTTCTGGGCCGGGATGGCAAGGAGCTTGTTTCGCGCACCATGCAACTGACCGAGGCCGAGCAGGAATTCGTGTTCGACAATATCGATCAGGTGCCGGTGGTTTCGTTCAACCGTGGTTTTTCGGCCCCTGTGAATGTCGCGACCGAGCAGCCGCATGAAGAGCTTGTGTTCCTGATGGGGCATGACAGCGATGCGTTCAATCGTTGGGAAGCAGGGCAGAAATACGCAACCGCGTTGATGCTCTCGGCCATTGCCGAATTTGAAAAGAATGGGGGCGATGCGGACGCGGCATTGGGCGATGTGACCGAATTTGTGGCGGCGATGCGTGCGACCCTGATCAATGACGATCTCGATAAGGCGTTTCGCGCCGATGCGCTTGTCCTGCCGGGGGAAGAATTCCTTTCCGAGCAGCGCAAACCCGCAAACCCGGACGCGATCCATCAGGTGCGCAACGCGCTGCGCAAGCGGATCGGATCGGGTTTGCGGGCTGAATTTGGCAATGCCTATCACCAGAATGCATCGAACGCGGCCTTTACCCCGGATGCGGAATCGGCCGGGCAGCGGGCGTTACGCGCAACCGCACTTTCCTATCTGGTCGCAAGCGGCGAGGGCGAGTTTGCCGATCTGGCAGCCGAGCAATATCGAACGGCGGATAACATGACGGATCGGATGGCAGCCCTTTCGGTGCTGAACCATCTGGATCATCCGGGCCGGGCCGAAGCGCTTGCCGATTTCGAGGCGCGCTTTGGCAAGGATACCGTGGTGATGGATAAATGGTTCGGCCTGCAGGCGATGTCATCGCGGGATGATACGCTGTCGCGCGTGAAGGACCTTATGAGCCATCCGCTCTTCACCATGCGCAATCCGAACAAGGTCAGATCGCTTATCGGGGCGTTCGCCATGGCCAACCCGCGGCACTTCCATGCGGCGGATGGCAGCGGATATGCGTTTTATACCGACCGCCTGATCGAGCTTGACGATATCAACCCGCAGGTTGCGGCGCGTCTTTGCGCGCCGCTTGGCAAATGGGCGAAATATGATGAGGCGCGGGCTGATCTGATGAAGGAAGCACTTGATCGTATCCTCGCCAAACCGGATATCTCGCGCGATCTGTATGAAATCGCATCGAAATCGCGGGCGAGCTAAGACGCGGTTCGATATGTAATAAAAAAGGCGGCACGTAATGTGCCGCCTTTTTGTGTCGTCGCCTGTTTGAGGCAGGCGTTGATCAGGTCAGTTTCATCCGTTCGCTGAATTCCTTCATGCGTTCGGAAAGATTGCGCGCCATGTCGGAAAGTTCGCGGCTGGCGGTGTTGAGGTCATGGGCCGAGCGGCCCGTGCTTTGGGCACCGTCATTCACGAACCGGATCATCTGGTCCATCGATCCGGCTCCCGATGCAATGCGCTGCACGTTTTCCGAAATCTCGCTGGTGGCACGGCGCTGTTCATCCACCGAATGGGTGATGGTCGACTGAATGTCGTTGACCTGATGAATAACGTCGCCCACCGTGCTGATGGAATGGGCGGCTTTCTGGACTTCCTGCTGGATCGCGGTGGTCAGATCGCCGATCTGGCCGGTCGCACTCGCGGTCTGATCGGCAAGCGATTTGACCTCGTTTGCGACAACGGCAAAGCCGCGCCCCAGTTCGCCCGCACGTTCGGCTTCGATGGTCGCATTGAGCGACAGAAGCTTGGTGCGATGCGCGATATCGTTGATCAGATCAATGATCGATCCGATTTCCGAGCTTGCCTTTTCAAGCGAGACGATATTGCGCTGGCTTTCTTCGGCCTCGGAGCGTGCCCGGTTGGTCACGTCTGCGGCCTCTGTTGCCTGACGGTTGATTTCCGCGATGGAGGATGACAGTTCCTCGACCGCGGTGGCGACGTTCTGCGTGTTGCTTGCCGCCTCGCGCGAGACGTCAAGCGCGCTGCCTGACTGATCGACCGTGTTTTCCGACTGGCTGGTCAGATCACGGGCAAGGCCAAGAAGCCCTTCAGACTGTTCGGTGACCGATTGCGCAACGCGGGCGACCTCGGCCATCATTTCGGTAACCGCAATGCGGCTTTCTTCGCGTTCGGTCACCACGTTCCAGGCCAGCATGGTGCCCAGAAGGACATTGTCCTTATCGCGCACCGGGGCTGCCAGAAGTTCAAGGTGATCGCGTTCGGTCCGGACCACCTCGGTAAAGGGCAGGTTGGCCGGATTGGAAAGCCGTTTCTGGAATTCCGCACCGACCTTGAGGAAATCGCCCGAAACCGATCTGGCATCACCACCGACATAGGTTTGCGCACTGGCATTAAGATATGTCAGTTCGCCTTCAGGCGTGATCAGGGCCGTCATGGTCGGGGTGTTTTCGACCATGTTTTGCAGGATCATCGCCTGACGCACGGCTTCACGCAGGCCGACAAGGGCCTTGCGCATTTCACCGATTTCATCGGACCCGACGCGGGGCAGACGTACATTGGTGTCCCCGTTCGAGATCGATGTCATCGCCCCGGCAAAGGCGCGCAGATTGCGAAATACCGTGGTCCGAAGCAATATCCAGCCAGCGATCCAGCCGACCAGAAGAACGGCCACCAGAATTTCGATCGACAGCGTCCGAAGATCGTCGGTCTGGGAATAGAAGTCGGTAATGTCGCGGTCAAACGTGGCGGTCGCCCAGACACCGCCACGGCCGTTTCCAACCGAAATATCGACGGTGGCACGGTGCGTGCCGCCCGCTGTTTCGGCCGGTTTTGCTTCTGCCTCTGCCGGGGCATTGCTATCGGCCGTTGGGGCCAGAGCTTCGCCGCCTTCGCTGGCATCCCCGTCTTCAAGGCTTTCAAACAGCACATTGCCGTCGCTACCCAGAATACGGAAATTGCCGCCCAGAACCTTGCCGATCCCGGCCAGGGTCGGCAGCGGATCGGTGATCACTTCCATAAAGCCGACAGCACGAAAACCGCCGACCGGAACAATGGTGCTGAAAACCGGTTTGCCGGCTGGGGTGGCCCACATATAGGTCACCGGTTTGCGGGCATCGGCTTTGTCGCGTGTTTTAAGGTAATCCATGACCGCCGGATCATCGGTCACACTGGCACCCAGATTGGCATCCGAGGTCGCAAGCTGGTTGAAATCGGTGTCATAGGCGATGGTTTCGACCAGAACCAGTTCGCCCTGAACGACCTGGCTGGCATTGGAAAGGATGTTAAGTTCGGCCTTCATGCGGGCCTGATCGTTATCCTGATAGCTTTTGACCAGACTGCCAAGGCGCGACCATTCATTGACAATCGGCGTGACCTTGTCTGCGTAATCCTGTGCGACGCGTGAACGGACAAAGAAATTGACTGTGCCGCCGACCGAATTGTTCAGCGTCTCGACGGCAAAGTTTCGATAGGTATCCCCGGTCCACAGCAACATCCATGTAACTGCACCCGATAAAAGCAAACCTGTTACGAGCAGAATACGCCGTAACGTCAGGAGGCCCGTGGCACCCCCTGCAATAGCCGTCTTCGCGGCTTTATCTCCCGTCATTCATTACACTCCAGAGCCAGTTTTTTATGGTTCTTTTGGTGCTTCGTTCCCCGGACTACCTCTTAAGGGGTAATTGCACTGATCCAAACAGAGCTTGGCGGCAAACACAATAGCGCTGTTGCCGCCAAGTCCATGTTTTTCGCGGTATACAGTATTTTATATATGGAGATTGAACCGCCATGAGGGGTTGAAAATCCCCATGATTTTCAGGGACTATTGAAAAAACACAAAAAAATTTGCGAATGTGTGTGATAATCGTTTGCAATTAGTTTTTTGATGCTCTATGACTGTGTTTGTCAAATGCAGACGGCAACGTCGTTTGCGACGGGTCATCAGGCTCACATGGCGTACCTGATGATCACTGTTCTTCGGGACTCTCTCTCCCCGAAGGTCGATCTCTCTCACTCGAGGGGGCTGGTATCCGGAAATTGTGCGGGACAATTCCGGGCTATATGCCAGCCTCCCTTTTTTTGTCCTGCATGCCGGGTTTGTGACATCCGTGCTTTGAAATCGCCAAAGTTTCATGACATCCGCAATCTGCATATCGAGGCGCGACAGGCACGCATGTTTTTAGCGTTTTATAAACGGCCTGTGCCCTAAAAGAAGCAGGGTAGCCCGTGATGGTGTGACATCACCATGACGGATGCGCACGATATTTACAGGTAATCAGTCGTAAAGGACCGGCAAAAAATGGCTGGCGAAGACGAAAACAACCGCACCGATTTGCATGCGGACCCGAAACCGGAACCGCAGAAAGACGCGCCCTTACCGGCGTTTATTTATGGCCGCAATGGTCACGGCGAGGACGGCGGGCGTCATCGACAGTCACAAAATGGGCGGATAGCAGAAATGGATCGCAAAACCTTACTGGGTCTCGCAACCGGTGCCGGCATGCTCGGTCTGGTCTTGTTCTTTGTCGGCATGCTGGTCGGCGCAGGGCTGTTCATGGACCCTGACGAACAGATGGCAGCCAATGAAAAACCGGCCGGACAGGCGGAAATCCTTGCAACCCTGCCGGAAGAACCGGCGGGATCGACAGCCTTGCCCGAGGCCGGAACCACCGGCAATATTCCCGGCGGTGCATCGGGGACGGCAACGCCATCTGCAACACCATCTGCAACACCTTCTGCTCCGGCAGCCCCGGCAACAGATGATCCGGTCGGTGACCTGATCGCCGAACGCAGTGCCGCCCTTGAGGGCGATGGTTCTACTGATGCCACGGAAAATGGTGATGCATCGACCGCCGAGGATACGGGGGATGCCGAAAGCGATACCACGACGCCGGAAGCTCCGGCTGCCCCGGAAATGAGCGACGCCGAAAAGGCCGCGGCCCGTGCCGAGCAGACGGCAAATGCCCCGCGCAAATTGCAGGCGCCGGAAATCAAGTCATCGGACGCGGCCGAAACCGCACCGCCCGCACCAGAGGCCCCGGCAGCCCCGGCTGAAACCGCGGCCGTTCCGGAAAAGCCCGAACCGGCTGCGACATCTACCCCGAAAGCAGCCTCTTCGGGGGCGGCCGCACCATTTTCGGTTCAGGTCGGTGCCTTCAAGGTGCATGAAAATGCCAGCCAGCGCGCCGAGGAACTGCGCAAGCTTGGCCTTGAGGTTGCGGTTGTTGCCCGTGGCCCGGAAGGTGATGCCACCTGGTATTATGTCCGGGTTGGCAGATACACGACCATGAAGGAAGCACGCGACAAGGCGGTTGCGGTCAAAAAGGACCAGAATCTTGAAGGTTTCCCGGTCCGGGCTGAACCCAATGACCGCGAAGTCAACTGACACATATATATAGTGTCGCAAGATACGATACCGGGGCCGGTGCAGATGCTGCATCGGCCCTTTCCGTTTTCTGATGAACGGGTTTGTTTTTGCGCCGTCTTTGCGGCATTCTACTTGCCATCTCAGGGCAAAGGCTTTAGGCGGTACGCCAGAGTTTTTCGGAAAGCAAAGTCGTGACGTGCCACGCGGGCTGCTTTGCACATCAGGATGGTTGGCAGAAACATGACCACACAGAACGATTTTCCCAATCTTCATATTCTCGATCACCCGCTGATCCAGCACAAACTGACGCATATGCGCAAGGTCGATACCTCGACCAAGACCTTCCGCCAGTTGCTGAAGGAAATTGCGCTGCTGATGGGCTATGAGATCACCCGCGAATTGCCGGTCAGCTATGAAGACATCGTCACCCCGATCTGCCCGATGAAGGCGCCGATGATCCAGGGCCGCAAACTGGCCGTTGTGCCGATCCTGCGCGCCGGTCTTGGCATGGCCGATGGCCTGATCGAATTGATGCCCTCCGCGCGCATCGGCCATATCGGCCTGTATCGCGATCCCGAAACCCACATGCCAGTCGAATATCTGGTGAAGCTGCCCGAAGTCGAAGGCCGTACCTTCATTCTGGTTGACCCGATGCTGGCAACCGGCAACTCGGCGGTGGCGGCGATTGATACGCTGAACAAATATGGCGTTAAGGACGAAGACATTCGTTTCATGGCGCTGGTCGCGGCCCCGGAAGGGGTCAAGGTCTTCCATGATGCGCATCCGAACGTGCCGGTCTATACCGCGGGCCTTGACGAGAAGCTCAATGAAAAGGCCTATATCGTGCCGGGCCTTGGCGATGCCGGTGACCGCCTGTTTGGCACCCGCTGATTAATATTGCGATATCAAAATACGAAAGGGCGCCATCGGGCGCCCTTTTTGTTTGGTCTTTTTCAGGTCAGGTCAGGTTGCAATCAGCCTTTGGGCGATACGGTGATATCCACCGTCGATCCGGCAAAGGATCCGCCCTGCAGCTTGATGGTCGCAACGCGGCTTTCGCGGTCATAGACCATGACCGAAATATCGGCCCGCACGACGGTGACCTTGCTCCAGCCGAAATTGGGCATTTCGCGTTCATAGAAGTCATACATCTGGGCGGGTGTGCCACCGGAATTCATCACGAGGCGGCCATGCCAGGCATCGGATGCCCCGAAAATGATGCTGCGATCCATATCCAGGGATGAATTGGATGGCATCGGAATATCGGTGAACTGGGTAAAGGACGGGATCGGCTGACCGCCGCCCTTGCTGTCGGAACCGCCACCTGATGCGGTATTCGGAACAAGGTTCGAACCGGAGCACCCGGCAAGCGCAAGGCTTGCAAGTGCGGCTGCACAAATAAATGAATGTCGCAGTCTCATCATCTTCCTTCGGTCCCCTAATGCCGTTCAGGCACTGTTATCTCGCCCCATAATCAGGTCATTATGTAAAAGAAAGGTTCACATATTGCCTTTTGTCCATCTTTTCAAAGGCCAATTGGCAATATTGCGTATCCCGTCCGGTTTTATGGCAATTTCATTGTCCGGGCATTGATGCCGGTTCTGTCCCGACACGCGATCATTGCACCGCACACACCATATATAAAGCATCAAAATTGCCATCGATCATCTGATCCGGATCAAGGATGCGGATCGGGGCAGGGGGTAATCTGATCGAACCCGGATAAAAAGTGGCGTTAATGGCGAATCATCATTCGGGGTTCGGATTTTTCTTTCGGTCGGAATGGCGGGTTTGCGCCGGATTTTGCCGGGCCGATTTGCGATTATTCAACTTAAAGTCCGAAACATCCCCCGGACTTGGTGCCGGGGTTGGCAGGGTGCGAAATGTCAAGTGATTGAATTTAAACGATTTTGAGAAAAAAGACGTCGAAATGCATTTTTTCTCGAAAAAGGTGTTTACAGGTTCGGCGAGGGGCCCTATAACCCGCCTCCACCGACGGGGTGCGGCGCCAGCAAGACGGCGACGCGGACTTGGAGGTAGAGGGCTACGGCTCTAGAGTTCTTTGACATTGTTGATCAGTAGGAAGG
>Ga0207828_100204_pt1 | contig 42583 bp, 36 predicted proteins | sample TtaePargueraPR_11_FD_187276 | JGI IMG/M metagenome (GOLD analysis project Ga0207828, IMG submission 187276) | Aerobic enrichment media microbial communities from Bioluminiscent Bay, La Parguera, Puerto Rico - Tt and P2 (3) (SPAdes) | ecosystem: Environmental > Aquatic > Marine > Unclassified ...
CCCCGCCAATAAATTTGTCGCCGGTTTCATCGGCTCGCCAAAAATGAACTTCCTGGGCGGGGAGCTTGCAGCAAAACACAATTGTCATGAAATCGGCATTCGTCCCGAACATCTCGCGGTCAGCACTGAAAGTGGCGTCATCGCTGCAACAGTCAAAATCGCCGAACATCTCGGAGCCGAGACATATCTCCATGTCGAAGCCGATGGCCTTGGTCCGATGACGGTCCGTGCCACCGGCGAAATGCCGCTTGGTGAACATGACAAGATCTTCCTGACACCTGAACAGGATCGCATCCACCGCTTTGACGCCCATGGTCTGGCGCTTGGCGCATCCTGATACGTGAACAAACCGGATCGCAAAGCCCTTAGCGGCTTGCGATCCCGCCTTACCAATCAAGCTAACTGTGAGTCCAAAATGTATCTTAAAAAGTTCGATCTTTCCGGGCGTCGCGCCTATGTCACCGGTGGCGGTCGCGCCATCGGCCTGTCCTGCTGCGAAGCACTGGCCGAGGCCGGTGCCCATGTTGTCATCGGCGATATCAGCGAAGCTGTTGCCGAAGAAGGCCGTGATTACCTGAAATCCAAGGGTTACACCGCCGATATCGACATCATGGATGTCACCAACACCGATCAGGTCCGTGCCAGTGCTGAAAAAATGGCCAAGCAAGGCGGCATTGATATTCTGGTTAACAATGCCGGTATTGCGCGTTCGGAAACCCCGGCAGAAACCGTGACCGATGAACATTGGCTTAATGTCATTGACGTCAATCTGAACGGGACGTTCTGGTGCTGCCGCGAGTTTGGCAAACAGATGCTGGCCAAGAAAAACGGCGTCATCGTCAATGTCGGCTCGATGTCGGGCTTCATCGTCAACAAGCCGCAGGAACAGGCCTATTACAATGCCTCCAAGGCAGCGGTCCATCACCTGACCAAATCGCTGGCGGCTGAATGGGGCGGGCGCGGTGTGCGCGTCAACGCGGTTGCACCGACCTATATTGCAACCCCGCTCAATGAATTCGTGAAATCCAAGCCGGAAATGTACGACGCCTGGATCAATGGCACCCCGATGGCCCGCCTTGGCCTGACCGAAGAAATCGGATCGGTTGTGCTGTTCCTGGCATCCGATGCTTCCAGCCTGATGACCGGATCCATTGTTCTGGCTGATGGGGGTTACACCTGCTGGTAAGGCCAGGTGCAACTGTTGACCATAATGTCCTGAAGCTTTTTATGGTCAAAGTCGGAACAGTGGCAAAACGGGGCGCAGATGTGGGACCTGCGCCCCGTTTACCCTTTCAGGAAACCGGCACACTCGCCAGATAGCGCGAAAACGCATTATTCCCCACGACCTCAACACCATTTTCAAGGCCAAGGAACGTTGCAAGACGCTGCAAATGCGCCATTAACGGGCCTGCAACATTACCCTGGGCAAGCCCGTCTTCAAGATGCGCGCCTTGCACCAGAAGAACGCCTTTCTTGCGCTCGGACTTCAAATCGACACGCGCAACAAATTCGCCATTGAGCATGAATGGCAGGACGTAATAGCCGTATTGGCGTTTTTCGGCCGGAACATATATCTCGATCCGGTAGTTGAACCCGAATATCCGCTCGACCCGGTCGCGTTCCCACATCACCGGATCAAATGGCACCATCAGACAGGTCGGCTTTACCCGCGCCCGCGGATTGACGTTCGGGCACAGATATCCTGCCTGTTTCCAGCCTTCGACATCCGCGCGCAGCAACCGTCCCTCTTCGACCAGTCTGACCAGACAGTCCTTCACATCAGCTGTCGGCAGGCGGAAATATTTGCGCAAATCGGCTTCGGTGGCGATACCCATCGCCGCAATCCCCTTGCAGATCAGGTCTGATTGCGCCTCCAACCGGTCCGGTGCCGGATCATGGGCCGCATCCCCGATGATCCGGTGTGGCAAATCGTAAATCCGCTCGAAACTTGACCGGCGCTTTTGCGCCATCACCTGCCCGCTCCAGAACAGATATTCCATGGCGGTCTTGGTTTTCGACCATCCCCACCATTGCGAACTGCTTGCACCCTTTTCTTCAAGGTCACTTGAACCGACCGGGCCGTTGCGTTCGATGTGATCAAGGATGCCGGTGACCAGTTCGGGTTTCTCATGCCGGATGCGGGCGATCCGCCCCCAGGTGCCCTTGCCCTGCTGCGCATCCTCCATCCGCCAGCGATAGAGCGGATAATCCTCAACCGGGATCATCGATGCTTCATGGCCCCAATATTCGAACAATTTCCGGTCGCGCGATTTGCCCCAGACAATGTCATCAAGCATCGCCGGGTCATAGACACCCAACCGGCTAAAGATCGGCATGTAATGGGCACGGGTAAGCACATTGACGCTATCGACCTGCAACATATTGGTCTGGCGGATCGCCTTCATGATCCGGCGTTTGGTCACAGGCTTGCTGTCATTCTGATCAAATCCCTGCCCGCAAAGCGCAAGGTTGCGCGCCTGCTTTATCGAAATCGCGACCGGCGCATCGGGCATGGAAATACTGTCAACTGGCATGATCACTCGGGAAAATTGGTAAATAAAAACAGCGTGATGCTAACACATCCTCCTGACAAATGTGGCAGGAGCCTGCAACAACGTAAAATTCTGTTGATCGGACCCTTTTCAACCCTGACCCCGCGCGACTTCGCTTGACCGATCAGGCCGCCTCCCCCTACGCTTTGGAACAGAAAACCCGTCACAAAACAGGACCGGCACATATGGACAGCCCGCAAATCATGATCCTGACGGTTCTTGTTGGTACAGTCGCCCTGTTTCTGTGGGGGCGTTGGCGTCATGACATGGTTGCGATGGCGTCCCTTCTGGTCTGTGTGGTGCTGGGACTTGTCCCGACCGATGCGGCCTTTGTCGGCTTTGGCCATCCTGCGGTGATCACGGTTGCCTGCATCCTGATCCTGTCATCGGCCCTGCAACAATCGGGCGCGGTCGATACGCTGACCCGCACCGTTCTTCCACAATCGGCGGGACCCTTCATTACGCTTGCCGCACTCAGCCTTTTGGCGGCCCTTCTGTCGGCCTTCATGAACAATGTCGGGGCCTTGGCACTTTTGATGCCGGTTGCCCTTCAGATCGCCAACAAACAGGGCGTGCCACCGGGCAAGATCCTGATGCCGCTTGCCTTTGGGTCTATCCTTGGCGGCATGACGACCCTGATCGGGACGCCCCCCAACCTGATCGTATCGGGGTTCCGTGCCGGACTGACCGGCGATGGCTTTTCGATGTTTGATTACAGTCCCGTCGGCCTTGCCATCGCATTATCGGGTTTGGCCTTTGTCATTATTTTCGGGCGGTTTCTGGTACCGGCCCGCGAACGCGCCGGGGCCGAAGGATTTGAAACCGGCTCCTACCTGACCGAGGCCCGCATCACCGAGGGCAGCAAATCGGTTGGCATGTTGCTGCGCGATCTTAATACCGAGCTCGAAAAATCCGACGCACAGGTTATCGGCCTGATCCGCCATGAACGGCGAATTCCCGCCCCAAGCCCCTATCGCGAACTTCATCAGAACGACATTCTTCTGATCGAAGCCGAACCTGAAAGTCTGGCCTCTGTCCTTTCCGCCCTTGATCTGACCCTTGAGGCCGAATGGCGAAGTGCTGAGGCCGAACGCAAGGCTCAAGAGGCCCTCGAAGCTCAGAAGGAGGCTCAAAAAGAAGCCCAGAAGGAAGCAAAGAAGGAAGCAAAGAAGGAACCTGGCAAGGAAACCGCCAAAGCCCAGAAGGCCAATAATGCCGAGAAGAAAGTTGATCTTCCCGACGACGTAAAAGCCGACAGTAAAAGCAGCGCCAAAACAGATCGCAAGAATGACGGATCAGATCAGGATGCAGAACATAAAAAGGCCCTGCAATCTGATGATGTGTCCCTGATCGAAGTTGTCGTTTTGCCCAATGCCGCCTTCATCGGACGGTCTGCTGCCGATATTCGCATCCGAAGCCGCTTTGGCATCAACCTGCTTGCCCTGTCACGTCAGGGACAGCGATCCATGACCCGGCTGCGCACCATGAAGATGCAGGCAGGCGACGTGCTTTTGATGCAAGGTTCGCCTGCCGCCATTGGCGAGTTTGGCAGCCGGATGGGCTGCGCCCCGCTTGCCGAACGTTCCCTGCATCTTGCCGACAAGTCCCAGGCATTCCGGGCCAGCGCCATTATGGGGATTGCCATTCTGCTCGCGGCCTTTGGCATCCTGCCTGCCGCCGTATCCTTTGCGCTGGGCGTCCTTGCCGCCATGCTGTTCGGGGTAGTGTCACCGCGCACGCTTTATGACGCGGTCGACTGGCCTGTCGTGGTGCTTCTCGCCGCCCTGATACCGGTTGCCAATGCGATGGAAAGTACCGGCAGTGCCGATCTGATTGCGCGCTTCCTGCTTGAAACCATCGCACAGGGCAATGCCGTCATCGCAGTCGGGCTGATACTGGTCGTCACCATGACGCTATCAGATTTCATGAACAATGCCGCTACCGCGGCTGTCATGTGTCCAATTGCGATTGGCAGTGCCGCCCAGCTTGGTGCGAGCTCCGACCCGTTCCTGATGGCGGTCGCCATCGGCGCATCCTGCGCCTTCCTGACCCCGATCGGTCACCAGAACAACACGCTTATCCTCGGCCCCGGCGGCTTCCGCTTTGGCGACTACTGGAAACTCGGCCTGCCAATTGAAATCATCGTGGTGGCGGTTGGGGTGCCGATGTTGCTTTGGGTTTGGCCGTTGTGAGGCTATAAGAACTAGTTCTTCACCGAAACTTCCGGATCGTCATAGGCACGTTGGCGCATGTACAATTCTGGCGTCATGATGTGTAAGAAATCAGCGTGGCTACCCTCTACCAGATTGATGATTGCACTGCTGTCCTTTATCCGAAGGATCGCTCGACGATGTCCATTGATGTTTTTTTCGTCTCTGAGAAACAGAGTATCATCGGCACTCACAACGGCATCAACAATATCCATCGCTTCCTTTCCACCGACGAATATTTGGCAATAGCTGCCGTCTTCTGAAGTTTTCAGACGGCCTCCTGATGGAATGCGATAGTCCCGAGTTTGCAGAATAACAGGCCCGCGCATGACATGCCTTGTCAGAGGGGGCCTGTCATACATTTTGTAGCGCCAAAGAACCGCGCTTACAGCATCTTCCATCTCTTCTCCATCACCGATGGCATCAAGACAAACCTGCTGAAAGATTTGATATACGCTTTTGCTTGCGCGAGAATCATAAATTGTCAGACCAACCAGAATGCCTGCAAAAGCAACCCAGCAAACAATTTTCACCCACCGCGACATTGCGCCCCCAAAACAAAAAAAGGCGGCTTTAAGCCGCCTTTTAGTAGATATGATCGAGGCTTAGCTGTCAAAACCAAGGTTCGGCGCTTCAAGGCCGTTGGCACGGCAGGCCGAAATCAGGGTGTTGTTGAGCAGGCAGGCAATGGTCATCGGGCCGACTCCCCCCGGAACCGGGGTGATGGCACCGGCAACCTTGGCGGCACTTTCAAACTCGACATCGCCGACCAGCTTCATTTTGCCCTCGGCCCCTTCAACCCGGTTGATACCGACGTCAATCACTGTGGCACCCGGAGCAATCCAGTCGCCCTTGACCATTTCCGGACGGCCAACGGCGGCAACGACGATATCGGCACGACGGACTTCTTCGGGCAAATCGCGGGTACGCGAATGCGCAATGGTCACCGTGCAGCTTTCCTTCAGCAGAAGCTGCGCCATCGGCTTGCCAACGATGTTGGAACGCCCGACAACCACCGCACGTTTGCCCGACAGATCACCAAGGGTATCTTTCAGAAGCATCAGGCAGCCATAGGGGGTGCAAGGGGCAAAGCCCTCTCCGCCCGTGGCCAGTGCACCGGCATTGACGACATGAAAACCGTCCACATCCTTGGCCGGATCGATGGCGGCAAGGATCGCCTGTTCGTCGATATGTTTGGGCACCGGAAGCTGGCAGAGGATACCATGGACGTTTTCGTCAGCATTGAGCTTGGCGATCAGGGCCAGAAGGTCTTCCTGGCTGGTATCGGCCGAGAGCTTGTGCTCATAGGAATTCATGCCGCATTCAAGGGTCTGCTTGCCCTTGTTGCGCACATAGACCTGACTGGCCGGGTCTTCGCCCACCAGAATGACGGCAAGACCGGGGGTCACACCGTGGTCCGCTTTCAGCTTGGAAACTTCTGCGGTGATGTCTTCGCGCAGTTTGGCAGCGAATGCCTTGCCATCGATGATTTTTGCGTCACTCATGTGTCTGTCCGCCCGTAAGTTGGGTAATTTGCGCCGTCAGCTCTGCGGGATTGCCGGAAATCACCAGCACCTTGTTGCGGTCTGTATGCCCGGCAACGATCCCGACCGAGGATTTAGGCCATTTGGCCGCTTTTGCCAAAAGTTTTATCAGGGCCTGATTGGCTTTGCCGTTTTCCGGCACTGCGGTGACCGACACTTTAAGCTGTGTGCGGCCAGTCGCATCATTCATCAGACCATTGATCGCATTGCGCGAGGCTTTTGGCGTTAAACGCACAAACAGACGGATCCCGGTTTGGTCAGAGAGTATCTCGCAAACGGGATCAGTCATTGTCTAAATGAGACATCTAGTAACCTAAAAGAGCCATCCGCACATCGGTCTGGATCAGCATATTGGCAAATTGCAGAACCAGGATCAGAACAATCGGCGAAAGATCAATGCCGCCAAGGTCCGGCATGACGCGCCGGATCGGGCGCAGGGCCGGTTCGGTCACACGATAGAGGAAATCACCGACCATATAGACGAATCGGTTGCTGGTATTGATGACGTTGAATGCCACAAGCCATGACAGGATTGCAGAAGCAATCAGCATGAAAATGTAGATACCAACTACAGTATCAATAAGCCAAAAAATCGCCAGCATCGCCGCTCCTTACTATCGCCGGGGCATATTCGATTTTTGCCCGGTAAGATGTTTGCACGCTGCAAAACCTAGTCGGCAATGGCCGGTAACGCAAGCGCAGAGCGTTGATTTCACCCGTTACCGGGCCAAGTTTTCATCGTTTTGTGATCCCTGTCACCTGACAAGGTGGCGCGATTGACATCACCATACGCCGCCTGGTTGCATTGTGCCCTTGCCAGAAACTGTCAGGAGATGTCAGTCAGATCTGCTTATCGACTTGCGGGCATGATCGCTTCTTGCCAACAATGCGCCTCGCGCCAACACGCCGTGCCATTGAAAGGAACCAGCATGTCCCACCACGATCATCCGCGCTGCGGCTGGGCAAACATCCATCTCGACAAGCCGTTTTACATTGATTACCACGACACGGAATGGGGGGTTCCGGTCCATGATGACCGGCTTTTCTTCGAGATGCTGATCCTTGAAGGGGCGCAGGCAGGGTTAAGCTGGCTGACGGTTCTGGCACGGCGCGATACCTATCGCGCGGCATTTGACAATTTCGATGTTCACAAGGTCGCGGCCTATGACGAAGCCAAACAGGAAGCGCTGATGGCCGATCCGGGGATTATTAGAAATAAATTAAAAATCGCCGCGACTATTAAAAACGCCCAAACATTCATTGCCATCCAGAAAGAGTTTGGAAGCTTTGATGCCTATATCTGGAACTTCGTTGATGGCAAGCCGGTGATCAATCACTGGAAAACCATGGGTGACTGCCCGGTTTCGACCGAGCTTTCCGACCGGATTTCCAAGGATCTGAAAAAGCGCGGCATGAAGTTTGTCGGCACCACCATCATCTATGCCTTCCTTCAGGCCACCGGCCTTGTGATGGATCACACCACGGATTGTTACCGCTACCCGCAGCTGGCAAAATAGCCATCTGTTCTGATGGGCAAAGGCCTGCTATAGCCTTGGTATGGCAACCGTAATGCATATCATCAACGAACTCGACGCCGGGGGTGCTGAACGCGTCCTGACCCGGATTGCGTGTCATAACGCGCAAAATCCGGGGCCTGATATCCCGCGCCAGATCGTTGTTTCACTGATGGATAAAGGGGTATACGGTCCCGATCTGATGGCGGCCGGTGTTGAGTTGCATTGCCTTGGCATGGCATCGGGCATGCGCGATTTGCCCGGCGCGATCATCCGGCTTTCACGGCTGATGCGCCGCACGCAGCCCGACGCCATCATGTCATGGCTGTATCATTCCGATTTCATCTCCACCCTTGCTGCCATCCTGTCAGGACGCGGGACCAAAAGGCTGGTCTGGAATATCCGCTGTGCGGAAATGGATCTTGCACAATACGGACGTTCGACACGCATTGTTCTGGGATTGCTGGCGAAACTGTCCGGTCGTCCAGCCGTGATTGCCGCGAATTCGCATGCCGGTCAGCGTCATCACATAAAATGCGGCTATCACCCGAAAAGATGGGCCTATCTGCCCAACGGTTTTGACACCGATGAATGGCACCCCGATCCCGGTGCACGAAAAAGACTGTGCGCCGAACTTGGCATTGAACCGGCCAAACATTTGATTGGCATGGTCGCGCGCAAGGACCCGGCCAAGGATCACGATACCCTGTTTGAAGCGATCAGGCTGCTTCGCGCCAAAACCCATGATGCGCATCTGATCCTGATTGGTCACGATACCGAAAGCCTTGCCGTACCCGCGGAGCTCGCCCCACATGTTTCAGCCCTTGGACTAAGGCGCGATGTTGCCAAGATCGTGCCTGCCCTCGACATTGCGGTTCTGTCGTCAAGCTTTGGCGAAGGGTTTCCCAATGTCATCGGCGAGGCCATGGCATGTGGTGTACCGGCAATCGGCAATGATGTTGGTGATGTTGCAGAAATTCTGGGCGGTACCGGCAAGACAGTCCCGCTGCGTGCACCAGATAAACTTGCCAACGCCATCGAGGAACTTCTGACCGAAGATCGCGATAGCCGGACCTGTCGCAAGACCGCTGCGCGCAAACGGATCATTGATCATTACAGTCTGACGGCAATGAATGATCGTTATCTTGCCCTTTGGAACGGACTGGCAGGCAATCGCGCAATGCCGGATTTCGATTTCCCGAAGGATGGGAACTAGACGCTAGGCGGGTTTACTGGAACCGCGCAGCAACAGGGTGGTTTCAAGGGTGATGGTTTTACCACCGCCGTCTGACAGGGCCATTTCTGCAGCCAGACGTCCCTTTTCAACTGAGTCCTGATACATGGTGGTTAGGGGCGGGTCGGTGCGTTCACCCGCAGCAATACCGTCAATCCCGATCACCTTGAGATCGTCGGGCACCTTGCGGCCAGACGTGCGCGCAGCATCAATCGCCCCGATCGCAATCACATCCGACATGCCGAGAATGCCGTCGATTTCGGGATGCTGTGCCAGCAATTCCGTGGTCATTTTTGCGCTATGGCCTGACTGGTTGTCGCATTCGACATGGAAAATGTCGGAGGCAGAAATCCCGGCTGCCTGCAGGGCATCGTGATAGCCCGCCAGACGTTCACGGACGACCCGGTGGCTGGCCGCCCCGATCCGGTTGGCATTCATCGGGCCGAAATGATCATGCTCGGTCGCCTGAAGCGACAGGATGCCAAAACGTTTTGCCCCGCAATCAAGAAGATGCCGGGCGGCATTTCTGGCCGCCCCGAAATCATCAAGCACCACAGATCCAGCCGCACCGGTAATGTCGGTATCGATGCTGATCAGCGGCTGGTTACGGCGCTGAATGGCGGCGATGATGTCATTATTGTCGGAATAGCAATGGACCAGAAAGGCATCAACAGCGGCATTATTGACCGCCTCGATTGCCTGTTGCTGATTTTGCGCAGAAATGATCATGACATTGACGCCATGCTGCGCACATTCGCGCCCGATCCCGCGCAGCAACTCAATCGCTGCCGGATCGCTAAAGGCATATTCAAGGTTATCGGGAAACACCACACCAAGCGCACCAGCCTTGCCCGTGCGCAGCATCCGGGCCATGACATGCGGCCCGCGATAGCCAAGTTCCCTGGCGGCAGCAAAAATGCGCTCGCGTACTTCGGGGCGGACCAGATCGGGTTTGCCAAAGGCATTTGACGCTGTTCCTTGCGAAACCCCGGCCGCCTTTGCGACATCCAGAAGTTTTACGCGTTTTGCCATGCGCCTGTTTTCCCCGAGCCCGTGTGTTTCACACTGATAGTGATTTGAAGCGGTTACACTATAGCCAAAAGCAATGTTTCGCTACCAGAAGACATTGAAGTTCATAAGCCTTATCTGTTTTCCGGCTGGGTATGGCGGAACGTCAGATTGATCCGCTCATTTACCTGACGGGCGGTTTTGGGAATTTGATGCAACCAGAAATGCTGGGTTTGCCCGGCCATGATCAGGGCCGAGTTATGCGGCAAATCGATGCTGATACGATCACCGGTTTTTTTATGCCGTAAATGAAAGCGCCGTTCCTCGCCAAAGGACAGGCTGGCAATGACCGGATTTTCCCCCAGCACGTCTTCGTCATCGGCATGCCAGGAAACACTGTCACGACCATCCCGGTAATAGTTCAGAAGAACAGTATTAAACGATGCACCGGAAAGGTCTTCGGCAAGTTTGCGCAAGGGTGCAATTACGGATGGAAACGGTGCCGCCGGATGATAGACACCGCTATAGCGATAGGCGACCTCGCCATACCAAGCGGTCAATCGGGGAACGGGGATTTCCTTGCCATGGATTTTGGCGATTTCCTGTTGCCAGACGATCCCGCTTTTCAGGCGCGAAAATGTCCGGTCTGCAACATCCGGGTCCATGATTTCGCGCAGCAGCAAAACTTCCCCGTCAAAGGGCAAAAGATTGCGTGGTGGTTCATTGGCAAACAGATCGCCGGTCATGATCATCCCCGGAAGTCATTCTGCCAAACACCTATGACGAACGGTTGCGAAACTCAAGCCACAGTTCGCTGATATATTTGTTTTCACAGAAAACCCGGGCCTGTTAGCCATTCACCAGAGTGACACCTTCCTGGGATGCATATCGTTCGACATCCTCGACGCTCAGTCCCGCAGCGCTATAGAGATTGATGGTTTCAAGTTCGAGATCGGTTTCGGCATCGGCAAGCGATTGCAGGGAACCGGTCAGGCTGCGCTGGGAATCAAGCACGTCGAGAAAATCCGAAAGCCCCTGCACATAGCGGACCCTGGATTGTTCAAACGCATCACGGTGATATTGCACCGAGGCAATCAGGGAGTCCCGTTGCTGCATGGCACCGACATAGCCGTAAATCGCACTTTCGACTTCTTCAATCGCCGCAAGCAGGGTCTGGCGATAGTTCAGGAAAGCCTGTTCGGCCTCTTCTTCGGCCACGGTGATGTTCGCACGACGTTCACCACCATCATACAGCGTCGCGTCCAGAAGTGCTCCGATGGCCGCCATGGCTGTGCGGACAATCGGCCCGGTGCCGTATCCGGTCGCCCCCAGGGCCAAAGACCCGCTGAGCGTCAGTTCCGGATAAAGTGTGGCGGTTTCGACCCCGATCTGCGAGGTCGCAGAAATCAGTGCCAGTTCCGCCGCGCGGACATCCGGCCTGCGACGGAGCAAGTCCGCAGGAATGCCAATCGGCGGACTGCTTTGGAATTCCGGCAAGGGCGAGACGTCAAGCAACAGGTCGCGATGGGAGCCGGGCTGTGCACCGACAAGGATCGAGATTGCATTGATCGACCGGTCAATACTTGTCTGCAAGGTCGGGACCGTGGCCTCAAGATCGGCGACCTCGGCCCGCGCACGCGAAAGATCAAGCTCCGATCCCAGACCGGTCTGAAGCCGAACCTGCACGATGTTGCTGGTCTGGCGTTGCAGATCAAGGGAGTCCTGCAACAGGGCCAGCCGTTTCTGCGCGCCGCGCAGTTCGATATAGTTGCCGATAATGTCGGCTATCATGATGCGATAGACATCTTCGCGCAGATAGACCTGACGCAGATAATCGGCCTTGGCGACTTCTTCCTCGCGGGTCTGTCCGCCCCAAAGATCCGCTGTCCATGACAGGTCAATCCCCGCGCCAAAGCCAAGATCATCGACATGATCGCCACTGGCCCGGCTTGAGGTTGACCGATCCGCCGAACTGTCAAGGGTTCCACCAATCGTCGGACCATTGGCCCCTTCGACACCACGTGCGGTTGCAGCGGCGGCACGAATACGGCTGATCGCAATTCTGAGATCAATATTGTTGGTGACACCCTCGTTGATCAGTCCCTGCAAGACCGGATCGGTTGTGCTTTCCCACCAGCGGCCGTGATCGGCCTGTGATGCGGTGATTACGGGGATTTCAGGGGTATAGGCCCCCACCAGGTCAAAGCTCGGTGCCGTGTAATCAGGTCCGACAGACTGGCAGCCGCCAAGTGCGCCGAGCAAAGCGATTCCCGAAACTGCAAAAAGACGACGCGTATTCATGTTATTTCGCACTTCCTTCAATACCGCCCTTGGCATCTGATCCATGGGGGAGTTCGTCGGGAATCTCGCCCGTGTCGGGAATGGATTCTGCGGCGCGCAACTGGGTTTGCAGTTTCAAACCACCATCGGCACGTGCCGATACCAGTGGTGCCAGCAACAGATACAGTACCGGGGTCAGGAACAATGTAAATACGGTGGCAAAGCCAAGCCCGCCAAACACAACCCAACCGATTGCAGCACGGGCCTCTGCCCCGGCGCCGGAACCAAGCACGAGTGGCAAACCACCCAGCACCGTCGAGATCATTGTCATCATGATCGGACGCAAACGCACCATCGCCGCGTCATGAACGGCCTCGCGCACGGATCGGCCGGTATCGCGCAGCTGGTCGGCGAATTCAACCACCAGAATACCGTTTTTGGCCATAAGCCCCACCAGCATCACAAGTCCGATCTGGCTATAGATATTGATCGAGGTACCACTGAGACTAAGTGCAAAGATCGCTGCAGCCAGACCAAATGGCACGGTCAGCACCACCACAAGGGCGGACATGAAGCTTTCGAACTGGGCTGCCAGAACAAGAAGCACGACCAGAACCGCAATCAGGAAAGTGATCTGAACATCGTTTGATGTTTCACCCAAGGCCGCGGCATCGCCCAGGAACAAGACACCGACACCCGGCGGCAGGACCTTGTCGGCCGCAGCCGTGACGTCATTAACCGCATCGTCAAGCGTGTAGCCCGGCGCAAGGTTGGCAGAAATACCCACCGCACGTTGTTGACCTTCGCGTTCGAGTTCGGAAGCAACGGCTTCTTCGCTGAGCGTGATGACCGATGACAGTGGAAGAATACGGCCATTGGTTCCGGTAACAAACAGGTTCTCAAGATCGGACGGGTCATTGATGCTGCCAACTGCACTGCGCAGTTTGACCGGGATGCTTTGGTCATCGACATTGATGTCGGTGACTTCATATCCCTCGATCATCGCACGCAGCGTCGTATCAAGTTCGTCAATCTCGATGCCAAGATCAAAGGCGCGCTTGCGGTCGATATTGACCAGAAGCTGTGGCTGGGTGGTCTGGTAGGACACCCGGATACCGGTCAGTTTCGGATTGTTTGCTTCAAGTTCGGCCTGAAGGGCACGGGCATTGGCCGCAAGATTGCGATAGTTCGTTCCTGTCAGGGCAAATTGCAACCCTTCGCCGGTTCCGCCACGCAAACCAAGGCTGTTAGGTTGCCAGACAAAGGCCTGTACGCCCGGCAAGGCATTCAGCTTGCCCCGGATGCTGTTGGTGATTTCCTGCTGGCTGCGATCACGTTCATCCCACGGCACCAGCGGTGCGATCACCAATGCACGGTTGGGGTCCCAAAGACCAACGATGGTATAGATGTTATAGGCATCCCCGGCATCGACCACCGGTCGCAGAATGTTTTCGACCGCTTCGACCTGACGGTCCATATAATCGATACCGACCCCGTCCAGACCACGCAGGGATACCAGAATGCGTCCGCGATCCTCGTTGGGCAGCAATTCCTTGGTCACCGCGTTATAGGCACCGAACGCCAGACCACCGGCAACAATACAGATCATCAATGTGACGACCGGGTTGCGCAGCACCCATTCCAGAATGACGCGGTAAATCCCCGCAAAGAAAATGCCGACCCGTTCAAGCATATTGGGTTCGACATTTGCATCACCGTCATGGGGATCAATATGTTTGAGACGCGATGCCAGCATCGGACACAAAGTCAGTGCAACAAAGGATGACACCGCCACCGAGAAGGCCAGAACAAAACCGAATTCACGGAACAGACGACCGGCCGTACTGGGCAGGAAAGAAATCGGCACAAACACCGAAATCAGGGTCAGCGTGGTCGCAATTACGGCAAAGAACACCTGCCGGGTACCAAGCACCGCAGCCGCCATTGAGCCAAGCCCCTGATGACGGCGACGCTGAATGTTTTCAAGCACCACAATCGCATCATCAACGATCATCCCGGTCGCCAGAACCAGCGCCAGCAAGGTCAGGATATTGATCGAGAACCCCATCGCCCAGACAGCGGCAACTGTGCCGATCAGTGCAATCGGAATGGTTACCGTCGGAATCAGGGTTGCAGTAAAGGAGCGCAGGAAAAGATACAGCACGCCAATCACGATGATGATCGCGAGTGCGAGGCTAAAGATCACTTCCCACAATGCACCTTCGATAAATACCGCATCGTCAGAGTTAACAAAGATTTCGATGCCATCGAACTGTTTGTTCAGACGGTCGACCGCGTCGCGCACACCATTGGAAATCGCAATGGTGTTTGATTGGGCCTGTCGCACAACGCCAAGCCCGATTACGGCCCGGCCATCAAGGCGAACATAGGACGTCGCATCATCGGGGCCGTAATAGATATCGGCAACATCGCCAAGCAGAATACCGTCACGTACCAGCATCTGGTTGAGCTTTTCGACTTCCCAGACCGATGCATCGGCACGCACAAAAAGTTTCTGATCGGCTGATTCAAAGCTGCCTGCCGGGATGTCGAACTGTGCTGTTCGCAAAACATCGGCAATATCCTTTACCGACAGTCCGTAACTTGCGATACGCAGCGGATCAACGCGGACATGAAGAACCTTTTCGCGATCGCCGTTGACCGTGATTTCCGCAACACCCGGAACGGCAAGCAAGGCCGGGGTGATCTGGTCATCGACAATATTGGCGAGTTCTTCCTCGGTCAGGCGGGTGGTGACAACCGCCATGCGCATGATCGCACTGGCATCTGCATCGGCCTTGACCACACGGACTTCCTCGACCTCGTCCGGAAGACTTCTGGTCGCGCGGCTGACGGCTTCGCGGATGTCACTGGCAGCATCATTGATTTCAACATCCGGATAGAATTCGATGCGAACCCGCGAGCTGCCTTCCTCGCTTTGGGAATTGATATTCTTGACGCCACTGACGCGCGAAGCAGCACTTTCAAGAACCGAGGTGACTTCGGCGTCAACGGTTTCCGGGGATGCGCCGCGATAGGTTGCGCTGATCGTCACAGTCGGCCGATCCACGTTCGGCAATTCGCGGATTTCCACGCCAAGCATCGCAGCCAGACCGGCCAGAATGATCAGCAGGGCGACAACACAGACCAGCACCGGGCGACGGATACTAAGGGATGCAAGATCATTCTGATCCTGATTGCCGGAATGATCGGTCATGGTCAGGACCCCTCACCTGTACCCTCGCGGGCGGCGACACCGGGTTCGTCAATGGTGTTACGAATGGTTGCGTCAACCTTGCGGCCCGGACGCAGGCGCAAGACACCCTCGACAACAATAAGATCCCCCTTGGCGACCGGACCATCAATCAGGATACGGCCGTTGGTACGTTTGACGACACGAACGGGAACACGCGACACCTCTTCATCGGCGATCCGCCAGACATAGGTGCCACCATCCCCCCAAAGGACGGAAATCTCGGGAACAGAGGGATATTGTTTGCCTTCAATATCGACGTAAACGGCAAAGGACATCCCGGCAAGCAAGCGACCATTCGGGTTGGGCACACGCGCGCGCGCATTAAAGGTCCGGCTTTCCGGATCAATGCGGCTTCCGATTGATTCAACAACCCCGGTGAAAAGTTCGCCCGGAAGGCTCCATGTTTCAACGCGCAGCGACTGTCCGGGTTTGACATTGTCAAACCGGGTTTCGGCAACTTCGAAATCGACCAGAATGCTGTCGATATTATCAAGGGTCACAAGCATGGTGGAGCTGTCTACACGGTCACCGGCCTCGATCTGGGGAATGCCGATGATGCCGTCAAATGGCGCAAGAATGGTCCGATCCGCCAGATCAACCTCGGCCTGATCGAGTTGAATTCTTGCTTCGGCCAGCGCGGTCCGGGCGCTGTCGACCTCGCTTTCCGCAACCGCACCAAGCGGGCGGGCCTGCTCATAGCGGGCAAGAAGCTGTTCGGCATCCTTGACCTGAACGGCTGCAAGATTGCGGGCAAGGCGTTCGCGTTCGGAATTGAGAATGACAAGAACCTGACCCTTGGTGACCTTGTCGCCAGCACGGACCAGAACGTCAGCAACTTCACCGGACACTGCGGGATAAATCGAAACTCCAAGGGCGGATTTTCCCGTCCCCACGGACTCAACGACGGTTGTTTCATCCATCAGGCTGGCATATTCGGCAATCACCGGAAGCGCACGATCACTACCCCCGCCTGAGCCACCACCGCCACTGCGTTGCTGGCCCTGTTCGGATTGACCGCCCGACGATACGAGCGCGACAATTTCGTCTTTGGCAAAGATATAGGCAGATGCGGCGACTGCAATGAGTGCGACACCTGCGATCAGAAGCGTTGATTTACGCGCCATCACATTGATACTTCCAAGTCGGGCAGATCACGTGACCTGCCCCAAGAGAGCCCTGTTCCCTACCGGGAAAATTTCTGTATTTCAGTTTCTTGCCCGCATCGGGAGATTGTTGTTTTTTGAAACACTTATACCGGGAAAGATATTGCAACCGGTTGGTCAGAACCACAGAAAAAGTGTATCAGAAACGTCGCAGTTTGTATCTTGATCCCGACAAGAACCGTGGTTTTATACGCACCCGGATCAGAAACAGACCGGCCCGCACATCTGTCATGATGCACGGGCCAGCAGAATGGCTATCGGGTCTGGTTGAAAAGCAGTCCTGCCGTCTGGTATCCCAGATCAGGCTGCCCCCAACATCGTGTTTTGCGGAAAGGCGACAAGATTATCCTTGCGCCAGTCTTCGATGACTTCCTCTGCGCCCGGCTCATCGGACAGGTCAGCCTTTTCGCCGTCATCCGCAGCCGAGGCCACCGCACGATCAAGTGATGCCGTCAGTTCGGTGACATTACGTTCAACCTCATCCGCACGACGGTTCAGATCAAGGCTAAGCTTGCGGGTGACTTCGATATCGTTGGAAACCTCGACAATCGCCACACCGACATGGCGGACCGCATCACCCGCGAGCGAGATGGCGCCGGTGATTTCCTCGGTCTCGCGGCGCTGCTGTTCGACGTCACCGGCGACCTCGTCAGAAATCGACATCATGGAACGAACTGTCACACCGACTTCCTCCATCGAGGCGACACAACGATCGGTTACAGCCCCCATCGCATTGACATGCTCGGTGATCTGTTCGGTTGCACGTTCGGTCTGACCGGCAAGGTTTTTGACCTCGGCAGCGACCACAGCAAAGCCCTTGCCTGCTTCGCCTGCACGCGCGGCCTCGATCGTGGCATTCAGGGCCAGAAGGTTGGTTTGACCGGCAATACCACGGATCAGATCGACAATCTGTTCGATGCTTTGAGCAACTTCGCGCAGATCATCAACCGCCTTGGCCGACTGTTCGGTCGAGCCGACGGCATTCTGGGCGATTTCGCGCTGATGTTCGACACGGTTGGCAATCGAACCGATGGCATCCGTCAGGCGGATGGCGGCATCGCTGATGGCATTTGAATGTGACTGGCTGTCATGGGCGGCACTGGTTGCAGCCTGTGTCTGGGTGGTGACACGTTCGGCGGCGGCGGCAACTTCGACCACAGCTTCACGCATGCGGGTAACCTGATGATTGACCGATTTGACAAGCCCCGTGGTCTCGCCTTCGATGGTTTCGGCCATGGCTCCAAGGGATGCGCGGCGTTTTTCTTCCTCGATCCGCTGCAGGGTGATGCGTTCCTCGGCCATTTGTTCGATCTTCAGCGCATTTTCACGGAAGATCGCAACCGTGCGCGCCATCGCACCAAATTCGTCGCGGCGATCAGTATCGACCAGATCAATCTCGGTGTCATTTTCGCTCAGTCGCGTCATGTCACCATTCACCCGTCCGAGCGGACGCAGGATGCTCATGGCGATCCCCAATGCCAAGGCAAGGGCGACCACAACACCAATGGCGGCAACCAGAATATTGGTCAGTGCCGAGCTTTCAGATTCCGCATGTGCAGCATCCACCAGAAGGGTCTGGTTTTCCATGGCCTCGGCGCGGATATTCTGGGTGATGGTCTGGACTTCGCGGACGGCCGCCTTGAAGTCATCCATCGACTGACGGAAACCGCCAATCGATCCTTCAAGCTGGTTCGCCCCCTGTTTCAACAGATCATTGTCGCGCACGGCATAGGCAAACAGCTTTTTGTCATTACGCGACAATTTGCCAACCGCGTTTTTGATTTCATCTTGCAGATCGGTCAGCGCAGATGTGTTGGAGCGCGCCTGATCAAGGGATTCCGGTGTGCGCAGGATTGAATATTGCAGGCTGTTGACGATGGCGGCCAGATTGGCCTCGCCCAGCTTGTCTGCATATTTGCTGGCAATCCCGGGATCGCGCTTGCCGATGAATTGTTCAAGCTTTGCGGCAGACTGGCCAAGCTGATTGGCACCAAGCAACATGGTGTCGGATGCGGCAGTCAGGTTTTCCGCACGCAAGACAAGCGGTTCCAGCGTTGCGATATAATCGGCACTCAGGCTTTCGAGGGTATCGGCACGACCGGCATCACCCGATGCGCGCAGCGCCTCGACCAGGGTGGCACCGCTTTGCTCGGCCGATGCGCGAATGGTTGCTATACCCTCGCGATCAAGCGGATCGACGGTTTGTGCAAACAACAGCACCTGATTTGAAAGACGTTCAAGCTTAAGCGCATAGTCATTGGCAAGCCCGACAAGGCCGGTACTTTTGGCGATGCGATCAGCATGCGCGCCAAAACCAAGCAGATAGGTCGAAGACAATGCGCTAAGCCCGACCAGCAGGACGACCAGCACAAAGAAGCCTGCGAAAATGCGCGAACCGATGCGAATTCGATCAAGAAACATGTAAGTTCCAAACAGAAAATGGGACGTTTGGCGCGATCCTTACAGCAGCGCAGGGCTCAGTTTTGTAACACTTAGATGAAATCCGCATTTGTCTAGATAAGCGTGACCGTTCCTTTTAATTTGCGCGCTCGAAACAACAACAATGACAGGATTAAATGTTCATATGAACATCACCCTATACATCTGTTGAGGATGATCTATGCCACCTGGAAAGCCGTCTTTTCCGCAATTTTCAGCCAGGCGCCGTCGAATCGTCTGTTTCTGTCACTTTTGACGTCACAGCTGTTGCAGCCATCGCGAAAATGTCACCATGACAATATTGTACAAGCCGGGTGCATTTTTGGCGCTATACTTGGGTTATGGGATCAGCATCGCCTCATAACACTGCGCCACGGCACCGAACATCTGCGGTCCGGCGCCCCCGCGAGATTGCCCGCCACTGGCGCGCAGCCGACGGAATTGATCTGTTTGAAGCCGATTACAAGAATTTCAGCTTTCCCAAGCACAGCCATGACTATTACGCGTTTGGCACCATCCTGAACGGCGCCGAACAATTCATGACGCGTGGCACCAATTATGTCGCCGCACGCGGACAAATTTTGATGATGAACCCGATGCAGGTTCATGACGGTCGCTCGGCATCCGATGATGGCTATCACTACCAGATCATGTTCATTGCGCCGGAAATCTTTGGCGATCTGGTCACCGAGCTGTCGCCCAACAGCACCGGCCTGCCATTCTTTGGCAATTGCGTGGTTGATGATCGGGCATTGCATCTGCAATTACAGCAGCTTCACCACATGTTCCGGCCGGATTGTGTGGCCTCTACCAGCTTGCTCGAACGCGACAGTACACTGCTTTACAGTGCGGCCCGTCTGGCGTTGCGCCATGCGGATGCCCCACCCTTTATCTATCGTCCGGGGTCAGAGGACAAACGCGTGCAAGCCGTGATTGATTACATGGCGGCCCATCTGGACGAAAATATCGCGCTTGAAGATCTTGCGACGATTACCGGGCTTAGCCGGTTTCATTTGCTTCGCGTGTTTCGCGAGGCCACCGGCCTACCGCCGCATACCTATTTCAACCATATGCGGCTGCGCCGGGCCAAACGCATGCTGTTTGACGGGGCCAGTATTGCCGATGCGGCAGCCGCCACCGGCTTTGCCGATCAAAGCCACCTGCACCGGCATTTCAAAGCCATGTGGGGTGTCAGCCCCGGTGCCTTTATCGCAAGCCTTGATCACAAAGCCTGATCGAAACCAAGAAGACAGCCAGCCTGTCAGGAACAGATATTTCTCGCGCCCCGACAGGCCGGCAGCTCGTCCTATGCGGCCCCTTTGTGACGTTTAAGCGCGTCGGTCACCAGGCACAATTCTTCAAACAGTATCTGTGCACCAACATGGGCAGTATTGGTTGTTGCGTCATATTGCGGAGCAACTTCAACCACGTCGGCCCCCACAAAGTCCAGCCCCTTAAGCCCGCGCAAAATAGCCAGTGCCTCGCGCGAGGTCAGGCCACCGATTTCCGGCGTGCCGGTTCCCGGCGCAAAGGACGGATCAAGGCAATCAACATCAAAGGACAGATAGACCGGACCATCGCCAACCACTTCGCGGGCCTTGGCGATTACGGCTTCAACACCGATCTGCGGGACTTCTTCAGCATGAATAACGGTCATGCCGCTGTCATAGGAAAATTCCCACAGATATTCAGCACCCCCGCGAATGCCGATCTGAATGGTGCGTTCCGGATCCAGAACCCCGTCCATCACCGCTTGGCGGAACGGACCACCATGATGGAATTTGGCCCCTTCATATTCACCACTGGTATCGCAATGGGCATCAAGATGGATCATGCCGACCGGGCGATCCTTGCCAACCGCGCGCTGGATCGAATAGCTGATCGAGTGGTCCCCACCAACAGCAATCGGGATGACACCGGCATCAACGATTTTGGTGAAGTAGTCGACGATATCTTCGTGACAGCTTTCAAGCGAGAAGCGACTGCGGAACGGAACATCCCCGATATCGGCAACATTGCAATGGGCACCGGGCACCATGCGCAGGACATGTTCATAGGGGCCGATACGTTCAATGTTGCGCACGGCGCGCGGTCCAAGGCGCGCCCCGGCCCGGTTGGTCACACCCAGATCCATCGGCACACCGACAAGGGCAACATCAAGGCCGTCAAAATTGGTTTTTGCAGCATCCGGCACAAATGGTGCATCAAGGAATGTCGGCACCCCGGCAAATGGCCATTTGCGTTCACCACTTGATGAAAACTGGGTTTCGGCCACTTCCCTGAAATGCGGATCGAACATATCGCCGCCTTTGGCGTTGCCGTATTTTTCGCGCAGTTTTGCAAGCTTTTCACTATTCACGATGCTGGCCTCCTTGGACCCTTTTGGATATCGCTGATATCGGGGACGTCTGTGACGTTTCTGATTATTTGAACTATCGGGTTCAGGATGCTGCATCTGTCCACATTGCAGGTGTGAAAGCAGGAAACCGCCCCAAACCCGGCCAATCCAGTCACAAATCTGCTGCCATGATACATGCAGGCCTGAAACCATCTGCACAGCAGATCAAATTGCGCGGGCCGGAAAAATCACGTAATGCTGAACTTTACTTTGGCATTTTCCAAAGTAAACAATACGGACCCCCGTGCCATGGCGATTGAACAAACCGATCTGAAGCTTTTGCGCATCTTCCTGACCATTGTCGAAGCTGGCGGATTTGCTGCGGCACAAAGCGATCTCAACCTGTCACTTTCCACGATTTCAAGTTATGTCACCGCCCTTGAGACAAGGCTGGGATTTAGCCTGTGCAAACGCGGGCGCAGTGGATTTTCCCTTACCCGTGAAGGACAGGTCGTCTTTGAAGAAGCCCACCGCCTTTTTAAATCGGTCGCGCATTACGAGACCAAAATGCGGTCGCTTCGCGATAAGCTCAATGGCACATTGACCATCGGCCTGACCGACAACACCATTACCGATCCCGGCGCACGCCAGATCGAACGAACCATCGCGCGCTTTGTCCAAAAGGCCCCGGATGTAACATTGAATGTTGTCACCTATCCGCCCAATGATTTGCTGCGCGAAGTCGTGACCGGCGCCATTCAGGTCGGTATCTGTGCCTTTCCCAAAACGGTATTGGGGCTGAGCTACATTTCGCTTTATCCGGAAATGCACCGGTTTTATTGCGGGGTTGATCACCCGCTTTACACCCAGCCTGACAGCGAGATCGATATTGACGAAATCCGCCGGTTCCGGATTGTCGGGCGGAAGTTCTGGCTTGGTCGTGACCTTAAGGATTTCGCGATTGCCCGGCCCCATGCCATGGTTTCGGATATGGAAGCCGAAGCACGGCTGATCCTTTCGGGTGCCTTTTTGGGCTATTTGCCCGAACATTATGCCAAACAGTTTGTCGAAGCCGGTCGCATGCGCCCGATCCGTCCCGATCAGTTTTTTGTCGAGGCACTGTTTCAGGCAAGCTTTGATTCCAACAAGCAGCTTGATCCGGTCGCAGAGCTGTTTCTTGATCTTTTGATCGAGGATTTTGGCGCCAAACGCGACTAGGAAATCACCAATAGCAATATCGTCCAATACGCCCTATTTCCTGTGTCCCATATTGGAGCCTGTATGATCAGGCTCCTCGCCCACCACCAAAATTGCCGGTCGCCCCGAATGAACCGGCAAACAACCAACAGGAAACGTCGGAAATGTCACGCCCCGGACCTGCCCAAATCGGGCATTTCGACTCTGATACCATCAGACGCGGCGCACTTGCCTGTCTGCCGCTTTTGCCCAGCACCATCATCTTTGGTGCGGTGCTTGGTGTTCTTGCGTCCCAGCGCGGCTTGTCGCTGGGCGAACTTTTATTCATGAGCCTGACGGTCTTTGCCGGATCAGCGCAATTTGTATCGGTTGATCTGTGGCGCGAAACCATCCCGGCCGCGACCATCATCGTTGCCACGGCTGTGATCAATATGCGCTATATCCTGATTGGCGCATCGCTTCGCCCGGTTTTTAAAGGCCGTCCGCTTTGGGTCAAGATTTGCGGCATGCATATGGTTGCCGATGAAAACTGGGCCGTCTCCATGACCCAGGAAAATCTTGCCAATCCGGGATTTCTGCTCGGTGGCGGTATCTTCCTTGGTGTGGTCTGGGCGGCAGGCAACATGATCGGATATCTTCTGGGTGGCGGCATTCCCGATCCGGAAGTCTATGCACTTGATTTCGCCTTTACCGCTGTTTTCGCGGCCCTGACCATTGGCATGTGGAAGGGCAAGGTTGACCTTCTGCCATGGGTGGCTGCCGCTATCGGATCGATCATCGGACATTACACCTTGCCCGGCACATGGTCGATTTTGGCCGGTGCCGGTGCCGGTGTTGTCACCGCCGCCCTGACCTGGCGTCCGGATATGGATGACGACAGCCTTGAAGCCGAGATTGCGGTTGAAGGTCGCGATGCCTATGGCGCGCCAGAAGGTACTGGCACCACAGCTACGCTCAGCCCGGAGGCCGGCAAATGAACCAGTTCCCTGATCTGACAAGTTTCAGCCTTGAAGCCGTTCTGACCATCCTTGGCATGGCCGCCGTGACCTATGGCATGCGCCTTGGCGGGCTTTTGATGGCGGATCGTTTGCCGCAACATGGTCGCTGGGCGCATGTGCTTGAACGTCTTCCCGGTGCGGTTCTGATTTCGGTCTGGGTGCCAAGTGCGCTTTCGGCCGGTGCCATCGGTATTGCCGGGGCAGCGGCCACAGTCATTACCATGGCGGTTGCCAGAAACCTGTTCGCGGCAATGGCCGTGGGGATGGTTCTGGTGGGACTTGGCCGATATTTCATCAGTTGATGGTCGTAGCCGTTACCCAGGATGTTTGGCCAACCGGTTTAGCTTGAGGATAGAGAATATCTTTTCAAACAGCTGGTTGGCCCGTTTGCGCATGGTGCGATTTTCAAAGACGAAATACAGCATCATCGACAGAGCAAGCGTTCCGGTCACGGCACTGGCAACGGCAAGTGCATCGCCAAACCCCGCATTGGCCGCCGCACGAATGATCAGCAGACCAATATTTTGATGAAGCAGATACCAGCTGTAAGAAATCAGACCAACCGGCCACAAGATGCTCAAAACCGGTAACCGTCGCGTTGCAATGACGATGATACCGACCAGCAACGTCACGGCGGCATATGGCACCACAGCGTCATAAGCCCCGGTCGTAAAACTTGCGAGATACGCACAAACGGCAAGCAGGTAATAGGGGCGTTGTTGCGCACCTGAATTCTGCGTATGGGCAAAGAACAGCGCCGCCCCAATCAGGAACAGGATGATATGTTCAGGCCGGATAATCCGGTCGAAATGATCAATCCCGACCAAGCGCAATCCAAGTCCAAGCAAGAACAAGCCAACCATTCCGCCCAGAATGATCGATGGACGACGGCTGATGCAAAGCAGGAAGCCATAGATAAAGTAGAATTTGAGTTCGACGATCAGGCTCCAATAGACACCATCGACTGGTGGCATGGCGACAGCATTGAGAAAGAGCAGATTTCCCAAGGCCTGAAGAACGGTTACTTCCTTGCCGGGCAGACCGAAATAACTGACCAGTGCAAAGGTCAGAAATACACCGGCGACATATGCCGGGTACAACCGCCCGAAACGCCGCCCCCAGAATGTCGCAAGGGATCCGGTCCGTTCGGCGGTCATGGCAATGCAATAGCCGCTGATCACAAAAAACAAATCAACGCCGAGCCAACCAAACTCGAACATCGGCGCGAATGACAATCCGGTATAGTCATTGGGCCAGCGACCCAGATAGTGGAATGCGACGACCATCAAAACAGCGATGGCGCGCAACCCGTCGATTGCCGCCATCCTGTTTTGGTGTGTCTGAACCGGCATGTTCATGCCTAGGCAGCGACCATATTCTGTTCGCGGGTGGCTTCGAATTTCAGGTTCGGCCAGTCGCGTTGCGTGGTTTCAAGATGCCAGGCGTTACGTGCGATGAAGACAAGCGTCTGATCATGATCTTCAAAAAGGGCCGACTGGTTTGAATCGCGGAACTTTTTGATCTCAAGGGGATCATCACCGACGACCCAGCGCGCAGCATAGGCCGGGGTCTGTTCGAAATGCACCTTGATGCCATATTCGGCCGAGATGCGTTCTTTCAGAACTTCAAATTGAAGCTGACCGACCACGCCGACGATCCAGTCTGCGCCCATCATAGGCTTGAAGACCTGTGATGCGCCTTCTTCGGCAAGCTGTTCGAGTGCACGCTGAAGATGCTTGCCCTTGAGTGGATCATCAAGACGGACTTTCTGCAGCAATTCCGGGGCAAAGGCCGGAACACCGCGGAAGCGAAGATCTTCGCCCTCGGTCAGGGTATCGCCGATACGAAGTGTCCCGTGGTTTGGGATGCCGATAATGTCACCCGGCCATGCTTCTTCGGCAATGTCACGTTCATTGGCAAAGAACAGCATCGGGTTATGTACCGCCATCTGTTTGCCTGCACGCACATGTTTAAGCTTCATGCCGCGCTTGAAATGACCGGAACACAGACGAATGAAGGCAATGCGGTCGCGATGGTTCGGGTCAATATTTGCCTGCACCTTGAACACAAAGCCCGCAACCTTTGGCTCGACCGCGTCAACCAGACGCGTTGCCGCTTCCTGCGGGCGCGGTGTCGGTGCGATTTCGCCAATGCCGCGCAACAGTTCACGCACGCCAAAGTTATTGACAGCCGAACCAAAGAAGACCGGCGTCAGATGCCCCTCGCGATAGCTTTGCAAATCAAATGGCGGGCAGATTTCGCGCACCATTTCGACTTCTTCGCGCAACTTTTCCAGAAGGTAATCCGGGATCAGTTCATCAAGCTTCGGGTCGTCAAGCCCCTTGATCGGAATGGCTTCCTTGACGACATTACCGCCTTTTTCCATGAACAGAAGCTGATCATTGACCAGATCGTAACAGCCATGGAAATCACGGCCCGAGCCAATCGGCCAAGTCACCGGCGACACATCAAGTGCCAGATCCTGTTCAATCTGATCAATCAGTTCGAATGAATCACGGGCTTCACGGTCAAGCTTGTTTACAAAGGTCGTGATCGGCACGTCACGCAGACGGCAGACCTCAAACAGCTTGCGCGTCTGGGCCTCGATGCCCTTCGCACCGTCAATCACCATGACGGCAGAATCAACTGCGGTCAGCACGCGATAGGTATCTTCGGAAAAGTCTTCGTGGCCCGGCGTATCAAGCAGGTTGAAGATGTTTTTTTCAAACTCGAAGGTCATCACAGCCGAAGACACGGAAATACCGCGATCCTGTTCGATCTTCATGAAGTCCGAACGTGCGCCACGCTGTTCCTTTTTCGCCTTCACCGCACCGGCCATCTGAATGGCACCCCCGAACAGCAACAGCTTTTCGGTCAGGGTGGTTTTACCCGCATCCGGGTGGGCAATGATGGCGAAGGTACGGCGACGCGATACCTGCTGGTCAATCATCGACATGGTTATCAACTTTAATCCGATATGAAATCTTGGCGCGCAATGTAGCGATTTTTACCGCCATTGCCACCGTGAATTCGTCATATCGGGCATGTATTGCCATGTTCAGGCCAGCCAAACCTGCGAAACAACCCCGATTGCAAACGATCCAGCCAGCGCATATGCCAGATAAAGGGCGAAAACCGGCTTCTTGACCAGTGCAAAGACCGCAATCGCCGCCGGGATTGACGAAACCCCGCCCGCAACCAGAAACGCCATTGCGGCCCCTGATTGCATACCCTGTGAAATCAGGCCCTGCATCACCGGAAGGGCGGCATAACCATTCAAATAGGCCGGAACACCAACAAGGGTTGCAATGGCAATCGGCCCGACACCTTCGCCGCCAAGCAAACCGCTGACGCTTTCTGCCGGGATATAGGCAACCATCATGCTTTCAAGCAAAAAGGCAAAGGCCATCCATTTCCCCAGAAAGATTACATTGGCGATGGCCGATTTGCGGAACTTCGTCACCCGTTCACCATCCTGCCAGAATTTCCAGACGACATCCCTGGGCGCACGGACCTTGGCCCCGCCGCATCCGCCATTACCGACCCCGTCGCGCAAGGGATCAGACAGGAAACCGCGTCCGACCAGCCACATGGTGACAAAGCCCCCCATCAGACCAAGGAAAATGGCAGAAACCAGCTTGATCACCGCAAAGTCGGTGCCCAATGTACCAGCGGTCAGAACGAACATCGCCGGGTCGATCACAGGCGACGCCAGCCAGAACGCCATCACCGGGGCAAGCGGAACCCCCATGGCCAACAGGGCAGCGATCAGCGGGATCACACCGCACGAACAGAATGGCGACAAAGCCCCGAAGGCCGCGGCGGTAAAGACCATCCGCACCGGATGCCCGGCGAAGGCGCGCGAAATCAGGTTATCCGCCCCGCTTGCCGTCGCATAGGCGGCGATCCCGATGGACAGCAGCAAATAGGGCGCGGTCCCGATAAAGGCATCAAGGGTAAAGGTGATACTGGGCACAAGCCGGGCGGGATCAAACAAATAGACCGCCAGCAATATGGCCAAGGCCACCAACAGAACCCGGTCAATTTGACGGGCCGATACACCAATACGGCGAAGTTGCATGGTCAGGGCAGTCATATCTATATCCCTAGAAAATTGGTTATATTATTGCAAATGAAAGGCCCACTTCTGCAAGCCCCTGAATTACTGCTGGTTTATTCCGCCTCGGCGGCGGATGTCAGAACGGAAAGATCAACACCACTGCAACATTCATCAGCAATGAAGCCGACAATATTTTGCATCACATCAAAATCGGCGCGGTTGCGGGTTTCGCGGCCCTGCTTTTCCTGTGTCACCAGACCGGCCTGAACCAGCGTGCCCAGATGATGGGCCAGGGTCGATGCCGGAAGTCCGAGCAAACGACCGATTTCGCCAATATTCAATCCATCCCGCCCGGCCTTGACCAGTTGACGATAGATTTTCAGTCGGGCTTCATGACCCAGTGCGGCAAAGGCAGGTGCGATGTCTTTTTCTTTCATGCACTCATTGTAACCATATTTCTAGTTATTTAAAGATATTTTCCAGCATCCCTTAATGCACTGTACATATTGAAAAATTCCCATACCTGTCTGTCAAGGAAGGCGGATGACACAGAATTGTCACTTGTCATTTCCCAGATATGTCGATACTTCCCGACATATGGACACAAATAACGCAATTACCGCGCTTGCCGCCTTGGCACAGGAACACAGACTGGCTGCTTTTCGACTGCTTGCCACGACCGGAGACACCGGCATGGCCGCAGGCGAACTGGCGCGCCAGATCGGTATCCCGCACAACACAATGTCTTCGCATCTGGCGACATTGAGCAATGCCGGGCTGATCAGGGCGACACGTGACGGACGATCAATGATTTACCGGATCGTGCCCGAAGAAATGCGCGATCTGCTTGGGTTTCTGACAGATGACTGCTGTCAGGGGCGACCTGAACTGTGTGGGCTTTCCCCCGCGACCAAGGGCGATTGCTGTTAATCCAACCTGTCTTTGCAAAGGACGGAAACATGTCTGGCGGTACCTATAATGTGCTTTTCCTGTGCCGGGCCAATTCGGCACGCAGCATTCTGGCCGAAGCCATCCTGAAGAAGGAAGGGCACGACCACTTCTTTGGCTATAGCGCCGGATCCTATCCGCGTGGCGAGGTCCATCCCTATGCAAAGGAACTGCTGGCAAGTCTTGGCCATGACACGGATGCCTTTTCCTCCAAGGCGATGGAGGTCTATTCCGAACAGGACATCATCAAGTTTGATTTCGTGTTCACGGTCTGCGATGCCACCGCCAATGAGGATTGCCCGATCTTTCCGGGATCGCCGATGACGGCCCATTGGGGCGTGCCCGACCCGGCCGACGCCACCGGCAGCGAAGCCGAAAAACGTCTGGCCTTTGCCGATACCTATCGCATGCTGCGCAACCGGATTTCGGTCTTTACCAGCCTGCCATTCAAATCACTGGACCGGATGTCCTTGCAGCAGGAAATCGATAAAATTGGCCAGATATCAGATCATGAGGACGCATGAACAGCGCATCAGAGAAAAGCACCATGGGATTATTTGAACGCTATCTGACGGTCTGGGTTGCGGCCAGCATCGTTGTGGGCATTATTCTGGGTCAGCTTTTGCCAGATCAGTTTCAGGCAATTGGAAATCTGACAGCCTATGAGATCAACCTTCCTGTCACGATCCTGATCTGGTTGATGATCGTGCCGATGTTGATGAAGGTTGATTTCGGCGCCCTGCACGAAGTCCGCCAGCAATGGCGCGGCATTGGTGTGACGCTTGGCGTGAACTGGCTGATCAAGCCGTTCACCATGGCCGCTCTTGGCTGGTTGTTCATCGGGTTTCTGTTCCGCCCGCTTTTGCCCGAAGCCCAGATTGAAAGCTATATCGCCGGATTGATCTTGCTTGGTGCAGCACCCTGTACGGCAATGGTGTTTGTCTGGTCGCATCTGACCAAGGGAGATGCCAATTTCACCCTGACGCAGGTGGCATTGAATGACACGATCATGATCTTTGCCTTTGCCCCGATTGTTGCGCTTTTGCTGGGCATCTCGGCGATTACCATTCCGTGGGAAACGCTTACGATATCGGTGATCGCCTTTATCGTAATCCCTGTGATTTTCGGGCAGGCAATTCGCCGTCATCTGATGAAGGGCGGGATTGATCACTTCAACGCCTTTGATGCAAAGCTCAAACCGCTTTCGATGATTGCGCTGCTCAGCACGCTGGTCCTGCTGTTTGCCTTTCAGGGCCAGCAGATCATTGCACAGCCGATGATCATTGCCCTTCTGGCCGTGCCGATCATTTTGCAGACATATTTCATTGCCGCAATCGCCTATGTCGCCAACAAGTTTCTGGGCGTTGAACACAGGATCGCCGCCCCGTCTGCGATGATTGGTGCATCGAACTTCTTTGAACTTGCTGTTGCCACCGCCATTGGACTTTTCGGGTTTTCATCGGGTGCCGCCCTTGCGACCGTGGTTGGTGTTCTGGTCGAGGTGCCGGTGATGCTGTCACTTGTCGCCATTGCCAACCGGTCACGTGGCTGGTTCGCCCCGGCCAACCAGACCCCGAACATGTAACGGGCCATCAACAGCCTTGGAAATTTCAGGATAGTGATATGACCAGAAAAATTCGCGTTGGCATTAACGGTTTCGGGCGCATGGGACGGCTGGTTCTGCGTGCCGGATGGGGACACCCGAACCTTGATTTCGTTCATATCAATGAAATCAAGGGCGGCGCCAAAACGGCGGCCCATCTTCTGGAGTTTGATTCCGTTCACGGGCGCTGGACCAACCGGGTCGATTGTATCGATGATCAGGTGGTGATTGACCAGACCCACAGAATTTCATTTAGCGACAATCCGACACCGGGTGATACCGACTGGGCCGGAATGGGCTGCGATATCGTTCTGGAATGCAGCGGCAAGTTCAAAACACCCGAAACACTTCAGCCCTATTTTGATCAGGGAGTGAAGAAGGTGATTGTCGCCGCCCCGGTCAAGGAAGGCGCACTTAATATCGTCTATGGGATCAATGATGATCTTTATGATCCGGCGACCCATCATCTTTTGACGGCGGCAAGCTGCACGACCAACTGTCTGGCCCCGGTCGTCAAGGTCATGCATGAAAAGCTTGGCATCGTGCATGGATCGATTACCACCATTCATGATGTGACCAACACCCAGACCATTGTCGATTTGCCACATAATGACCTGCGCCGGGCGCGTTCATGCCTGCAATCGCTGATCCCGACCAGCACCGGTTCAGCCACCGCAATCACCATGATCTATCCGGAGCTTGCGGGCAAACTGAACGGGATTGCCGTGCGTGTGCCGCTTTTGAACGCATCGCTGACCGATTGCGTGTTCGAGGTTGCGCGCGATACCGATGTTGAAACCGTCAATCGCCTGATGCGCGAGGCATCTGAAACCTATCTGGCCGGGATCCTTGGTTACGAGGAACGCCCGCTGGTCAGTGTTGATTACCTGAACGATTCCCGCTCATCGATCATTGATGCCGGATCAACCATGGTGATCGACAAACGGCAGGTCAAAATACTGGCCTGGTATGACAATGAGTGGGGATATGTCTGCCGGATGGCTGATCTCGCTGCCAAAGTCGCACAAGGCCTGTAAGGGGACAATTGATGTCGGCTGCAATCCGCAATTACGCGCTGGTGACCGGGGCCTATTGGGGCTTTACCCTGACCGACGGGGCGCTTCGGATGCTTGTCCTGCTGCATTTCCATGCACTGGGTTATTCCGCGTTCGAGATCGCGCTTTTATTCATTCTTTATGAAGTCGCCGGGGTCGTTACCAATCTGGTCGGCGGTTGGGTAGCACAGGCACGCGGATTGCGCTTTACGCTTTATTGCGGTCTGGTTCTTCAGATCGTATCGCTTGCAGCCCTGTCGCTGACCAGTCCGGACTGGCTTCCGGCGGTTTCGGTCGCCTATGTCATGGGGCTTCAGGCCGCATCAGGTGTCGCCAAGGACCTGACAAAGATGTCGAGCAAATCGGCAATCAAGGTTCTGGTGCCTGCCAATGCCGAGGGGGCACTTTTCAAATGGGTCGCGCTTCTGACCGGATCGAAAAATGCCCTTAAGGGTGTCGGGTTTTTCATGGGTGGCGCCCTTTTATCCGGGCTTGGCTTTTCCGGTGCATTACTTGCCATGGCCGGTAGCCTTGCCATTACACTGATCGCGGTTGCGCTTTCGCTTGGCGATGCGATGGCAGGTCCGGCAGGCAAGATAAAGCCCAAATTCCGCGATGTTTTTTCCCGCGACCGCAAGATCAATGCCCTGTCAGCGGCACGGCTGTTCCTGTTCGGGTCACGCGATATCTGGTTTGTGGTCGGCCTTCCGGTCTTTCTGGCAGCCGAACTTGGCTGGAGCCACATCGAAGTCGGCAGTTACATGGCGCTTTGGGTTATCGGATATGGCTTCATTCAGGCCATCGCCCCAAAGATGCTGCGCGCGCAATCCCATGAACCCGATGGCAGAACCGCCCGGTTCTGGATTGCCGCCCTGATCGCAGTGACAACCGCAATTTCCGCCGCCATCGTTCAGGACTTCGCCCCGGAACTTGCCGTTCTTGGCGGCTTGCTGGTGTTCGGGATTGTCTTTGCGGTCAATTCGTCACTGCATTCCTATCTGATCCTTGCCTATGCCGAGGGGGACAAGGTCGCGATGAATGTCGGTTTCTATTATATGTCCAACGCCATCGGACGCCTGAGCGGCACCATTCTTTCGGGTATTGCCTATTACTATGGCGGGCTGGTCGGGTGTCTTGTGACATCGATTGCGTTTTTGACCATCAGCTGGATCATCAGCGCGGCTCTTCCGACCAGAATGACCGCCACACCGCAGAGTTGAACAAAAAAGTTCCTTCGCATATGCGGGATAAATATATGAAAAGACTCATTTTCCAGATTCACGAAAATTTAATCGCGCAAAAAATCGTGACAAGACACTGCATATAGGGGTACGATTCCAATTAACGGTCAATCACTGGACCGCAGGAGGAGTTCCCGAGTGCCGCGAAAAAGCGTCTTACAACGAGAATTTTCGCCCCCCGGATCGCACATGCAACATGCTGTGACCGGCGGAAACTCCTACCGCCACTTCCATCGCAAGATGAAAATTGAATGCGCGCCTTTCCATGACGGAATGGCGCGTTTTGCTTTTTTGGCACATTTGATGAGGTGATCGTCATGGGTAAGCGCGCAGCACGCCGTCGTAACCGTCCGCAACAGTCCGACAACAATGTCCATGAACTGTTCGATGAAAAGAACGCTGACTGGCACCCGCTTCAGGGGGAAGCCGCAGAACCGAAAGGACAACGCGATCAAAGCTACCGCCGCAACATCCGCCCGAAAAGTGAAAACCAGGCCGCACTGATGGAGGCTATTGATGCCTTCAACCTTGTTCTTGCCCTTGGCCCGGCCGGAACAGGTAAAACCTATATCGCAGTCTCCAAAGCTGTCGAAGCCCTTGATAAAGGCGATATTGGCCGCATCGTTCTGGCCCGCCCGGCTGTTGAAGCAGGTGAAAATATCGGCTTCCTGCCCGGTGACGTCGAAGCCAAGATGGCCCCGTATCTTCGCCCGCTTTATGACGCACTTAATGATCGCCTCGGAACCAAACGTCTGCGCACCTATCTTTCCGATGGCACCATCGAAATTGCACCAATCGGATATATGCGCGGCCGTACGCTTAACAATGCCTTTGTCGTCATCGACGAAGCCCAGAACTGCACATACGGACAGCTCAAGATGCTGGTCACGCGTCTTGGCTGGAATTCAACCATGATCCTGACCGGTGATCCGGACCAGACCGACCTTCTGCCGGAAATGTCGGGTCTTTCGGAAATGTCCGAACGACTTGAAAATGTTGAAGACGTCGCCTGTGTCCAGTTGCGTGACAAAGACATTGTTCGCCATCCGCTGGTCGCAAGCATGCTTACGGTTCTCTGAGTTCCGACACAGCAAACCAAAGAAGAAAAGGCGGGCCCGAAAGGGTCCGCCACTTTTTTACGCCAGTGAAACTGCTATCGCCAACGAGGCAAACTCTTTGGCGCGTCCTAGCGCCCCATCGCGGCAATCTCGCCGCCCGAGTTGGAAACGGGTATGTCATGCTGACCGGCACGCTTGGCGCGCCCGGTATGCCAGAATTCCGGATCCTCGGTATAGCCGCTGAATTCATCAAGATGGATGTCTTCGGGCGGTTCCGGGTGGATGGTGATATCAAGGTCAGGATATTCGGAACGGATGCTGTCCATCACCTGATGACAAATGGTGTGGGCTTCGCGCATCAACATGCCGCCATCCATGATCAGTTCGATCTCGGCAAAGCGATGCACACCTGATGAACGGGTCCGCAGACGATGAATGCCAATCACCGATGCATTTTTCATGGTCAGTTCAATGATGCGCTGGCTGTCGGAATCAGGCAATTCGGCATCCATCAGGACCTTGACCGAATTCCTCCCGACCTTGATCGCAGCATAAAGCAGGAAACTTGCCACCAGCGCGCCAATCGCCGGATCGGCCCAGGCAAAGCCCGATACTCCGGCAAAAAGTGCAATAATGACCGCAAGGTTTGCCAATATATCACTGCTGTAATGCATGGAATCGGCATCGACCGCGACGGAGCCCGACATACGGACAGCCTTGCGCTGCAACAGCACCAGACCGACGGTCATCACCAGTGAAACCGCCATGATCCACATGCCTTCAACGGCAAAGGAAATCGGTTTTGGCGCGCTCAGACGCGAAGCGGCTTCGGCCAGAACCAGAACAGCCGCCCCGATCATGAAGGCAGACTGGAAAAGGCCGGCAAGCGGTTCGGCCTTGCCATGCCCGAAACGATGGTCATGATCGGCAGGACGCCATGCAGAACGTACGGCCATGAAGTTGATCACAGACGTACCAACATCAAGCATACTATCAATCATGGACGAAAGGAGGCTTACTGAGTCGGTCAGGAACCAGCCAACAGCCTTGATCAGGATCAGAGTCGCAGCAATGACAATGGAAGCCGTCGTCGCGCGACGCGCCCAGGTTTCCTTCTGCGCTATGTCAATGACAGGACATTGACTCATACGTTGTTGACCTCTGGCCTACCAATCTGCCACCTGACAGCGGTTTTATAGCCTGTTTGAGCATAATATGTAATGACTATTGCCACATTTTTGCCCTGCGTTGTGCAGCAAATAGCGCATATTTGATATTCCGCAAGGTTTCAAAGCCTGTTTTCAGAGATTATATCTCGCAATCGGGCGCATGAGAGAGAACCTAATGATTGTAGAAATCGGACATTACGCATTGATCTTGTCACTGGTCATCGGACTTGCTCAGGCGACTTTGCCATTTTTGGCTGCCTCGCGCCGGGACCCTGTGCTTCTTGCGGTTGCGCCACGTTTGGCCATCACCTGTTTTGCTTTGGTCGCCACAAGTTTTCTGGCGCTGACCTATGCCTATGTCGCATCCGATTTCTCGGTTCTCAATGTGCTGTCAAACAGCCACACATCCAAGCCGATGATCTACAAGATCACCGGTGTCTGGGCCAATCACGAAGGGTCCATGCTGCTTTGGGTGCTGATCCTGACCCTGTTTGGCGGGGCGGTTGCCGCCTTTGGACGGAATCTTCCGCCGCCGCTTCTGGCGCGTGTGATTGGTGTCATGGGACTGATCGGGGTTGGCTTTATCCTGTTCATCGTTCTGACATCCAACCCGTTTGAACGGGTGATCAACCCGCCCCTTGATGGCGAGGGAATGAACCCGTTGCTTCAGGATCCGGGCATCGCCATTCATCCGCCCTTCCTGTATCTGGGCTATGTCGGCTTTTCGGTTGCCTTTGCCTTTGCGGTCGCTGCCCTGATTGAAGGCCGGGTTGATCCGGCATGGGCACGCTGGGTACGTCCTTGGACGCTGGCGGCGTGGGTCTTTTTGACTGCGGGGATCGGGCTGGGTTCTTGGTGGGCCTATTATGAACTTGGCTGGGGCGGCTGGTGGTTCTGGGATCCGGTTGAAAACGCATCCTTCATGCCCTGGCTTGCCGGCACAGCGTTGCTGCATTCAGCCATCGTGGTTGAAAAGCGTGATGCACTGAAAAGCTGGACCATCTTCCTGGCCATCCTTGCCTTTTCCTTCTCGCTTTTGGGGACCTTCCTTGTGCGGTCGGGCGCGCTGACATCTGTGCATGCCTTTGCCACCGATCCGACCCGCGGGGTCTTTATCCTGTTCCTGTTGTTCATTACGGTTGGCGGGTCGCTTTGCCTTTATGCATGGCGTGCACCCAGCCTTAAGGGCGGCGGATTGTTCCAGCCGATTTCGCGTGAAGGCGCGCTTGTTTTCAACAATGTGCTTCTGTCGATTGCCGCAGCCATGGTGTTGCTCGGAACGCTTTATCCGCTGTTGCTTGAAACCCTGAATGGCGAAAAGATTTCTGTTGGCGCACCATTCTTTAATTCGACCTTTGTGCCGATCATGACCCCGGTCATCATTGCCATGGCCTTTGGTCCGTTGATGCCATGGAAACGCGCCGACCTTCTGGGCGTTTTCAACAAGCTCAAAATCGCATTGGCTGCTACAGTGGTCATCGTCCTGATTACGATGTGGCTGTCAGGCGGTCCGGCCTTTGCCCTGTTCGGGATGGGGCTTGCAGCATGGCTGTTTGTCGGATCAATCCTTGAATGGGCCGGACGGATCAAGCTTATGCGTGAGCCGCTTGGTGTCAGTTTGCGCCGGATGCGCAATCTTCCGCGCTCGGCGCATGGTACGATGCTGGCCCATGCCGGTGTTGCCATTGTGGTTGCCGGGATTACCGGGTCACAGGCTTGGACAAACGAAGCCGTTCAGTCCCTTGCCGTGGGTGAAAGTGCGCATGTCGCAGACCATACCTTTACCCTTTCTGATATCCGTGAATATCAGGGACCAAACTTTGTTGCCCGTCAGGCAACCGTCACCATTACCACCCCGGGCGAACGCACCCTTGTCCTGACACCTGAAAAACGTGTCTATACGGTCGAAGGGATGCCCACCACGGAGGCAGGCATTCATTCAAGTTTCACCGGCGATATCTATGCCGTGATTGGTGATCAGGATGAAAGCGGCAAATGGATCACGCGTTTCTATGTCAAACCGATGATCCCGTGGATGTGGGCAGGCGGACTTATCATGGTGTTTGGTGGCCTGATGTCACTGTCTGACCGACGCTACCGGATTGGCGCCCCCACCCGTTCCCCCAAAGCAGCGGCCAAGGCCGTTCCTGCAGAATAAGCGATACGACAGGAAACCTTATGACCATCTGGATTGTTCTTGCCGCCATTACGCTTCTTGTTGCGGGTTTTGTTCTCTGGCCTGTCTTGCGACAGCACCAATCAGCAACCGGGACTTCTGGTTCCGAAGAAACCGGCAACATCGAGCTTGATCACGACCTTGCAGTCTATCGCGATCAGCTGGCCGAAATTGACCGCGATATCGAACGCGGTGTTTTAAGTACCGAGCAGGCCAATGCTGCGCGCATCGAAGTACAGCGCCGCATCCTCAATGCGGATCAGCGCATCAAGACCAGAACCGAAAATGTAACGTCGGGACTGGTCGGGTCACCAATCCGGATTGTTTCCGTCATTGCCATTCTGGTGTTCCTGACCGGCGGCTTAGGAATTTATCTTGATCTTGGTCGGCCTGACCTGCCTGATCGCCCGATTGCCAGTCGTGCCGATGAAATCGACGCTATTCGTCATGCACAGGCAACCAACAGCGAACGCACCGATGTCCTGAACCGCGCGGTCAGCGACCTTTCGCAGAAGCTGATCAATGATCCTAAAAACCTTAAGGGCTGGGAACTTCTGGGGGCCAGCCTGATGGCGCTTGGGCGCCCGGTTGAAGCCCAGACCGCCTTCCTTGAAACCGTCAAGCTTTCGGATCGGGATGGCGATTATCTTGCCATGTATGCCGAAAGCCTGATCCGCGGGGACAATGGCCAGATCAATGCCACAGCACGTGGTGTTCTGAAAGAAGCTGCCACCACCGATAGCCTGGACCCGCGCATCGGATATTATCTGGGCCTTGCCGATGCACAGGATGGCAACATCGCGCTTGCCGTTGATCGCTGGATTGAACTGGTCAATGCTGCACCTGGCGATGCCAACTGGGTTCCGATGGTGGTTGAGCGCATCAATGATGCAGCCCTCGCGCAGGGTATTGATATCGAGGGCCGTCTGAAAGTTGACACAGCCCCGCAATTGGCTGGTCCCAGTCAGGACGACGTGGCAGCTGCCCAGGAAATGCCCCCCGAAGATCGGCAGGAAATGATTAACGGGATGGTTGACCGTCTTGCCGAACGCCTCGAAAGCGAACCAAATGACCCGGATGGCTGGGCGCGTCTGATGCAGGCCTATATGGTTCTGGGCAAGACAGACGAAGCACAAACCACCTATCAGAAGGCTGCCGAATTCTTTGCCGACCAGCCTGAAATGGTTTTACGGTTTGATACTCTTGCCAGGGAAATCGGAATCGCAACCAACTAGTCGCCAGGCGGGACCAGACAACAGTCTTGCTTGTTGAAGATCCCTGCACATATCCTGTTGCACGGCAAATCTCCTGTGATGGCTGCGTCAAAATGACGCAGCCATTGCCATATCCGGACTTTATCGCGAACCGTTTGCACGTAAAAACCCGGAATCATCCCCTTTTTGCATGAAAATTTTCTACCATTTACCCTTTCACCACCCCTTATGAGACATTATGTTTCATACGTAAGGATAATGATTTCTACTTTAATACGGCCTTATTGCATTGATTTTCGTGCCAAAGTATGAGAACCAGTCTTAAGGGTAGCTAAATTAGAAAAATGCTATTCGTTAATATGGGGTGTTAGCGGTGGTTGGGGAACCACTTCTATATTTTCTTATTATAATTCAAGCGTCTCACAAAGCAGGGAACAGGGACAGGGTATAAGATAAATGCCCACCCGATTGGATAATGGGTGCAATGTCGGCTCACGCAAATGGCATAACGAATAATCTGTTGTTGATTGAAGACAATCCGGGTGACGCACGCCTTGTGCGCGAAGCATTGCGGGAATTCAAACGCCCCGTCGAGCTTCATCACGTCAAGGATGCCATGTCAGCATTACAGTTCCTTCAACAGGATGGTCCATATCGCAACGCGCCACGACCGCGTCTGATCCTTCTGGATCTGAACATGCCGCGCAAGGATGGCCGCGAAATGCTGCGCGATATTCGCAACGATCCCAATTCGGCTTCAATCCCGGTTATTGTCCTGACTACTTCGGGGGCGGATCACGATGTCGATCTTTGCTATGCCGCCGGGGCAAACTGTTATTTGCGCAAGCCCGTGGATGTGACAGAATTCATCGACCTGATGAAAATGATCGAATCCTTCTGGCTGGGGTTGGCACTTACCCCGACGCCGTAACCCACCTGCCCGCGAGACTGCCGTGTCCCGCCTGACATCACCCTCTTTGCAAATCCGGCTTTATGCTGCGGGATTGTATTTCGCGCTTCGTCAATTGCGACGCCCGGGCATTGGCATTGGTGCGTTATTTGGCACCCTGATCTTCGCAATCACCACCCTGTCGCTGACAGTCAATCTGACCCATTCGGTACGCGATGCGATGCGTCAGTCTGCCCAGCAGACCATTGGTGGCGATATTTCACTGCGTCTGTTTCATCGCCCACCAACCGATCAGGAAAAAGTCTTTCTGACAAAGTTTGGCACACTTGCCATCACGGCCGAACAGCGCGTCATGATCCGGTCTTCGTTACAATCACCCGCTATTCTTTCGGAATTAAAGGCCATTGACCGGTCATATCCGCTTTATGGTGACCTTCTGCTATCCCCCGGCATCACAGCACAGAACGCGCTGGAAATCCGCGACGGAGTCGGCGGCGCTATTGTTGATCCGGGCTTTCTGGAACAATCCGGCCTGGCACTGAATGATGAAATCACTGTCGGTGATCAGACCTATCAGATCCGCGCGACCTTGCTGGCAGAACCCGAACACAAGTTTCGTCTTTTTTCGCTGGGGCCGCGTGTTCTGGTGTCTCTTGATGCCTATGGGTTAAACGAACTTCTGTCATCGGATAAACAGATTTACTGGTATAGCCGCCTGAAACGGGCGCCCGACAGCAGCATCTCTAATGCCCGGATCATTACCGAAATCGAAGGGCAGTTTCCCGACAGCGGCTGGCGTATTGTGAATGCCGATGATGGTATTCCCGGCATTGAGCGTATTGGCGACTTTGCCTCTGCCTTTGCCAGCCTGATCGGAATTGCGATTTTTGCCATCACAATGACGGCAATCGGCAATGCCCTTCGCGCGGACCTGAGCGCGCGAAGCAGTGAATTTGCCCTGATGCGCGCCGTTGGTGTCAGGCCCTCTCAGCTGATTTTTGCCATCGGCTGCATGGTGGGCCTTGTCACCCTTGCCGCCGTGATCGCGGCATTTGCCCTTAGCCATGTCGTCACCATCGCCCTTGCCCCGATGCTCGCAACCCGGTTCGGGATTGTCATCGCACCGGGCCCCGGCAATGCACTGCTGATCTTTGGTTTTGTGGTCTGTTTTGTCACCCTGATCGCACTTGGGCCGATCCGCAAGGCATGTCAGGTCAATGCCGCATCGCTGTTTCGCGACCAGTCCTCGCAATCTGCGCCTCCCTTTGCGATATCGGGTCCGCTTCGTTCGCCGCGTCTCCTTTTGGCGGCACTGCTGATACTTGCGACAACCGGCTTTGCGGTTCGGCTGATTGATCTTGGATGGTTTTCCGTTCTGTTGATCGCGGCACTTGGTTTGTGTCTGGCATGTTTTGTGGGATTGGGCTGGCTGGTGCGCAAAGGGTCCTCCATATTGGCCCGTGGAACCAATGGTTCAGCGGCATGGCGACTTGCCTTACGCAATATTGCCCGCCCGTCGGCGCCGACCATCACCATTGCCGCATCTTTTGGACTGGCTGTCACATGCCTGCTTGCGGTGGTCCTGTTTGGAACCATTGCCGGTCATCACCTTAAATCCGTTTTGCCAGGTCAAACACCCGATCTGGTCTTCTTTGATCTGCCACCAGAGCAAAGCGATGCTTTCCGCGCCGTCGCATCCGGTGATCCGGCGATTTCATCCCTTGCCCGGATGCCATTCCTGCACGGCCGGGTTACCCGTATTAACGGACGTCCGGTCAGTCTGTCCGAGATACCAAGACGCTATCACTGGTTCATACGCGGTGATCGCGGGTTGTCCTGGACCAATGCGCCAACATCATCGATGGCGCAAAGCCGGCTAATCGCCGGGAACTGGTGGACGCGCGATAGTGTGAATGAAAGACTGGCATCGCTTGATGCCGACATCGCCGCTGCCCTTGGCATTACTATCGGCGATCAGATTACGGTAAATATCCTGGGCGAACCGATCACAGTCAAAATCGCCAATCTGCGCAAGATTGACTGGACCCGGCTTGCGCTTGATTTTCCGATTGTCCTGTCCCCCATGGACCCGCCACCCCCGCATGGTTTGATCACGGCCCTGAGCCTGCATGAACCCGACCTGATAGCCCACCAAACGGTCACAAAGGTCGCAGACCGTTTGCAGGGTCAGTTCCCCCATGTTCCGATGATCCGGGTGGCAGGGGTCCTTGAACGATTATCCGGAATGTTTGATCAGGTGCGCGCCATCCTGATTGCCCAGACCGTGCTTGCCACTCTTGGTGCCGTGCTGGTGATTGTGACCGGCCTGATCGCCTTGCGCCAGCACGCGGCGGGGGAACTTGCGATGTTACGCGCCCTTGGTATCCAGCCCCGACAGATCATCCAGACCGGCGCACTTGAAACCGGCATCGTGGTAACGGTCAGTGGGATGCTTGGCATCGTCATGGGAACCGGCATTGCACTTGCCTCAAGCTTTGCGATTGGCTCGATCAATATCAGTCAGGTTGCGCCGCTTTTTACGTCAACGGGACTGGTTGCACTTGGCGTGATTGCGCTGTTTGGCTTTGGCGGCGGCTGGATTTTGCAAATGGCATCCTTGCGGTCTCAACCCGGCTGGCGCGGATAATCTCCAGATCAAACAGGAAAACCCCGGCGCAATGGCGGCAGAATCCGGTTACCCCCCAATCCGTCCGCCGCGTGAGCAGACAACAAAAAAGGCCGCCCCGAAGGACGGCCTTTTTAAAATTTCCAACTGACGATTAGTTGGTCAGGGCAGCAATCTGTGCACGGGCAATGTCAAGCGCGCGCTCGGCATTTGCCTTGTCGTGGGCAGTGCTGGCTTCCTTGAGATCGGCAGTTGCCTTCTCAAGACGTGCCTGTGCTTCGTCAGCTTTCAGATCGGCAACCGGTACCGCTTCTTCTGCCAGAATGGTGCAACGCTCGGGATTAACCTCTGCAACACCGCCAGCAACGAAGATACGTTCGGAAACCTTACCACCTGCATAGATGTCGATGACACCCGGACGAATGGTCGAGATCATCGGCGAATGCTTGGGCAGCACACCAAAATTCCCGTCCGTGCCCGGAACAACGACCATCTCGACCGGCTCGGATTTGAGCAGGGCAGACGGCGAAACAAGTTCCAGTACAGTCGTATCAGTCATGACAATCCTCGCTCCTTAGCCGGAGGGGGACCGAAACTGCCTTAGGCAGCTTCGGCCATCTTCTTGGCTTTTTCGATGGCTTCTTCGATGGTGCCGACCATGTAGAATGCCTGTTCCGGCATATGGTCATATTCACCAGCGCAGATCGCTTTGAAAGCCTTGATGGTGTCTTCGAGCTGAACGAACACGCCCGGAGTACCGGTGAAGACTTCTGCAACGTGGAACGGCTGC